>JGI20151J14362_10001773_pt1 | contig 15458 bp, 17 predicted proteins | sample COG_01_FD_14362 | JGI IMG/M metagenome (IMG submission 14362)
CCAGGTGTAAGGATGTTTTTGTATGTGCTAGGGTAATTGTAGAGATCACCTTTCACATCGTCCCACTTGGATTCATCATTTTGTACTATGATTGCAAATTTACTCATATGCCCCATCTTTAATAATAAGAATTTAACGAATGTTATTAATCGAGTAACTCTATTATATGAGTCTTTTTAGCTTTTGCTAGGTAGTTGGTAGAATGCTTTTATGGTTAAATAACTAAGAAGAAAAAGGATTAATAATGAATAAACTTATCACTCTTACTTTATTACTGTTTAGTCTGTCTACTGCTGCTGATGAAGTTCCTGCCGCCAGAGATGATTGTTTGAAGATGGAGAAGAAACTTATTTATGAGTTAAGTAATATATTGCATTATCAAGATGTAACTAAATCTGAAATCGATAAGTTACTTAAAGCAGTTAAGGCTAATGATTTTGAAGCTGAAAAAGAAATGAAAGAGAGAGTCGATGATGCACATCAAAAAGAAATGGCTAAGCTAGAAGAAATAGGACACCTATCGACAATTGTGAGCAGTTGTAAATACTTAGGTTACTTAGAATGAGTCTCCTCCTGAGAATTTCAAGATTGAACTACAATATAGGTGTCGCATGTAGGAGTGAGTTATTAACTCGTTACATCACTCATACAAGCATGCCCCTCCCCCGTATAAACACATCTGTACCAATAAAAGTTAATATAGATTGGTTAAGGGTTCAGGCTTCTCTTGTAACTGGGATGAGTATAATAAAAGGTTAGCAAATGAGGAGAGTAGATAATTACGCAAGAGTAGGAGAGATGAGATAGTTTGTTAAAAACGGCAACCATATGTCTACTAGATGTCTATTAATGCTTAAAGCCTACTTTAAAATATCGCCAACCTGTTGTAATAGATAGTAAAAGTATATTTCTAGCAGTGGATTTTTAATCCATTGGTCGGGCGTTCGAATCGCCCACGGCCCACCATTTCATTGCCTCTTAAGCATTTTTCGTCGACAATAGCTTGTGTGCGTGGATAACTTTACCTGTCAGTTTTGTACTGTAGCCCGGTAATTTATTGATTTTGGCTTTAAGTTTCTTGTCTTTCATTATTAAGCGAACTTCACTTATTACTTCTTTTGCTAAAGACTTTTGCATGGCTAAGACATAACTTTCAGTAATCATTGGTAGAAATGATAGCTCGAATTCAGTTGCTGCGGCCTTTAAGCCAAAACCAACATCAGCATGACCACTGGATATTAAGGCGGCTACAGCAGAATGCGTAAACTCTTCCTTTTGATAACCATTAATATCTTTCTTATTTATTCCATTTTGTTTGATTAATTCATCAAAGATCGCCCGTGTACCCGATCCTTTTTGTCGGTTAACAAACCTCAAGGAACGTCTAGTTAAACCATTAATTGACGTAACATGCTCTGCTATTGAAGGTTTAACAATCAAGCCTTGCTCACGTGATGCCAGTTGGATCAATATAAGTTTCTCATCATCTAACCACTGCGAATACGCAGGAGCGAGACTTTCTACTAACGCGCCTTCTGGAAAATGAAATCCGGCGATGTCGATTTGGTGTGCATTTAACAGCTTCAGGTTTTCAAGGCTACCTCGCGATTGAAATTCAATATCGTATTGTCCCGTCTTTTCACAAATGGACTGCAGATGATTAATCGCCAGATCATGACTACAAGACGCAATACTCCGTTGCTTACTAATATTTTGGCCAATTAATGTTTTGATTTCATCATTTAGCTTGTTTGCAATGGGCAGTAATGTCTTTGAATAATCAGCATCTATGTTTCGTTTTGTTTCTATAAGCTTTTGTCCGAGCGGACTAAGTTTTGAGCCGCGACCGCGTTCCTTAATACACAAAGGCGTATTAAAGGCCTCATTCCAGTAGCGTATAAGCTCCCAGGCAGTTCGATATGAAACTTTGATTTCCTTCGCGGCTGCTTGCAGTGATCCGCTTTGATGTATTTCCTCAAGCAACGGTAGTAAGCGTTGGTCCAGTTCCTGATTCGCATCGGTAGTTTGCCACTGGACATTAAATTCAATTCGCATAAGTTAATTTGTTCTATATGTAAGTAAAAGCATATTTGTGCAATACAAATATGATGATATAAAGCCGATTTAGCATAACTATAAATTAAATAAATATAAAAATATGCAAATTATTGCATATTTTTATTGACCCCCGAGGCGGCATGAAAAACTCTAGATTAATGTGGTATGTTCTGACATACATTTTTTATTGTTCATGTGCGTTTGCGGGTACAGGTACAGATGACAAGCCATGGCGTTTGAATAGTGCGCTAAACTTGCCGGATGTTTTTTCAATATCAGGACACCACCGAACACGATTTGAAAATGTTGATGAACAATATCGAGGCAATCGAAAGGGTGGCGATCAGGCGCTAGTATTTCGAACAGTTGTTATGGCCAAGTTCGATTTTAAGCATATTAAATTTGCCGCCGAGATGCTCGATTCGCGAGTTGAATTAGCTGACTCGGGCACGCCTTTGTCTGGCAATGTTGTTAATCCATTTGAGCTATTACAAGCCTATATCGAAGTACCGTTGGATAATGTGCTAGGCCAGGGGAGTAAAAGCATGGTTCGCGGTGGTCGAATCACGATGGACATGGGTAGCCGTCGTCTAGTGGCAAGGAATCGCTTTCGAAATACGATTAATGGTTTTACCGGTATTGATTGGCATTGGCAAGGAACAGACAAACAGAAGTTTCGATTATTTTATACCTTCCCCGTACAACGTTTGTTCAGTGGTAAAGCCTTGGATAATGAGGCGCGGTTTGATAAGGAGCATAAGGAGGTTCGTTTTTGGGGTGCCTATTATGCTCCCGATAAATTGCCATGGGGCGATCAGCTTGAGTTGTATTTCCTGGGCTTGCATAGAAAAGATGTGACGGGTGTATTAAGTATACTTGATCGAGATTTGTTCACGCCGGGATTACGGCTCTATCGAAAGCCGAAAATAAATCAGTTTGATTATCAAGTTGAATCGGTCTTTCAGTTTGGTGAATCTCGTTCATTAAGAACTTCAACAACCGATCTGGATCATCTCGCATACTTTCATCATGCTGAAATTGGTTATAGTTTTGCTGCAAGGTGGTCGCCGAGATTAATCTTTCAGTATGATTATGCTAGCGGAGATGACGATCCAAATGATGGTGACAATAATCGATTTGATACGCTCTATGGTGCGCGTCGTTTTGACTTCGGCCCGACGGGTATTTACGGGCCATTTGCCAGAGCTAATCTAAATACACCGGGTGTCCGCTTAAAATTAAAGCCTGCGTCTAACGTGACTAGCTTTCTTGCGCTACGTGGTTATTGGCTAGCCTCTGATAATGATGCGTGGACAACGGCGCGAATTATCAATGCTGCAGGTGATTCAGATAACTATATCGGGACACAGGTTGAGGCGCGAGTGCGTTGGGAAGTATTGCCGAAAAATATTCGGATAGAAGTAGGTGCTGCACATTTGTTTGCCGGTGATGTAATGGATGGTGCGGGTAAAAGTGATGCGACCTATTTATATTCACAGGCTGTTTTTTGGTTTTAAATTAATAAATTAATTAAGAAAGGTTATAAAGATAAGCATGAAAAAAATATTTCAATTATTAGTTGCGTGTCTGATTTTATTTTCCGGGTTTGTCTCCGCAGAAGAAATAAGGCTCAAGATGGCAACAACAACCAGCACTGACAACTCTGGTTTATTAGCGGTATTAAACCCCCCATTTGAAAATAAATATGATGTGAAGCTAGATGTTATTTCTGTGGGCACAGGGAAGGCCATTCGTTTGGGTAAAAATGGCGATGTTGATCTGATTTTTGTTCATGCACCAGAAGCAGAAAGGAAATTCGTTGCTGAGGGCTCAGGTATTGAGCGTGAGCCTGTGATGCACAATGACTTTGTTATTGTTGGACCAGCAATAGATCCTGCCGGCCTCAAAAACGCGAATAATGTGGTAGATGCCATGTCTGAGTTAGTTGACGCGAACCATGTTTTTGTTTCTCGTGGGGATGACTCAGGAACTCATAAAAAAGAAAAAAGTCTATGGAAAATGACAGGTAAAGAGCCTTCTGGTGATTGGTATCTTGCCGTTGGGCAAGGCATGGGTGTTGTGTTAAGAATAGCTGATGATAAAGAGGCGTACACGCTAACCGACAGAGGCACATATCTGGCTTATAAAGATAAGTTGAAATTGAGAGTGATATTCGAAAATGATCCAGGACTCTTCAATCCTTATCATGTGATCATGGTAAATCCTGGAAAACATCCGCATGCAAAAATAGATATGGCGAGAAAATATTCAGACTTTATTCGTAGCCGTGAAGGTCAGGACTTGATTCGAAATTTTAAGGTCAACGATGAAATAATATTTCATCCGGACGTCATTAAATAAATATATAGATTGTTTTTAGAGATGCTTGGGGAAGATGAAAAGTAGAAAATTTTATGTTTATAATATATACCTATAGCGCCATATACAGTCTGTTGTTGGTCATTCATTAAAAGAGGAACTACTGATGAACGAAGATCATATTATTGCTGCAATTCTTGCTGCCGGGTTAATTTCACAAAATAAAAATGATGCTATCGAGCCTAAAGATGCTGTTGGTTTGTACGGTCTATGTCTGACGGAACTGATCGCGTCTAATCGTGCTCCCAAATAATAAGTTTGTTTTTTTAAAACTTTATCTATGTGCCGCTTATAATTAAAACATTGGTTTAGTTGGGGTGCTAGATCTAAGCTTCACGAAATAGAAAACTGTAAACAGTAAAATAACAGTAAAGCTTATCCAGCCGAAAGTTGAATTGTACTGGCTTACGAGAAACTCATAATTGCTGTTATGAGTTCGGTTGGTGAAGTAATCAGCGAGTTTGATTAGCATTACTATGCCCGCATGGACGCCTATGCAGGCAGCAATCCCCCGATGCTTTAATCGCAATAAGCCAAGTAATACACCAAAGATAAACAATGTTAAAAAATAATCTACGATAGACCATTCGTGAAAACGACGAAATGCTTCAGGCATCATGCTGATACCAGTTAACCAGCTAATGTCAGTATCTGCGGGCAGTTCCCGGTATCGAATAAAGTGTACAGATGAATAGACAAGACTTGAAAAGAAAACTGTAATTACTGCCCCTGTCTGTTTGTATAAGCCAGTAAATAAAGCGCCTCTAAAAATTGACTCTTCAACCAAGCCAATTAATACGCCAGCAAGCATTGCTTTTGTAAGCCTCTCCATGACCAGGGATATTGAAATGCTACGGTTAGTATCTATTTCGTGAATGCCGAGAAAAAATAATAGCATCTCGATTATTAGCATAATGATTATGCCGTAGATAAAACCGCTGAACATGCTATTCAAAAATTTCAATAGTTTTCCACTATAACCAAATGCCTTGAAGGAAAGTGATTTGTATAGCTGCAAATAAATGCCACTAATAATCAAACCGCTGATCAGGGTGGCATAAGTAAGATATTTGCGAAAAGCAAGTTCGAGGACAGGGTCTAGCAATAGTTTTAATGGGTATGCGATTATTGCGCCGACAAAAAACGCAGACACTACAAATAAGCAGAATATTATTATCGCACGCATTAATTTAGAGCAACGTAATTTCGGAAGTGAATTATACTATCAGTGTTTCAACCGAATCGGTGTTGTTTTTATTATCACGCCAGGCAAGTTCAAGTTTGTCTCCAGCATTGCCACCTTTGAACATAAATGATAGATAGGGGTTTTTTGAAACAGCCCGACTCCAGTCACAAGACATAACAACACTACCATTATGTTTTACTGTAACGTTATTTATGTGATGTGTCGGCACTAGCTCACTAGTGTCGCTGTCGATTCGAAAGCCGGTTTCCATGGGGTGACGAATGATGGCGCGTACTGTTGTGACACCATTACTGGTTTTTGTTTTTAATCGAATGGATGAAGTCATTCAGCCGCAGCCCCCTTCATGTACTTCTATGAATTTGCGTGTGCTGAATATTTTTCCATCACTCTTTACAGTCGCGATGATGTTCGATGACTGCTGTATTTTTATTCGTGTTGAAATAAAACCTACACAGCTTGGGAAAAGATCAAAGTTTGCAATTAACGGGTTCGGGTTTTTATCAACAAAGATGGTAATAGATTCTATATTAGGCAAGTCTGTTTTTATCTTGACTGGCACTACGGCACCATTTTCTACAACAGAATGAACCCCAATGGTAATCTGATCGGATTCCTTTATCTCTTGATTAGAAAAGTAGGCAGCAATGGCCTCGTCATAATCGACTGCAGAAAATGCATCGTCATTCCATTTAGCAAGTGCGGTGATGGGTTTCAACAGACCAGAAAGCAGGACAATTGATCCTGACGCTAGATATTTGAGAGTGTCTCTGCGTAACATATGCTATTTATTACTAGTGATTACTTTAGGCCTTGTTCGAGCTCAAGCTCGTATTGTAGTTCTGCCATCCATGCGTTTATGCGCTGTTCCTGATAATAGTCCAATTGATACTGTTGTTTTATGAATGTTAGTTTGTCTGCTGCAGCCTTAGTCGCTCCAGCCAGAAAATAATATTTCGATTGAAGGAATGCTGTTTCAACTTCATTGCCTAGCAGGCCTTCTGCTTGACCGAGTAAGCTATAGGTGTCGATGTCGTGTTCATGATGACGCGCGTAGTTAGTTAAAACTTTTTTTGCCTCTTTCCCGTTACTCACGTCTAGCAATGCTTTGCTGTACGTTATGACGACGGGCCTATAGTCCGGGTAAAGGCCATAGGCTTTTTCAAAGACATTAAACGCGGCATCGTAATTGGGCTGCGCTGTTTCAAGTTTTGCCGCCAACAATAGATAGGCAATATCATCAGGATTATCTTTTAGAAGATGATCGACTTGCTGTCGAGCAGGAGCAAATTCTCTGGTGCTAATGTAGGCATAAGCTAGCCCATATCGGATTGGCAAATCTTCTTTTACGGAACTTTTACTTTCATTAAGCGCTTTTCGTAAAAATATGGCTGCTTCTTTTGGTGACTTTGCAGACGCCACTAAAAGTTTATACCGAATCAGATCATACGAGTGTGAGTTAGTATATTCGCCTTTGGGGTATTCTTCTGCGCGTGCTCGAGTATCAGCGATACGTGATGTCGTCAGCGGGTGTGTGCGTACGAATTCTGGTGCCGCACTTTGTGAGTATCTTCCTATCTGTTGTAATGTTTCAAAGAATTCGGGCATCCCCCTTGGATTAAATCCGGAGCTGACTAAAACTTGCATTCCGATTCGATCTGCCTCTTGTTCGTTTGCGCGAGTAAAATTCGCCGAATTTTGCGCGGATAAACCAGCTGCACCTGTCATGGCCGCCATTCCAGCCTCTGGGTTTGAAATACCAATTAAGATCGCGCCGATTAATGCAGCCGTATTGACCAGACTGTATTGGCTGGCTTGTTCAAATTGGCGAGCGAGGTGTCTTTGAGTTACGTGTGTAATTTCATGCGCCATTACACCTGCAAGTTCACTTTCATTTTTTGAACTTATAATTACCCCGCTATTCATGCCGATCATGCCCCCCGGACCAGCGAAAGCATTAATGGCAGGGTCGTTTACTACAAAAAAATTAAAGGGTTGCTCTGTATTATCACTATGTGAAGCTAGTTTATTGCCTAGTGATTGGATATAAGCTTTGACCTCTGGATCATTATTTATCTGAGCGAAATGTCGAACTTGGCTTAAAAACATTTTTCCAAGTCTCCGCTCATATTCTGGCGAGATTATACTGCCGGCTGAATCACCAAAATCAGGAAGGTCGTTAGCGATAACTAAAAAGGGAAGTAAGACAAGAAGAAAAATAAACGTCTTATTAATTATTTGTCGATAGGTGTTTAAAAAAGTCATTTAATATTTATTTTGTTGGCATCTAATATGGCGCATTATCTTTTGTTTGCTTTATTATTCGCAGTTTAGCACAACTAATATAGACCCGACCTCATGCAGTTCGGTTTCATGTATTTGATAAATTCAGGAGAAATACTTTATGGCAGTGGCCAAAAATGCTTTTTATGCACAGTCTGGCGGTGTTACCGCGGTAATCAATGCCAGCGCCTGTGGTGTTATAGAAACCGCGAGACAACATCCAAATGAGATCGCCAATATCTATGCTGGTCGTAACGGTATTATTGGTGCATTGACCGAAGACTTAATTGATACCAGTCTGGAATCTGATGCTGATATCGCAGGTTTACGCTATACGCCCTCAGGCGCTTTTGGGTCATGTCGTTTTAAATTAAAGGGTTTGGAAGAGAGTAAGGCGGAATATGAACGCCTGATCGAGGTGTTCAAGGCGCATAATATTGGATACTTTTTCTATAATGGTGGCGGTGATTCAGCAGACACTTGCCATAAAGTCTCGCAGATATCTGAAAAAATGGGTTATCCAATTCAGGCGATCCATGTACCGAAAACGGTCGATAATGATTTACCTATTACCGATGTTTGTCCTGGTTTTGGGTCAGTCGCTAAATATATTGCAATCTCAACTCGAGAGGCCTCATATGATGTCTGTTCGATGGCCAAGACCTCGACCAAGGTGTTTGTGCTCGAAGTAATGGGGCGCCATGCTGGCTGGATTGCCGCCGCTGGCGGTTTGGCGGCTGATGAAGATAATGATATTCCAATCTTGATTTTATTCCCTGAAGTCGAATTTAATCAGAAGGCATTCATTAGTAAAGTTAAAGAAAAAGTTGAAACTCACGGATACTGTTCAATCGTGGTTTCTGAGGGTGCACATTGGCCAGATGGTAAATTCCTTGCGGAACAAGGAACTCGGGATGCTTTTGGTCATGCCCAGTTAGGTGGCGCCGCTCCGGTTGTTGCCAATATGATCAAGGATGCATTAGGTTATAAATATCATTGGGCTGTTGCAGATTATCTACAGCGTGCAGCACGACATATCGCGTCAAAGACAGACGTTGATCAAGCCTATGCCTTAGGTAAAGCAGCTGTGGAGATGGCTATTGCTGGAGAGAACGCAGTCATGCCAATAGTGCATCGCATAGCCGATGAACCTTACGTTTGGGAGATTGGAAAAGCAAAGCTGGAAGATGTTGCAAACGTTGAAAAGATGATGCCAAAAGAATTTATTACAGAAGATGGATTTGGCATCACCGCGGCCTGTCGTCGATATCTAAGTCCGTTAATTGAAGGCGAAGATTATCCACCTTATGAAAACGGCTTACCGAAATATGTCACGCTTAAAAATAATCCAGTAGAAAAAATATTAAATACAGAATTTACACTCTAAGTTATCAAGCAAGCCAATAGTGTCGATCAAACTTTATTATGCCCATGATCCTATGTGCAGCTGGTGTTGGGCATTCAGGACGTCTTTACTTTCTTTATTGGATGGCCTGCCAAGGGAAATAGTAATCGTCCGTTTGCTTGGTGGCTTAGCGCCCGATTGTGAAGAACCTATGTCAGAGGAGACGCGACAGCTGGTTCAGGGGCATTGGCAGACTATTGAGCGCCAAGTCCCGGTAACGAAATTCAATTATGATTTTTGGACTGAGTGTGAGCCGCGCCGGAGCACATACCTTGCCTGCCGCGCTGTTATTGCAGCACGCAATCAAGGCCAAGGATTTGATGCTGAAATGACCTTGGCGATTCAGCAGGCATATTATCTTCAGGCACGAAACCCATCTGACTACTCAACCCTGTTCGCGTTATCTGAGGAACTGGGATTAGATACTGACCGGTTTGCCAATGACATTAAATCATTAGCTACAGATGAAATTTTGCGACAAGAAATTAAACAGTCTCGACGCTTGGGTTTAAATAGTTTTCCTAGCCTACTTTTAGAAAAAGGAGAAAAACAACTAAGGATCAGCCCAGACTATACAAATGTAGATGCAATGCTAGAAAAATTCCCACGAATTACATGAGTAACAATATTAATGCGACTGTACGCTCTGATTATTACAGGTATATTGTGTATTTTCGCGTCTTTTAAATCATTCAGATCTACACTATGACAGGTTTTATCCACGGCTTTTCTCTCAATAATTTGCGCGGCGATATCTACGGAGGGCTTACTGCTGCTGTAGTGGCGCTGCCACTTGCGCTTGCCTTTGGGGTCACCTCCGGCGTTGGCCCTTTGGCCGGGATGTATGGTGCGATTATTGTCGGCTTCTTTGCTGCAATTTTTGGTGGTACGCCAGCACAAGTATCGGGTCCAACGGGACCGATGACCGTTGTCATGACGGCAATTGTTATACATTTTTCACATAATCCAGCAATGGCCTTCACCATCGTCATGCTGGGCGGCGTGTTTCAAATACTCTTTAGCGTGTTTAAATTTGGTCGTTATATCAACCTGGTGCCTTATCCGGTTATCTCCGGGTTTATGAGTGGGATCGGATGCATCATTATTATTTTGCAATTGGCCCCCTTTATTGGACAGGCCGGGGCTGGGGGGCCGTTAAAATCGATCTTGGCGTTACCCGAATTATTGAGACAGGTTCATTCGAGCTCCTTAATCCTTAGCGTCGTTGCTCTGGCGACCGTCTGGTTTATTCCTCAACGGCTAAGTCGTTATATCCCCGGGCCGTTACTTGCGCTGTTACTTGGTACGACGCTGAGCTTATTTTTACTGAACGATGTCACTATTATTGGTGAAATACCGAGTGGTCTGCCCAGTATTCAACTGCCAGTATTTTCTATTGAAGAATTTGCAATGATAATAAAATATTCACTGGTGTTGGCGTTTCTCGGCTCCATTGATTCTTTATTAACCTCATTAATAGCAGACAGTATTACGCGTACACACCATAAGTCTGATCGTGAATTGTTTGGCCAGGGCATAGGTAATGTTGTCAGCGGTTTATTTGGTGGTTTGCCGGGCGCAGGGGCAACCATGCGCACAGTCGTCAATGTGCGTGCTGGTGGGCGTACTCCTATTTCAGGCGCCTTGCATGCGATTGTTCTATTGTTAATGGTCTTGGGTCTGGGCGCACTTGCAGAACATATACCACATGCCGTGCTCGCAGGTATATTGCTTAAAGTAGGATTCGATATTGTTGACTGGAAGTACTTAAGTCGGATCCGTAGTGCGCCTCGTTCAGGCATGTTGATAATGCTAACTACTTTTTTATTAACTGTTTTAGTCGACCTTATTACTGCTGTTGCTGTTGGAACGGTCATGGCAAGTCTTTTATTTGTTAAGCGCATGTCTGATTCGCAAGCAGGGAGCATGAAAATTATTGGCAACCCGGACGACTGGCATGAGTTGACAGAGGAAGAAATTAAGATTCTTGAGAGTGCCGATGGGCACATCGTCTTGTTTCATATTGAAGGCCCAATGAGTTTTGGTTCAGCTAAGGGCATTGTGCAGAGACTAACTGCCGTCCGTGATCAAGATGTGTTGATAATCGATTTTTCAGATGTGCCGTTTATTGATAGCACCGCATCTCTGGCGATAGAAGAAGTAATACTCAAAGTGCAAAGTGATAATGATTATGTTGTTCTATGTGGAATGAGTTCATCGGTAGAGAAAGTATTACGTCAGCTTGGTGTAGCCAAACTATTGCCTGATATTCAAATAACGCAAACTCGTTTACAAGCATTGAAAATATCAGAACAGATATTGGAAACATAGCCGAATGTATTTAAATTCAAATGGATTAAGAAGAAAATGTACCAATAATTTATTCTTTATTATTGACGAGGTGATATTGCAACGCCCCTCCTGAAATGCTTTATTTAAGCAATATATCTCCTGATAGAAGTTGAAATAATCCAATTAATCATGATTTATCACTGTAATATTGTTCGGAAATAGTAGATCCGAAGTTGGCAGTTCGATTCTTCTGATGAAAACTACGTTTACGATAGACCCTATTTGAATTATTAATTGCTAACTAGTTCTAAAAAGAGTAGAGACTTTTAGGAAACTTTCTTTATAATAGCATTACATATGAACCATATAGTTAAACCGTCATCTTATGTATGTTAGAAGATTTCCTGCCGGGTTAAACTCAAAATTACACGAACTAATAAATTAGAGTATGAAGATAGTAAAAGGAGAATTAAGCCTCGGACGATTCCTAGTGCCTTACCGAATTTACGGTGAAGCTGAGAAGACTATCGTCTGTATTAGTGGTGCCAAACAAACGATGGCGGCATGGCGATCATTCGTCAGTCACTTTGTTGCTGATTATTCTGTTGCTGTGTTCGATTTGCCAGGTCAAGGGCGTGGGAAAATATTGTCTGGCCCACCAGGTATAACATTTGATGAACAGATTGATGTATTGCATAACGTTATCAATGAGACCAACAGAAACGGTACAGTAATCCTTGCCGCTGCTTCATGGGGAACGATTATCTCTGTTGCATTAGCTGCACGTCACCCTGAATTAGTCGACAAGATGATTTTGGGCAGTTTCGGTGCGAAACCGAATAAGGCAGTGATCGAGGTAATCAGAGAAGGAAAAGAGCTGTTCGATACTAACAATAGCCATGATATCGCGCCATTGATGATAGAAAAATTTGGTCAGCACATCCCTGATACCCATAAAAAGCAGATTATCGAACAGTTTCGTGGTATGAGTCGTGAACAATTCATTAGTTTCTATGACCATTGTGAGTTTGTTGAGCAGGCATCAGATATTGAAGATTTTATCGATCTGGGAAATATCACTGCGTCCACCCTTATATTGAGTGGTGAGTTTGACGCCATCTTGGATCCAGGCGATATAGAAAAAGCGTCTTCAAGAATCCCTCATTGTGAATTCAAGATGATCCCAGGTGCTGGACATTTCCTACACTGGGAACAAGCAGATATTCTTCATACCTACAGTGAGTTCCTCTCCAGATAATAATTCGGCGGGCTCTGACCTGCCTGAATCTAGACTTGATTTGAAGCCGATTGATAAGGTTTCTAATATTGAGGCAGAAGAATTCACAAAATCCTATTTCAGGCCACTCCGGCCATTGGTGATCCAGGACATGGCAAAAGCCTGGCCGGCATTAGATAAATGGAGTCCTGAATTCTTCAAAGAACAGCACGGCAATAAACAAGTTAAAGTTTATGACTCAGGTTTCGTCTCTGCCGGCAAGAATTACATGTCAAAGTCGAAGAGCATCTCCTTTAGGGACTATATCGATACGGTTGTAACGAAAGAGCAAGACCTGCGGATGTTTCTCTATAATATTAAATCCGAGATTCCGGAATTAGTCGATGACATTACTTTTCCCGCTATATTAAAGGGCATATCACGGAATTTTGTTTTTATGTTTTTTGGTTGTAAAGGTTCAGTAACCCAGATGCATTTTGATATCGACATGTCGCATGTGCTACACACAGCCCTATATGGCAAAAAAACGGTTTATCTGTTCCCTTATGAGCAAAGAAAGAATTTACATGGTTATCCATTTACTTGTAGAAGCTATGTTGATGTTGAGAGGCCAGATTTCGAGCAGTTCCCCGGATTAAAGGACGTGGAAGGCTATAAGGTGGTGCTTGAACAAGGAGAAACATTGTATATCCCCAGCGGTTACTGGCACCATTTTGTCTACGATGAGCCTAGTTATGCAATTTCATTACGCTGTAGCAGTCAAACCTGGATGGGTAAATTACATGGTGCATTTAATCTACTTCTTCTGTCTCCGATTGATAGATTAATGAATAAAATATCGCCACAGGGCTGGTTTAATTGGAAACAACAACAAGCTCTTAAAACACACTAGTTCACGATCAGATTATTAATCCCCTTAATAGCCATTTGAGTTTTGTCAGTCGCTACATCTTTATAGAAAACGTTTTATAATTTCCCATTGCAATAATTTTTGTTTGAATGTCAGTGCTGCATGCGCGGGGCTAGTGGAAGGTAATCTGAAAAAGGATAGCTTTTGCTGTGCTTGATTCAGAGTCATTAATATATTTTTCTTAAAGAGTTGTTCGGCTTTTGCGCCATTAAAGAAAACAGCGGTAACTTGCTTATGTCTGGAGAAGAATTCTATAAAATCATTCGGCTCTATGGTGGACTGATCAATATCAGAATCAAGACTACCTTCGCGATAACAACTTTTTAAGACATCCCATAATGCAATATTGTTTTTTAGTAACAGCGTTTTGCGGTCGGCATAAGTTAGCTCATTATCTATTTTAAGTAGCTTGAACATGATCGGCCAAAAACTATTTCGCGGGTGCGCGTAGTATTGGTTTTCCTCAAGCGACTTTTGTCCTGGCATGGATCCAAGTATCAGTATCTTTGCATCGGATTTTGCTACAAGGGGAAAGCCAGTGCTATTTGTCATTGTAAAAGAATATTTTGATCATGGGAGAAGCACAATAGGCTATAGGAAAATGCCACAATCATAGGAAAAACATGATGGATACTTTGAAGTTACTTAATATCCAAGTACAATCTGCACCATTTTTTCGAATCGGCAAGGCAAAGGGGACATTGCCGGTGATTATTTTGCTCTTTTGTCCTTCAAATCAATAATTTATAAAGTTTAGGGGAATTTATATGTCAGGCATAACAATATGGATAACTACAATCCTGTCGCTGATGGGCTTGGGAATAGCCTTCTTTTACATGAAGAAGGTTGTAAGTATACCGCTTGATCTTGGGCTAGATGAAGCTCAGGCGAAGAAGCTAACCTTCATCCACGGTGCTATTGCCGAAGGAGCCATGGCATTCTTGAAGCAGGAATACAAAGTCCTGACGATATTCATGGTGGTATTTGCCGCCATTATCGCCATTCTGATCAACGATACACATACCCCTGATATTCATGAGGGTATATATACCGCTATCGCTTTCCTCTTTGGTGGCGCGATATCCATCGCTTCTGGCTATATCGGCATGAAGGTAGCGACTCAAGGCAACGCACGAACTACGGTTTCTGCTAAGAAAGACATTTCCGCAGCTTACGATGTGGCCATTAACTCTGGTGCGGTAATGGGATTTGCTCTTGTCGGTCTGGCGACCCTCGGACTGGTTATCATCTATGTGGTGATGAGCACCTTGCTTGCTGACCTTGGACCTGAGAACAACCATATCCTTATGGAAGTGATTGCTGGCTTTGGACTAGGTGGTTCTACAATCGCGTTATTTGCACGAGTTGGCGGCGGTATCTTCACTAAGGCCGCAGATGTTGGTGCTGACCTTGTAGGTAAGGTTGAGCAGGGCATCCCAGAGGATGATCCCCGTAACCCTGCCGTGATCGCAGACAACGTTGGCGACAACGTGGGCGATGTTGCTGGTATGGGCGCGGACCTTTTCGGTTCTTGTGCAGAAAGCACCTGTGCTGCAATGGTTATAAGTGCGGTAGTTTTTGCCGGTAATCCAGATGCAATGCTGTTCCCAATTTTGATCAGTGCTGTAGGTATTCCAATAGCCTTGCTCACTAAACTCTTAGTTGGCGTAAAGACTGAAGACGACGTGGC
>JGI20151J14362_10001779_pt1 | contig 15447 bp, 13 predicted proteins | sample COG_01_FD_14362 | JGI IMG/M metagenome (IMG submission 14362)
GTGATGCAGACAAACCAATTAAAGGTCTTGTAGACGGTGGTCAACAATATTATGTGCATAGTGCAACCACTAACACCTTTAAGTTATCTTTAACACCAAGTCATTATGGTGATGAAGCAGTTATTTCATTAACAGGTGTTGCTGATGCTGGTACTCAACATACATTTACATCTTTTGGTATAATGAAAACAGTAAATGATTGGCCTGGTGAAGAAGATTTAGCGTATAAACTATAAGGATTAAAAGATGAGTAATGCAAGAAATTTAGCAAATTTATTAGCAAGAAATGTTACAGGAACTTTAACTCCTATTGTAACACTTACTGCGACAGGTAATATTACTGCTGCTACACACGCTGGTAAAACTTTACTCATGGGTGAAGTTGGTGGTAACGCAGCCGCAACATTTACGTTACCTGCTGCAACTGGTTCAGGTGCAGAATATCGTTTCATAGTAAGTGTTGTTAATACTTCAAATTACAAAATTCAAGTTGCAAACGCAAATGACACAATAGATGGTTCAGTAATATTACATCAAGATAGTGCAAATACTGTTCAAACTTTTAATACTGCTGCAACTAGTGATACAATTACCTTAGATGGTACAACGACAGGTGGTGTATCTATTGGAGATGAATTGACATTAGTTGATATGGCATCAAATCAATATTCTGTGAAAGGCGTATTAACTGCAAGTGGAACTGAAGCAACACCATTTAGTGCTGCTGTATCATAATAAATAGAATAGAAATAAGGATTAAAAAATGGCATTAAGTAAAATAGATTCTAATTTATTAAGTCTAACTACAGATTTAACCATGACTGGTACTACACCTACGTTAACTATAGGTGATGCTGGTGCTGAAGATACTGCCATTGTATTTGACGGTAACGCTCAAGATTTTTACATTGCATTAGACGATAGTGCAGATGATTTACTTATTGGTTTAGGAAGTACAATTGGTACAACACCTGCTATTGCTATTGATGAAAATTTAAAATCAACTTTTCATGGTGCCATTACAATGGCTGGCACAACACCTACGTTAACTATCGGTGATGCAGGAGCAGAAGATACTAAAATAGTATTTGATGGTAATGCTAAAGATTTTTATATTGCCTTAGATGATTCTGCTGATAAACTGGTTATTGGTGAAGGTTCTACAGTTGGAACTAATAGTATACTTACAATAACAGATGATGCTGTAACTATTGGAGATGCAGCTGCAGTTGATACTAAAATTGTGTTTGATGGAAACGCACAAGATTACTACATTGCGTTAGATGATTCTGCTGATGATTTACTGATTGGTCTTGGTTCAACTGTGGGAACAACTCCAGCAATATCTATAGATGAAAATTTACAAATAACAACTGGTGGTGATATTGTCATGGGTGGNGCAACACCTACATTAACTATCGGTGATGCAGGAGCAGAAGATACTAAAATTGTGTTTGATGGAAACGCACAAGACTTTCATATTGGATTAGACGATAGTGCTGATGATTTAGTTATTGGTTTAGGAAGTGCATTAGGAACTACACCTGCTATATCTATAACAGAAGCTTTGAAAACATCTTTTGGTGGAGGAGTTGTTGGGAAAACAAGTACTGCAAACGCAACAGGAAATGTTACTTTAGATTTTGATGCTAATTCTAATTTTATATTAACTTTTACAGGAAATGTAACTCTTGATAACCCTAGCACCGAGAGTGTTGGACAGTCTGGTATCATAGTAATTATTCAAGATGGAACAGGTTCTAGAACAATTGCAACAGGCACAGATTTTGAATGGCCTGCTGGAACTGAACCAGCAATTTCGACTGCAGCTAATTCTGTAGATATTTTACCATATTTTGTTGATGCCTCAAACAGTATTCTTTTAGGTAATCCACAATTAGCATTTGCAACAGACTAGGAGTTATTATATTATGCCTTTAAATACTGAACTATGGCAACAACCTGCTTCAGGCTTTGACGTTCAATATGCTGCAAGGTTTGACCAAAGTTCTAGCTCATGGATGAATAAAACTTTTGGTAGTGATGGTACTGGTGATGCTAAAACTTGGACTATAAGCACTTGGATTAAGTTGCAGTCAGCTCCAAGTTCTGACTATAGAAGTATATATTCTGCGGCTGTAAATGGGTCAACTAATCATGTTGACCAAGTTCGAGTATTGCCAGCAAGAACTTGGGGTTATCAAAGACAAGGTGGTATTGGTGGTGCATTAATTGCTGAAGGAAATTATGTATTAACTACTAATTCTTGGAATCATATAGTGGTTGCTGTAGATACGACTCAAGGTACTGATACGAACAGAACCAAACTGTTTTTTAATGGCACTTTAGTAGATGATTTTTTAAGTGGTAATGCAAATTATGGTACTCAAAATTATGTGGCAGGTATTGGACAAGGTAGAGTACAAGGAATAGGAAAGTTAGTTCAAGGTACATTTAATACAACCATAGATGCATATATGGCAGAATTTATTTTTGTTGATGGTGTACAACATGCACCAACTAAATTTGGCAAATCAAGTGGGGGAAGTTGGGTGCCTATAGACCCTAGCGAACAAAATATTACTTTTGGCACAAATGGTTTTTATTTAAATTTTGCAATAAATGACGATTTGGGAAATGATGTATCAGGCAATAATAATGATTGGACTGTTAATGCTATGGGTACAGACCATAGAGTTACCGATACACCAACTAATCCAGCATAATGTATTGTGGTTGTATAAATAGACGTAGGAGAAAATAAGAATGTCAAAATGGGCAATAATTAAAGATGGTGCTATTGATAGTGTATTAGACCGTCCTCAAAAAGTTACTATTGATGGTATTACCTATGGCTCACAAATATTTAAAAGTTGGTCAGATGCAGAAAGATGGGCTATCGGTATTGCTAAAGTCAATGAAGCTACTGGGTTAGATACTAGATTTTATGAAGAAAAAACCCCAACTTATGCAATTGCGTCAGCTGGTGTAGTAACTGAAACAATAGATAAAAAAGCAGACCTTGATTTAGATACACTTAAAGCAAAATGGACACTAGAAACTAAACAAGAAGCACAAAGACTTATTTCTCAATTCTCTTGGATGGCTGAGAGAAAAACATTTACAAACAAAGCAATAGATTCAGACGTTAGTACATACGTTGCCGCTGTTATTTCAGACTGTGCAACCATATGTGGAAAAATAGATGGCGTGGATACAAATGCAAAACTAGCCGCTCTTTGGACAGAACCAGAAAGTGGCAATGCACCAATCAATGATTGGCCAAGTGATTCAGACGTAACAGCATATAAAAGATAAGGATTAAACAATGCCATATTTAGGAAGGTCAAATACAGGATTTGGAATTAGAGATAGATTCCAATTTACAGCATCTGGAAGTGAAACTTCTGTGAGTGGTTCAGATGATAACGGTAGAACTCTTAAATTTTCAGATGGAAAATATGTAGATGTATATTTAAATGGTGTATATTTAGATAGTGCAAATGACTACAACACATCAACTACAAATACTATAGGTGGTTTGACAGCATTAGCTGCAAATGATTACTTAGAGATTGTCAGTTATGATATTTTCTCAGTTGCTGATGTTGTTCCTGCTAGTGGTGGTACATTTTCTGGTAATGTAACTGCATCTTCTAATTTAACCGTAAGTGGTGACTTAACTGTTACTGGTAATATTATTGGTGATGTAGAAATAACTGGCACTACACCCAAACTAACAATTGGTGATGCTGATGCAGAAGATTCTACTCTTTTATTTGACGGTAATGCACAAGATTTCTATATCGCACTAGACGATAGTGCTGATGATTTATTGATTGGTCTAGGTAGTACGGTTGGTACAACTCCAGCAGTTGCCATTGACGAAAACTTACTCGCAACATTTCATGGTGGTATCACAATGGCTGGTACAACACCGACACTTACCATAGGAGATGCTGGTGCCGAAGATACAAAGATTGTGTTTGACGGTAACGCACAAGACTTTTATATTGCATTAGACGATAGTGCAGACGACCTTTTAATTGGTTTAGGTTCAACTGTAGGAACTACTCCAGCAATTGCAATTGATGAAAATTTATTAGCAACATTTCATGGTGGTATCACGATGGCTGGTACAACACCTACGTTAACTATAGGTGATGCTGGTGCAGAGGATACTAAGATTGTGTTTGATGGTAATGCTCAAGATTTTTACATAGGTCTTGACGATAGTGCTGATGACTTACTGATTGGATTAGGAAGTGCAGTTGGTACAACACCAGCAATTGCAATTGACGAAAATTTACAAATAACAACTGGTGGTGACATTATCATGGGTGGTGCTACTCCAACATTGACAATAGGAGATGCTGGAGCTGAAGATGCAAAGATTGTATTTGATGGTAATGCTCAAGATTTCCATATAGGTTTGGACGATAGTGCAGATGACTTAGTTATTGGTAAAGGTTCTGCGTTAGGTACAACTCCAGCAATATCAATAGATGAAAATTTAAAAACACAATTCGGTGGTGGTGCTGTGGGTAAAACGAGTACTGCAAACGCAACAGGTTCTACTACTTTAGATTATGATGCTAATCAAAATTTTGTTCTTACTGCAACAGGCAACATAACTCTCGCAAATCCTAGCACAGAAACAGTAGGGCAGACTGGTTTCATTGCCATAATTCAAGATGGTACCGGCTCTAGAACCTTAACTCTAGGAACAGATTATGAATCACCAGCTTCTGGTGGTATAACACTTACAACAACTGCTTCTGCAACAGATTTAATACCATACGTTGTTATTGCTGCTAATAGGGTTGCACTTGGAACTCCTCAGTTAGCATTTGGATAGGAGATAATATATCATGTCAGGCCCAATAGGTTCTTCACAATTAATGTACTCATCAGCTGCTGATAATTTCTATGACCATCAAATTGCCAGTTCCCTCAGAAATAGTACTGGTCAAGATGGCACACTAAAAAGAACAGCAGGAACTCCTACAAGTGCTGATACATTTACTATGAGTTATTGGGTTAAAAGATATGATAATAGTACTGGTGGTGAAGATAATAATATATTTGTAACTGGTACTGGTGGGGGTACTTATATAATTATAGGATTTAAAAATAATAACTTTCAAGCAGAATTTACTGGTGGAACTTATGGGGATACTCGTTTAATAACAAATGCTCTGTATCGTGATACGTCAGCCTGGTATCATCATGTTTTAAGATTTGACAGTACTCAATCTACTGCTACTAATCGGGTACGGCTCTATGTGAACGGCACAGAAGTTTCATATAATAGTCAGACAGTTACAGGTGCTGTAGACCAAAATGAAGATTTTGATTTTATAAATGAAAATGGTGTTGTTCAAGCATTTGGTGGATTATCAGGTAAAGGGCATGGTACTGAAGGTGCTGATTTACAAATGGCAGAAATAGTATTTAATGATGGACAATCTTATGCTCCTTCAAATTATGGCGAGACCAAGAACGGCGTCTGGATTCCCAAAGACCCTAGCGGACTCACATTTGGCAATAATGGGTACTACCTTAAAATGTTAGCTGGAGCTATTGGTACAGACAGTTCAGGCAATGGTAATGATTTTACTGTAGCAAATTTTGCAGCACATGATGTCCTGCTAGACTCTCCTACTAATAAATTTTGTACTTGGAATGCTATTGATTATACAGGTTTTAATAATCAAGTATTAGGAGAGGGAAATTTAGCATTAACTATAGCAAGTAATACTTATGCAAAGAGTATTACTACTATGGGAGCAAAGACTGGTAAATGGTATTGGGAAACTGATATTCAAACTATGGCTGCTGGTGGTGCTGCAGACTTTGTCTTTATAGGAGTTAGTGAGAAACCTGCTGAATCTAGTAATGAATTTTTAGGTAAAAGTGCTAATTCTGCTGGGTGGTATGTTAATAATAGTGGTTCTCCTGCCTCTTACCTTCTATCTGCTAATGGAAATGCTGGTGCAATAGGAGATGCAGATGATGGTTATGCTGAAGGTAATATAATTGCTTGTGCTTTAGATTTAGATTCAAGTACAAAAACAATAGAATTTTATAAAAATGGTACTAAAATTGGAAATACAATAAATTTACCTGCTGCTATGCAAGATATACATTTACTTCCAGCAGCATCCGATTATGCAAATGGTGGTGGCACAAGTTTATTAAATCTAAATTGTGGCCAAGATGGAACTTTTAATGGTCAGCAAACAGCACAAGGAAATGCTGATGGAAATGGTTTCGGAGATTTTTATTATTCGCCACCTTCAGGATTTTTAGCTATATGCTCAGCAAACCTCCCAATAGCTGCTGGAGTCGACCCTGCTCAAACTGATGACGACTATTCACAGAAAGCATTTGATGTAGTAACATATGTTGGTAATGGACAAGCTCGCACAATCTCAACAAATTTTAAAGCTGATAACATATGGGTTAAAGACATGGACTCAAGTAGAAGACACTATCTTGTTACTAATACCATAAATGCTAATTTTGGTACTACAAGTTATTTACACCCAAGTAATGCTGTTTCTGAGGGTAATTCAACTGATGGTATAACAGCATCAGCTGCTTCTACCTTTACAATAGGTGGTAGTTTAGATTATGTGAATAATAATACTAACAATTATGTTTCTTACTTGTGGAGAGTAAATGGCGGTACAACATCAGCACTTAATGATGGCGATATTAATGCTACAGGACAAATAAATCAAACTCATGGGTGTGGTGTGCTTTTATATACAGGAGATGGTGGAAGTTCTAATGTTACCATGGCTCATGGAATGGGTTCAAAACCAGAATTTCTGTGGTTGAAAGATAGGGACAGTAATGGTAATAATAACCAATGGGGTTGTTGGCATCATCACATGGCCGATGATAATTATCTATATCTTTCAGCAGACTCTGCTCAAGCTGCGTCAGGTAATGGAAGTATAGACACTTCTGACGTTACAGATACCCTTCTTGCATGGCTTAGAACTAGTACTACTGGTGGTAGTCAAACTAGGTTTGAAAATGGAGATAATTTTATTATTTATCAATTCGTTGGAGTTGAGGGCCATTCTAAATTTGGTTCGTATGAGGGCAACGGCAATGCTGATGGGGCTTTCGTGTATACTGGATTTAGCCCTGCTCTTGTCATGGTGAAATCACTAGACAGCACAAGTGACTGGGAAATGTATGATTATAAGAGAGCAGGATATAATGAAGATAATGACCAATTAGAAGCAAATGATGAAGCTGCACAGGATACTGGTACTTTTATAGACTTGCTCTCAAATGGATTTAAGATGAGAGCGTCAGGAGACCCAAATGTTGCAGAAACTTATATATATGCCGCTTGGGCTCATAATAGTTTTAAGTATGCGAATGCTCGATAGAAGACTTATAAATAGAACAATAGGAGATATAATATGGCATGGGCTTTAATCGTAGATGGGTCAATCAATAGAACTTTTGGAAATGCTGATGCCTTTGTGCATCCAGTAACAGGTAATCAACACCCTAGAAATTGGTTAAAACTTGCAACTTCAGATGAATTAAGTGATGCTGGTATTATAGAAATTACCTATAGTGGCTCTCATAAAAATAGTGCATACTACAATAATACTACAAGCGCTCCAGTATATGATGCTGATGCTGGAACAGTTGTTATAACACATGGAAGTAGTGCAAAAACATTATCTACTTTACAAGCAAATCATTCTACACAAATAAAAACAAGGTCAAATAATTTACTTACACCTACAGATTGGTATATTGCTCGTAAAACAGAAACAAGTGTTGCAGTTCCAGATAAAGTAACTGCATACAGAACAGCAGTAAGAACTGTATATGCAGCTGTAAAATCTGCAATAGCAGGTGCTGGTGATGTTGACGCACTTGCCGCTTTATATGCAACTACTGCTGGTGCATCAGAGGGAGCTCCTAAATCAGTTAACGGAACATCTTCAAGTGTAGTGAGTACATCTAATAACACCATTACAATTAATGGTCATGGTTATTTAGATGATGAACTAGTGAATTACCATGATGGACAAGAAGGTGCAGATAATCCGATTAAAGGTCTTGTAAGTGGACAAACTTATTACATCATTGGAAAAACAACTAATACTTTCAAATTATCTCTTACCCCAAGTACCTTTGGTGATGAAGCAGTCGTTTCATTAACAGGTGTTGCTGATGCTGGTACTGCTCATGAATTTACTTCTTCTGGAAAACCTGCTGTTGGTGTGCAATGGCCAGATGAAAATGACTTGGCGTATAAAGTATAGGATAATCTCTTTATATAAATAATAAAAAGGGGATTGTCATGTCAGACGTAAATCTTGCGACCAAATCAGATTTAGCCAGTTTATTTCAAGAACTCGAAGATGCAGCTAAACACGCAAAAATAGAGAATAAAGAAAACAAAATTAAAACTGAATCCCAAGTAAAAGAACTTGATAGTTTTCTTACGTCTGTACAAGAAGTCGTTAAGGTCATTGATGAAGACTACACACACTATCCAACCCAAGTAGACCCAAAGAAAGATAAGTCAGATGGTTGGATAGCTGGTGACCCAACTCAACCTATTGAGTTTGATGGTAGTGATACAAAATCTATACTGGATAAAGCAAATAAAGAAGTTGAAAAAGAAAGAAAGGTTAAAGTTAAACCTTTTGTTGAAGTGGCTGATATAGAAACCCCTGTAGTAGAAACAAAATCATTATCATTAGAAGATGAAGATAAACTAGGTGCGTTTGCTGGTTTGATGTCTTCCTTTGGTGCAATACTTGATGCACCCCCAGAAGTAGATGATACAGATACATTAAAACTTCAAGTTGAAGATATTTATCCAACACCTAAACCAGTCATTTCTGAAGAAGAAGAGAATAATAAATTAGAAGCTCTTCAAAACTTATTCTCAAATCTAGTAGAAAAACCAAGAATACCACGCAAGAAAGGTCAACCTGCTGGTTCAGATAGTCACTCTGATTTATACACAGATGAAAATCCAAAAGGAACAATACAAGGTCTTGGTTTCAAAGATGTTGCAACTGCAAAAGCAAGTGTTAGTAAGATAGAGGGTTCTAGTAAGACACACGCACATAAAATACAAGCCGCAGTCGCAATGGAACAACGTGCGAAAGAAATGGGTAAGACAGCAGAGGCTGCAATCTATCGTTCATACATTGAGAAGATGAAAAAGAAAACGAAAGAGATGCAGAAGGAAGAAGTAGTAACACCTAACTTAGTTACAGCTGTTAAAGATACTCCATTAGATATAACTCAAGCATTAACAGAAGTTAAAAGTAGAGCATTACCAACTAAAGAACAAACTGTAGAAGCAACACAACAACTTATTTCTAATGTTGTTAATAACCTTGATGACATGAAAGGTAAGACAGAAGTTAAAGAACAGATAGATGAGATAGATGCATTAAGAAAAGAGTTTAACGCATTACAGTTAAAAGTTCGTAGGTCAGAAATGCAAGTCGGTGGATTATCTGGAAGTGGTGGTGGACTAGACCCAAACAAAATTGCAAACCATATGATACCAGCTGCAGACGATACCTTTGATTTAGGTTCTGCAACAAAACAATGGAAAAATTTATATCTCTCTGGTAGTACATTAATCGTAGATGGAACATCTATTGACTCTGGTGAGTTAACTGTGTTAGATGGTATAACTGCTGGTACGGTATCTGCAAGTAAAGCAGTAATCGCAGACAGTAACAAAGATGTCTCTGGTTTTAGAAATGTAACAATTGCTGGTGACTTGACAGTTCAAGGTGATACAACAACTCTAAATTCATTTGTTGAAACAGAAACTCCTTCACAGATTTATGAGGCTTCTACTATAACGATTTTGGTTACTGTTGCAACTAAAGATAGTTCGCACCCATACTATGGAGTTGGAAGTAGTAATGGATATAAATTAAATGGTACGTTCTCACCATTCTTAAAACTCATACCAAGAAGTACATACAAGTTTGACCAGTCAGATTCAAGTAATAGTGGACACCCATTAAGATTTTATTATGATGCAGCTAAGACAACTGCGTACACAACTGGTGTAACAACAAGTGGAACTCCAGGCTCGTCTGGTGCATACACACAAATAGTCGCAGACGAAGACACACCAGATATTCTTTATTATCAATGTTCTTCACACGCACACATGGGTTTTGGTGTTTTCTTTGCAACAAGAAATTTTACAGGGTTTACAACTGATAATCTTACAGAGGGTTCAACAAACAAATACGCATCTGCTGAAACTGTTCAAGATATTGTTGGCGCAATGGTTACTGGTAATACTGAAACAGATATTGCTGTTACTTATGAGGATAGTGATGGTACATTAGATTTTGTTATTAATGGTATAAGTGGAAATGCAGCTACTGCTACTGCACTTGCAACTGCAAGAACAATTCATGGAGTTTCCTTTGACGGTACTGCAAACATAGATTTAACTGAAGTTATTGAAGATACAGTCGGTGCTATGGTGAGTGGTAATACGGAAACAGGTATTACAGTTACCTATCAAGATGGAGATGGTACTTATGATTTCGCACTTGCAGCTGCACAGACAACCATTACATCTTTACTTGCAACAGATATAAAGATTGGTGAAGATGACCAAACTAAGATTGATTTTGAAACTGCTGACGAGATACATTTCTATGCCGCAAACGCACATCAAGTAAAAATTGTAGATGGTGCAATTGTTCCAGCAACGGATAATGATATTGATTTAGGTACAAGTGGTGTTGAATTTAAGAACGCATTTTTTGATGGTACAGTAACAAGTGATGCGTTTGCAGGGCCATTGACTGGAGATGTTACTGGTAATGCAGATACGGCAACTGCACTTGCGACTGCAAGAAATATTGGTGGTGTTTCTTTTGATGGTACTTCAGATGTGAATTTGCCTGGCGTAAATACTGCTGGTGACCAAAATACTACAGGTAATGCAGCCACAGCAACTTCTGCAACTGCATCCGATACAGTTAAGACAGTAACAGACGGAACAAATGCAAACTTCTTCTTAACCTTTGTATCAGATAATAATGGTAGTGCAACAGCAGAAGCAATAAAGACAGATGCTGGTCTTCAGTATAATCCAAGCACAGATACTCTTTCTGTTACAAACATTACTGCAACGATTGATGGAGTTTCATCTGCGATAAATGTTGCAGACGAGTCCTCAGATACAACTTGTTTCCCAGTATTTGTAACAAGTGCGAGTGGTAATTTAGCTGCAAAGAGTGGAACTAATCTATCATTTAACTCATCATCTGGTGCATTAACTGCTACATCATTTACAGATGAAAATGGAAATGCAATGACAACAGCTGCATCTGCGTTATCAGATGCGACTGCAATATCGGTTGCACTAGGTTAATTTATTATAAATAGTAATAAAAAGGAAGTAATATGGCAGTTCCAAATACAAAAGCAACATTAAAGAGTTATTGTCTGAGAGCACTAGGATTTGGTGTTATTGATATCAATGTATCAGATGACCAAGTGGATGATAGACTTGATGAAGCACTACAATATTTTGCACAATACCACTATGATGGTATAGAAAAAATGTATCTTAAATATAAGATTACAGCAGATGATGTTACAAGAGCAACATCAAACGAAACAACCTCTGCAACAGATACAGTAGACAGTTCTGTAACTGCAAGTTTTGAAGAAGGTAAAAATTATATTCCTATGCCTTCTGCTGTTGTTTCCGTAATACAAATTTTTCCCTTTGACGATTCTTCAACAAACAATATGTTTGACATAAGATATCAATTAAGACTAAATGATTTGTATGATTTTAGTTCTACTTCTGTTATACAATATCAAATGACTATGCAACAATTAGACCACCTATCTCATGTATTAGTGGGTGAAGTTCCTATTCGTTTTAATCAACATCAAAATCGTTTATACTTAGATATGGACTGGAGTAATGATGTAACTGTTGATGATTATCTTATCATAGAATGTTATAGAAAAATAGACCCAGCTTCATACACAGATATCTTTGATGACATTTATTTAAAAAGATATGCAACAGCTCTTATCAAACAACAATGGGGTGCAAACCTTTCTAAGTTTGGTGGTGTTGCAATGTTAGGTGGTGTTACCATGAATGGTGAAACTATCTACTCACAAGCAATAGAGGAAATACAAAGACTAGAGGAACAGATACAACTATCTTTTGAAACTCCAATAGATTACATGATAGGATAACCAATGGCTGTAAACAAAGCATTTCATACGAGTAATCTAACCTCAATCGCAACTGAACGAAGTTTATATCAAAACTTAATTAAAGAAGCAATTCAGATATACGGACATGATGTTTATTATATGGATAGACAATCCGTAAACGAGGATACTTTGTTTGGTGAGGATACTACAAATCAATTCAACACACAACACCCAATCGAGATGTATGTTGAAGATGGTGAGGGGTATGCAGGCGATAAAGAGATAATGACTCAGTTCGGTTTAGAGAATCGTAATGAGATTACCTTTGTGGTTTCCAAAGAAAGATTTCAGGAATTAGATAGACAAGTTCAAATAGAGTCTGGTACGGATACAACTGGTGGTAGTATATTGTTAGAAACTGGAACGATAGACCAGTCTGAAGACTCATCTATTTTATCTACCGTAAGTGGTGATAATAATTTTTACATCATACAGGATACTGCAGCTACAAATTCAGACAGGCCATTAGAGGGTGATTTAGTTTATCACCCAGTATTAACAAAAGTTTTTGAAGTAAGTTTTGTAGACCATGATGAACCATTTCATCAATTAGATAATAACCCAGTCTATAAATTAAGATGTAAACAATACGAATATAGTCAAGAGGTTATTGATACTGGTATTGCTGAGATAGATGCAATAGAAGATGATTTAAGTACCGATACCTCAGAACATCAATTTACACTAGAACAATCAACAACTCAGAATGAAAACATCAGACTTGAGTATAGAACTCAAGAAGATGGATTATTACTTGAAGAAACAGATGGTGATAATATTATAGCTGAAGATGACGATAGTTCTGTGGGTACAAATATTCTTCTTGAAAATGCAGCAGATAGTGGTGATGATGCATACTTAGTTCAAGAGGACTATATAGTAGGAGATATGAGTACAGATAAAACTTCTCAAAATGAATTATTTGATTCATTAGATGATGATATATTAGACTTCTCGGAAAGTAATCCGTTTGGTGATGCTGGAGGCACATAATGTTAGGACAACAATTTTATCACGAAACAATGCGAAAGATAGTTGTTTCATTTGGAACACTATTCAATAACATTCAAATAGTAAGAAAAAATAGTAGTGGGGCTATAACCCAATCTATGAAAGTACCACTTGCATACGGGCCACAACAAAAGTTCCTTGCAAGATTAAACAATGACCCTGCTCTTGGAGCAAAGGTTGCAGTTACATTACCACGATTAGGTTTTGAGATGACAGGGATTACATATGACCCTACAAGAAAATTAAATCGTGTACAAAAATTTAGAAAAGTAAAAGAATCATCTGATGACGCAAATAAATTAGATACACAATATATGCCAGTACCATATAATATAGAGTTCACATTATATGCAATGGCAAAGAACTCAGATGACGCACTACAGATTGTAGAACAGATACTTCCATACTTTCAACCAGACTATACATTGACAGTTAATGATATGGCTGACATGGGTATCAAAAGAGATGTCCCTATTATATTAAATAGTGTAAGTTATGAGGACAACTATCAAGGTGACTTTACAGAAAGACGTGCAATCATATACACATTAGCATTTACTGCAAAATTCTATCTATATGGGCCTGTTACTTCAGCAGGTGTTATTAAGACTGTTAAGGTTGACCAATACACAGATATGCCAGACCAATCACCTAGACGTGAACAAAGATATACTGTTACACCATCTCCAGCAACTGCTGATGCAGATGATGACTTTGGATTTAACGAAACAACATCTTTCTTCCAAGATGCTAAACAACGCAATGTAACAAGTGGAAGTGATGAGTAGTGAAAGACTCTACTGATATTATTAATGAAACTTTAGGTGTTGTTGAAGAAGTTACGAAACCAGTTGTCAAAAAAGAACCAGCAATAGTTCCTGTGGGTGATGACGATATTGACAAAGACTATGCGTATCAAAGACAAAACTTCTACAGTCTTATAGAACGAGGTCAAGATGCAATAGATGGTATTCTAGATATTGCAAGAGAAAGTGAACACCCAAGAACCTATGAGGTAGCTGGACAACTAATCAAATCAGTTGCAGAGGTTACAGAGAAACTTGGTGACCTACAAGAGAAGATGAAGAAACTAAAAGACGTTCCTAACAACGCACCAAAGAATGTAACCAATGCGTTATTTGTAGGTTCAACTGCTGAATTACAAAAGATGTTAAAAGGAAAAAAGGATGCTTGACGAACAAACCATGCAATTAACAGACTTTCTACTGCCGTGGATTGGAATACTTATTAGTTTAATTGTTGCAATCTGGGTAAAGGATATGGCAACTGGTATTGCAAAAGGTATGAAGTTCAAAATGAACAAAGCATTTAATGCAGGCGACCATGTGATACTAGATGGTGCAGACGCAATAATCGTAAGTATTGGAATGTCTGAAACGGTTTTTGGTATATACTCTGATAAAGGATATCTCTGGAGATTTGTACCAAACGAAAGAATTGCAATGTTGAAACTTGAGAAGGTTATAAAGAATGATGTGCATCTAGACACAGATAAAGAAAAGGCAGAAAAACTTCAAGCTCTTATTGACAGTAATCAAAATAAACATATTATCAAAAACCGTCAAGAAATAGAGAAGTTGAAAGATGGAAAATAATCAACAATATCTAGGTAATCCAAACCTAAAGAAAGCAAACATAACTCAGGAGTGGACTAAAGAACAACTCTCTGAGTTTGCGAAGTGTATGGAAGACCCTCAATACTTTATAGAAAACTATGTACGAATAGTTTCTCTAGATGAAGGTCTTATACCTTTTAAGATGTATCCGTTTCAAAAAGAGATGGTTGGTACATTCCACAGTAATCGTTTTACTATCTGTAAACTACCTAGACAGTCTGGTAAATCTACTGTTATGGTATCCTATTTATTACACTACGCATTATTTAACGATAGTGTCAACATAGCAATCCTCGCAAATAAGGCTGCGACTGCGAGGGATTTATTATCAAGACTACAACTTGCATATGAGCATCTACCTAAATGGTTACAACAAGGAGTGATGTCATGGAATAAAGGTTCTCTTGAATTAGAGAATGGTTCTAAGATACTTGCATCATCTACATCTGCTAGTGCAGTCAGGGGTGGTTCATACAATATCATATTCTTAGACGAGTTTGCATACGTTCCC
>JGI20151J14362_10001780_pt1 | contig 15441 bp, 12 predicted proteins | sample COG_01_FD_14362 | JGI IMG/M metagenome (IMG submission 14362)
TAAAGCCCCGCCCATTATTGCATCTGTGCTTCCTTCAACAGCTTTCTCGCATCCAGCCGTGCTGCGAAGTTCATTAGAACATTTATTTATTGGAGCCCTGCCAAGTATCACAACTCCACCCCATAAACCACGAGCTGTTGGTGCGTTTGTGATTGTTCCATCAAGAACAGTTGAATGAGTAAATACAATTGGTTTGGAAGCGGTTCCTTTGGCTTCTATTTTTGAACCCCTATGAACAACAATATAATCGTCAGTGGTTTTAGCTACAATGGTAACTCCTGCTGGAATATTTAGAACAGCTGCATCACCACCTGTTTTTGATCCATCGCCTCCGATGTCAGCCCCAACTTCAACCTTACCTAAAAGCCTCCAAATAACATTGTCCGTTAATGTAAGATCATCCTTGATCACTCCTGAGATTGCGCAAACTGTGTTTCCAGCTATGGCGGTATCTGTGGATACATTTGTTCCAGCAGGGCAAGTACCCGTAAGAACCGATCCACCTACTGCAACTGTTGCGGAAGTTGCTATGGGAGCTTCGACCTGAGATAGCTCACCAGGAGATGCAATGCTGGTATCAGAACCACCACCACATGAAGCTAAAAATATAAGTGAAAATGAAACTATGAAAAATTTTTTGTTTGTAAGCATGAACTTCTCCAATTAAGAATTCATCCATTAAACATATCTGAAGAAAACTTCCTATATATTTAAAGCAAACATTTTGAAAAAACTATAAAAACTCTAAGTAACAGATATGTAACAAGAGTTTTATTTCAACAATTAAGATGCAGGCAAGGTAAACCAAAATTCTGAACCATCTCCTTGTCTTGAATCAACACCTACCTCACCCTGTAAATTGTTTACAAGATTTCTTACAATCGCTAACCCCAGTCCACTGCCTTGCTGAGTGTGGGCGCGTGCTGAGGCAGTTCTATAGAATCTTTTGAAAACCAATCGCTGGTCCTCATCGGATACCCCCTCTCCAGAATCTAGAACAGAGATTTTTACAAATTCTCCTTGCTTTCTGATTCTTACCTCAACCTCAGAATCATCCGGAGAATATTTAAAGGCATTATCAAGCAAATTATTTAAAATTCTTTCAACTGCTTGAGTATCGGCTTTAACACTTATGTCAGAGGAACGATCAAATTTTAAATAAATGTTTTTTCGTTTAGCTTTATTTTTAAAAGCCAAAAGAACACTATCAACAATATCATTCAATACAATATCCTTAATAACTAATTTCAGTTCTCCGTATTCAATCCTAGATAGATCAATTAAAGAGGTAACCATTTCACTCAACCTATTTGCATTATGCAAAATTGCTTTTGAGAAAGTTTTTGCATCTTTTTTGTCTTCAAGTGCACCGTCTAAAAGAGTTTCTGAATTAGCTTTTATTACACTTACTGGAGTTCTAAGCTCATGCGATAAATTTGAAACAAAATCCCTTCGCATTGAATCCATCTGTCTCAATTGAGTGATATCGTGAACCACCAAAATCATCCCCTTGGTAGCCTTAGATTTATTCATGTGCGCAAGGATCCAACGCGTTTTATCATCCTCGTCTTCTATCTCAAATTCATCATCAAACATTCCTCTTTTTCGAGCTTTTTTAAACATATTTGAAATTGCAGGAATTTTGAGCTCATCTATAGATAGGCCGACGATTTCATTGAATCCAAAAATCTGAAGAATAAAATCATTTCTAAAGTTTATGATCCCGTCTTGATCACACATTAAAATCCCCTCACCCAGTCCATCAAGCACAGCACCAAATTGATTGCGCTGTTTTGTTATCAAGGAAATCTGATTTTTAAGATCGGTAGAAATTGAAGAAATGTCTCTGGCTACAGAACCAATTTCATCAGACCTTCCCACCGGTAAAGATTTTAAATCTTTCTTTTTGAAGCTCCCTTCACCAATGGCGGATGCTACTTTTTCTAAATCGACTAAGCTGGCTCTCATATAATTACCAGCTAATAAGCTTGCTAATATGGATACAATAATACCGACAACAACAATTAAAGTAATTGAGTTCTCCAAAGATGCCAAAATTTCATCTAAATATTCATAAGGCACTGAGATTCTTATCACCCTATCTTCACCACTTGAGGAATCAAGAATGGCAAAATAAAGCATTTCTTGATTGGTTGTGTCACTGAATCTTTTGCTTGCCCCTTGTCCGGTTTCAAATGCTTTTGCAACCTCCGGTCGATTCATATGATTTTCTAATACAAGAACTTCATTCATAGTCACATCGGAATCAACCAAAACAACTCCAGAATTATCAATAAGTGTGATTCTTGATTCAGAGGCTACAGAATAGTCATCAATTTGAGACTTGAGAAAAATCAAATTTCCGTTGCTTGATAGTGAGCCAATAGCTTTTACAAGAATCTTTGCCTGATGAGATAGCTCGGTTTCTATTTGATTTTGAATGCCAAGAGATAGGTCTCTTTCTGCCACCACAAAAGCTAAAGAAATTCCCACTAGAAGGCAGGATAAAATAATTGTAAAGATTCGGGTTCGAATGCCCATCTTAAGAGTCAATCGGCGCTTCTTGCAAAACGATATCCAACACCTCGGATAGTTTGGATGCAATCCCCAGCTCCGAGAAGTTTTTCTCGCAAGCGTTTGATATGAGTATCAACGGTTCTAGTTGTAACATCTGAGCTGTAACCCCATACTTCTTCAAGCAATTGATCTCTTGTTTGAACCCTGCCTCTTCTATCAAGAAGGTGCTTTAGAAGTCTAAACTCCAGAGCTGTTAAAGCGATTTCCTCATCACGAACAAATGCTTGGTGGGCATCTAAATTCAACCTTAAATCACCTACTTCCATATCGGAGATATCATTTTCTTGCTGCGGACTATCAATACCTCTTTTTAAGATGGCTTTTACCCTTAAGATTAATTCTCTAACACTAAAGGGTTTTGTAACATAATCATCAGCGCCCAATTCAAAACCGACGATTCTATCCACTTCTTCTGTTTTAGCCGTTAGGATTATTACAGGAATATGTTTTGTTGTGGCATTAGATTTAATATCTCGACATAAAGTAAGGCCTGAACCATCTGGTAACATTAAATCTAAAATAATTACATCTATCTTATTTGCAGCCAAAGCTTTTTCACCTTCTGCTATTGATTCTGCCTGAACTACTTTAAAAGACTCTTTAGATAAATTGTAATCTATCGTTTTTCGAATATCGGGCTCGTCTTCAACAATTAAAACGCAATGTGCCATATTTACCTTCTTTATTAGAACCCCTTTATACAATAAATTTTAATAAGAGTTAATTGCATAAAGAATGATTTTTCTCATTGGACACAAAAATGTCGCTCAATTGTCTTTTGGGAAATTTTTTGAAAGTGGATCTTGAGACTTCTTCATGGGCAGTTTGCTTAATAAAAGTATTCTTGAATACGGCAAGTTTTTTTATAAAAAAAGGCGCATAGAGCGCCTTTTCATTAATTTAACTATCAATTACAAAGACACTAAAATTTGACCTTTGTATAAAGTATTGCATTGACCTTGATAAAGGTTTGCTAAATGGGTTTCGTTCTCACCTTGCAAAAATTGTACTTTTAAATCGCAAGTATAATTAGAATCAATTACACGATGATCCTCATATTGAATATAGTCAGCATAAAGTCCAAACAACACAACATCATGGTGATGTGATGGAATTTCTTCTGATAACAAGATACTTCCATCGTCAGCTGACGTGAAGCACCCAGCAGAACCTTTAGGGCAGATTTTTGCTACCAATGACGAATCATAAATAACAGCTATTTCAGGAGCATCACTATCTAGAATTGATTGCGCTTTGGAAAATACAGCATTATCAGCAAAAACAGTTACTGTTAGTCCAAGGATCGCTACAAGCATTAGTTTATTAAGGTTTTTCATATTTTTATCCTTGTTACAATTATTACATTTATGCAACATTAATGTGAACAATATGTGACAAATATGAAAAAGTCAAAGAATGTTACAAATTCATAAAAGATTCTTATACGTAAAATTTTATTTTTTGAACCATCTTAAAGAGAAGATTTCCTTGCGATTAATTTTCTTCAATAGAAACAAAAATGTCGCGCAATTGTGTTTTAGAGAATTTGCCTGAAGCAACTCTTGGTAGTTCTTCATGGCTTATTTGCATGAATGATGGAATTTTAAATGCAGCTAATTTATCTTGCAAAAAATCTCTTAAATCTTCTTCTGATAATTTCATTGAAGGTTTTAGGCATATTGCAACACACAATGTTTCACCGAGGCGCTCTTCTGGGATACCGAACACAGCTGCTTCTTGAACTGATGGATGCGCATATATTGCAGTCTCAACCTCAATGCAGGAAATATTCTCTCCGCCTCTGATTACCATATCTTTAACTCTGTCTACGATATACACAAAGCCATCATCTATATATCCCTAGATCTCCAGATTTAAACCAGCCATCATCGTTAAAAACTTCATCGGTGGCCTCTTGATTCATCCAGTAACCCACCATGTTGGCTGGGCTTTTGATAACAATCTCTCCGACAGCTTTTGGCTCTTCAATAAAATTCCAATTCTCATCAATGATTGCTACATCGGTTACCGGAGGAATAGCTCTGCCGCAGCTGCCTGGATGCAACAAATAATCTTTGCCCAAGTTTAGAGTCCCTGCCGCATTAGTTTCGGTCAGTCCATATCCTATTGAAGGCTCTGCGTCATTAAACCCATCTTTCAATTTTTTGACATGCTCTGGAGGTCTTGGGGCACCGCCACCACTTAATTCTTTAAAGCTGGATAGGTCATACTTATCTCTTTCAGGATGAGTTAAAAGATCCCACGTTTGAGTTGGAACGCCTGTTATGGCTCCTATCTTTTCATCTTGAATTAACTGCAGTGCTGCACCTGGATCCCACTTAGACATCATGACCATTTTTCTGCCTGCAATAATGCTCATCAGAAAACCTGAATGGCTTCCAGTGACGTGAAATAATGGCACACAATGCAAAATTGCTGCCTGTTGTTTAGGAGCCTCATCTTCAGACTGAGATTGTGAATTATTATCTGTATCTTCAACCTCTCTTTTTAGAGTTGTGACTAAAGCCCAGCTAAACAATGTTGAAAGTATATTTCTGTGAGTTGATAGCACTCCTTTAGGAAAGCCGGTTGAACCAGATGTATAAAAGATGGTCGCATTGTCATGGGTATCTAAACTGGGCTCACTAAAGTTTTCTGATTGGCTGCCTATAAACTCATTAAAATCCTCATAGTCATTTGAATCATTGAGTGGCCTGACAACAATCTTCTTGAGTTCTGTAAATTTTTCCAAACCCTTCAATCTTTTCTCATCACCAATTAATAGGGTGGCTCCAGAATTTTCTAGCCCATAAGTAATCTCATCAGGAACCCACCATGAATTTAGCAAAACACAAACAGCTCCCATCGAGGTCACCGCCATAAATGAAATAATGTACTCAGGGTTATTAGCCATACAAATGGCCACTCTGTCCCCCTTTTTAACGCCAGCATTTTTTAGAGCGTTGGCTGTTTGAGCAGCTTTCTTATGGATATCTTGATAGCTATATCTCTCTTCATTAAAAACAATAAATTCCCATTCTGGAAATAACAGCCCAAACTCAAAAAAACTTGCTAAGGTTTTAGGGGTGTTTTTAAATTCACGGTAAGTAATTCCTGAAGAGTGAGTAACTTCTTCAAACGCATAAATTTGATCTTCTGCTGTAAGATTAGCTAAAACTTCGTTATATTTATCAGACATATTTTTTAATTTAATTACAGTCAAAGAATCCTAAACCATTATGAAGCAAAACAGAACTCTAGCATTAGTTTTATTTACTCTGATTGCTTGTGGCGGAGGCGGTGGCGGAGGATCTGATAATACCCCTGTAGTATCACAAACCCCTACCCCACCCTCAACCCCTCCAAGTCTTTCCTTTGATGAGCTAAAAGACCAATATGAGGGTTACTATGAGTACCAAAGTCAATGGGGTTTAAATATGGTCAATGCGTCCTCGGCTTATGCTAGAGGTGCAACTGGAGCTGGCATTACTATCGGAATAACTGACTCTGGATTAGATAATTCGCATGTAGAAATTAGCGCTACAAGATTATCAGCAAATAGTGCGCTAAGTTATTCAAATTACACACCAAATACAAGACAAAAAAGACATGGAACTATGGTCGCTTCAGTTGCAGCTGGTAAACAAGACAAAACGGATATAACTCCAATGCATGGTGTGGCCTTTGAGGCAGATGTATTATTTGTTGCGATCCAGCTTGCCGAACCTGATCCAGACTATGATCCTGTTGATATTGGAGATGATGATGGATCTGGAAATGTCTCTGGAGCACCTGATTTTACTGGAATAGATAATTTTTTTAGCCAACTCTTTGAAATTTACAATGACTATGATGTAGACATTGTAAATAATAGTTACGGCTATTCAGGCAATATAAATGACTATACCGAGGCGCAGGTTAGATACGCTTTCCCAAATACTATTGCTGAAATGTCTCAGGTTGGAACCCCTGATTCAGAGAAAACTATCTATGTGTGGGCTGCAGGAAATGCAGGGGGTTATGCAGATCAGGGTGTTGATTATTCTAGTCCTGAATTGTTACCAGGTATGGCCCATTACATTCCAGAAATCCAAGGTCATTCTATTGCAGTAGTATCTCTAGATGAGAATGGTCAGATCAGTGATTTTTCGAGCAGATGTGGGGTTGCTCAGGATTATTGTATTGCTGCACCTGGGGGACGGGTAACTGCAGCCTATCCCACTTCAACATCTGATACTGGAATATACATAGGCAATACAAATGATGATAATTATAACAACTGNATTACAGACAACTCATGCTATGCAGTGACAAGCGGCACATCATTTGCAGCTCCATTTGTATCTGGGGGTCTTGCAGTAATAGCGGATCATTTTGAAGGTCAGCTGGGAAGTCAGGAAATTGTTAATAGATTGTTTACCACAGCAAATAAAAAAGGTGTCTATGCAGATAAGGCTATTTATGGTCAAGGGCTAATGGACCTTAATGCAGCCACAGAACCTGTTGGACAAGTAAGCGCAATGATGTCACTTAGTCTTTCTGGACCTATGACACCTGCCATATTTTCGAATATACAATTAACAAGCCCCTCATTTGGCGATGCTATTACTAATGGAATTGGGAACCATTCAGTTATTTTCTTTGATGCGCTAGATGCACCTTTTAGAAGATCATTGAGCAGCCTTGTGTCTGATTATAGAAATCAAATTATTAATATGGATGGGTTTGGAAGCATTCAAAATCCTATTTCTCACAGCGTCATTACCAACGAGTCTGAATTTGAAATTGGAGGGCTGAGCATTGAAAACCTCTCGGGAGAACTCGTTACTCCCTATCATTTATTGAATGCAAAAGCTGATAAAAACCAATTTTTTTCCTATTACAATTATTCCAATGACTCTTTTTTAAGCCATGGATTGAATGGCAGTTGGGCAATGGGAATTTTTCAAGATTCTCAATTGAGATCAGAAAGAAGCTTGAGGACTCAGTTTAGTAATCCATGGTTAAATTTTAGTGCTACAGGTACAACTTTTGGCTCAAAATTTAAAGGCAATAATAAATTTGATATTGCCTTAGCAATTTCATCAGGCAGAAATAAATTTAATACGAATGAAATTTTTAACAAACGAGACTCAAGCACAGTCGCTCTCNTGGAAATCCAGCCAAAATCTAAAATGCCTTCCTTGCAATTAGGTCTTATGAAAGAAAATGATGCTAGCCTAGGTTTAAGTGGATCAGGAGCATTCAATGGAAGTAATAANCAGCTCACTTCATTTGTNGGTCTATCAAATTCATTAGATTTAGCGGGAGGCATATTGTTTGGATCATTGTACTGGGGTAAATCTAATGATATGTCNAATGAANTAGGTATGTTGCGNTCAGTTACAAAGCTTTACTCTTCCGCTTTTGGGGTTGGTTTCATGAAATCTTCAATCATTAATAATAATGACAAATTAATCCTAACTGTTGATCAACCTATAAGAATAGAATCTGGAAATCTTCAGCTCAATGTTCCGACATATCGAACTAAAGAAAAAAATGTTCTCTTTAATCCAATGAATTTTAATCTCGATCCAAGCGGAAGAGAACTTCATACAAAAGCTCAATATTTATCATCATATAAAAACATCGGTCTTGGCTTAACTTTGGGTTACAAAGCAGACCCTTATCACATAAAATTTATGGATGACTATTGGTATATGTCATTAGGTTTTAATATGAATTTCTAATTTTTTCATAGGGGGGATATGAAAAATACATTTGAAAATGAAGTTGTATACATTACGGGTGCAAGCGCAGGAATAGGTTATGCAACCGCACAGTTATGCCTTCAGTATGGTGCAACAGTTGTTATCACTGGAAGAAATAAAGACAATCTAGATAAAGCTCAAAAGGAGCTTTTAAAGGTTTCATCAAAGGTGGTTGCTCACAATGTTGATGTCAGTATTGAATCAGAGATTGATGATTCGTTAGAAGAAATTTATAAATCTTTTGGTAAGGTTGATGGGCTGATTAATAATGCTCCATCGATCCACACTGGTAAAATTGTCGATCTTGACCTTGCCGCATGGAGAACTAATTTTAAAGCAAATCTGGATGCGGTCTTTCTGACAACCAAGAAGGTTTTACCATGGATGCAGGAAGCTAAAAAAGGTTCAATTGTTAATGTTGCATCAGTAGTTGGTTTAAAAGGTGTTGCGTATATGTCAGCTTATGGAGCTGCAAAAGCTGGTTTAATAAATTTTACAAGAGCAACTGCTATTGAGTCAGCGCCTCATGTCAGAGTTAATTGTATTATTCCAGGGGCCGTAATGACTCCTGCAACAGAAAGAGCCATTCCAGATGATAAATTGATGGAGGCCACCGTAAATACCATTCCTTTGAAAAGAATTGCTGANCCAGCTGAACTTGCTAAGCCTATAGCTTTCTTGCTTAGCTCAGATGCATCATTTATAACTGGTGCTAGTTTGGTGGTAGATGGAGGCAAGACTGCGGACTTAAATGCTGGTAACTGAAATTAATCCAAATGATGAACTGTGGCTCTCTGAGGTGGAGGCACCACAAATAATTACTGATCCAAACTTGTTTGCATGGGACGATGAAGCCGATCTTGTTATTGCAGGTTTGGGGGGTGCTGGAATTGCTGCGGCTAATGAAGCCTTAGATCAAAACTTAACAGTCATTGGGATTGATAAAACAAGTGGTGGAGGCGCAACAGCTAAAAGTGGAGGAGTTTTTTATGCCGGTGGCGGGACACCAATTCAACATGCAGCAGGCGTTCAAGATACTCCAGAAAATATGTTTAATTACCTTGTCCAAGAAACCGGAGACATTGTCAAACAATCTACTTTAAAGAAATTTTGTAATACATCTGCTGAAAACACTCAATGGCTCATGGATAATGGAGTGCAATTTGATCCCTCATACTACAAAATTAAAACCAGTTATCCTGGAGCTGGGTATTTTTTATATCATTCAGATAACTCTTTGGTCCCTAGCTATATGGAAAAAGCAGAACCTGCTCCCCGAGGGCATAGAGGTTACGAAGAGGGTCCATTCAGACCAATTGGTGTGGGGGGTACAATTTATTATCCATTAAAAAAATCTGCTCTCAAAAAAGGTTTAAAGATCTTTCCTCAAACTGAAGCGCGTTCGCTTGTTATCACTTCTGAGGGAAGAGTTGTTGGAATGAAAGTATTAATGCTGCCATCAGGAAAATTGTCTCAAAAACACAAATCATTGACTTCACGTGGAGAGATGCTGCAGATGCTTCTTCCACCCTCTTATCCAGGGTCGAATTTATTACAATTAATTGGCGGTGTATTTATTAAAAGAGCTCAAAGAATTGAACAAAATCATAGAGAGGTTAAATATATCAGAGCAAAAATGGGAGCTTGTCTTTCTACAGGCGGTTTTATTTTTAATCGTTCCATGGTGAAAGAATATGCTCCAAAATATTATGATGGGATGCCATTAGGCACTCCAAATGATCAAGGATCTGGAATTCGACTCGGACAAAGCGTAGGCGGAAAGACCGATCATATGGATCGAGTTACAGCATGGAGATTTTTAAATCCACCTTTAGCTTTTGCGCAAGGAATAGTGGTAAATAAGAATGGTCGCAGGTTTTGTAATGAAATGGTTTATGGAGCAACTCTAGGCGATGCTATGTGTGAAAAAAATGATGGTAAAGCTTATTTAATAGTTGATGAAAAATTATTCAGCGATGCAAAAAAACAATCAAAAGAGGCCCTTCCTTTTCAAAGAGATATGGCTAGGATGCTGATGTATTTCAACGCCAAAAAGAAAAATAATTTAATAGACTTAGCTAAAGTCTATAACCTGCCAGCAGATTCACTTTCTGAAGAAATTAAGAAATATAATCAAGCAGCTCGATCTCAATCACCTTGCGAATTTGGTAAAGGTGCGACTGATGTTCAGGAGCTTAATGGCCCATTTCATATTATGGATATCTCAATTGATTCAAAACTTGCCCCACTGACTACACTGACCCTGGGTGGATTGATGGTGAATGAAGAAACTGGAGAGGTATTAAATCAAGACAACGAAGAGATCAAAGGATTGTATGCTGCCGGAAGAACTGCAGTTGGTATTTGCTCAAATATTTATGTATCTGGGCTTTCAATAGCTGACTGTATTTTTTCTGGAAGGAGAATAGGACAACATTTAAGAAAAGGAGATAAATTATGAATTTAGATTTTGCTTCAGTATGGGAATTAGTTGCAGATTTGGTACCAGAGAATGATGCGCTTATTTGCGGGGAAGAAGTTGTCTCATGGAAGGATTATGACCTACGATCAAGCAAGATCGCTGCTGCCCTATCAAGCAAAGGTTTGGGGCCAAATTCTAAAGCAGGACTTTATTTGAATAACAGCAATGAATACCTCATTGGTCAAAATGCAATATTCAAAATTGGTGGCGTTCCTATTAATGTAAATTATCGGTATGTGAGGAAGAGCTTATTTATTTGTTGGATAATTCTGATGCCGAAGCAGTTTTCTATCATGCTTGCTATAGCTCACGAATTAAAGAAATTGCAAAATCCTTGCCCAATATAAAAGCATGGATTGAGGTGCCTGATGGAACTGCATCTAACTTTGATGAAGGAATGAAATATGAAGAAATTTTAAAAGATTACTCTCCAATGGATAGAATTAATAGAGATCCAGAAACTGTTTATATGCTCTATACCGGCGGGACAACTGGTATGCCAAAAGGAGTAATGTATAAGCAAGGAGAATTTCTAGCATTTTTATTTAGAACACTAAAAGCTATGGGATACGATGTTCCTGAAGATCTCAATAATTTAGAAGAATCTATCATGGCATCCAAAGCCAATGATCAATTCATTAAAAGCTTGGTTGGCTGTCCATTGATGCATGGAACTGGAATGTGGTTAGGCGCATTTCTTCCTTTGCTTTTAGGAGGAACAGTAATTACCACATCTAATCTCGGGTTTGATCCTGATCAATTATGGAGGCAAGTGCAAGACAAGAACGTTACAAATATTGTGATTGTGGGAGATGCTTTTGCGAGACCGATGCTTGATGCTTTAGATAGAGCAGAAGACTCTGGTAGCCCATATAATATCAACTCTGTTCAAGCAATTATCTCAAGTGGTGTTATGTGGAGTTCTGAAGTAAAAAACGGCTTGCTAAAGCATCATGATATGAAATTGATGGATACCATGGGTTCAACTGAAGGCGGAATAGGAAGCTCAATTGCAACTAGAGATAATCCATCAGAGACTGCAAAATTTTCAATAAATCCCGGGGTAATAGTTCTTGCTGATGATGGAGAGATATTAGAGCCTGGATCAAAGAAAATTGGTCTACTTGGAACTTCAGGACTTGTGCCAGTAGGCTATTACAAGGATGAAAAAAAATCTGCAGAAACTTTCAAAGAGATCAATGGTGTCAGGTATAGCTTTCCTGGAGACTATGCAAAACTTGAGAGCGATGGGAGCATCACCCTTCTTGGTCGAGGAAGTAACTGTATTAACTCAGCAGGCGAAAAGATTTATCCTGAGGAAGTAGAGGAAGCATTAAAGAAAAACAAAGATGTTTTTGATTGCCTTGTGGTGGGATTGCCTGATGAAAGGTTTGGGCAAAAAATTGTTGCAGTTGTGTCAACGGTTAGTGGTAAAGTCTTAAAAGAAGAAGAATTGATTGAAGATACTCGAAGTATTATTGCCGCATACAAATTACCTAAATCAGTAATCTTTGCAGATGAAGTGCAAAGAGCCCCAAATGGAAAAGCTAATTATAAGTGGGCAAAATCTTTTGCTGAAGAGCACTTGTCATAAATTAATTTTAGTAAATGCAAAGATTTAAAAATAAAATCGTGGTTATCACTGGCGCAGGATCGGGTATTGGGCGGTCAACTGCCTTAAGGCTAGACTCTGAAGGGGCTGATCTATTAATGATAGATAAAAATCAAGGCGACCTTGATGAAACAAAAAAAATGCTAAAAAATAAAAATTCATCTGCGCATGTTGTAGATATCTCATCAATTACTAGCACTAAAAATTTTTTTAAAGATTTAGAAAAGAATTATAAAAGACTCGATGCATTGATTAATATCGCAGGCATTCTTCGCTTTGATAATTCCCATGAAGTTGAACTGGAGAATTGGAATCAAATTCTAGATATAAATTTGACAGGTACTTTTTTTATGTGCAGACATGCCCTGCCACTTTTACTAAAATCCAAGGGAGCCATTGTAAATGTATCCTCTACAGCTGCATTGGGAGCTCATGCATGGACAGCAGCTTATAGCGCCTCAAAAGGAGGAATAAGCGCATTCTCAAAAACCCTTGCGGTCGAATATGGAATGAAAGGATTAAATATCAATTGTGTGTGCCCTGCTTCAATTGAAACCCCTATGTCATCCAATCCGGTGATGCCAAAAGATATTGATACTCGCTTGCTAAAGAAAATCATGCCTCTTGATGGGGTAAATAGGTCACCGGATGATATAGCAAGTACAATTGCTTTTTTAGCATCAGATGATGCAATTCATATTAATGGTATTGATTTAAGGGTTGACGGAGGCCTGCTCACATAAACATGAAACTCTTAGCATTACTGGTGATGGCTTTTGCATTAAATGTAGAGGCTACAATCTATAATTCCAAAGCAATTGTTCACCCTGAGGTTGGTCAAAATGGCATGGTTGTGTCTCAGCATTACCTTGCAACAAATGCTGGTCACTCCATCCTTGCAGAAGGCGGCAATGCTTATGATGCATCTATAGCGGTTGCATTTGCTTTGGCCGTAGTCCTGCCAAGAGCTGGCAATATTGGCGGCGGTGGATTTATGGTCATGTTTGATGAGGCTTCACAAGAAAGCTATAGCATTGATTATAGAGAAACAGCCCCTGAAGCCGCATCGAAAAATATGTTTCTTGCATCAGATGGATCTGTAGACAAAAAGAGGGCTACACAAGGAGTCCTATCAATTGGGGTTCCTGGAACAGTTTATGGGATGTGGGAAGTACATAAGAAATTCGGTAGCTTGCCTTGGTCTGAATTATTGGCCCCTGCAATTAAATTAGCTGAAGATGGTTTTCTTATGTCTCCATTCATGGCTGACGCTCTTAATAAGAGATATAAAAAACTTGGAAAGTATAAGAATTTTAAAAATATTTTTTACTCAAATTATCCAGTTCAAATGCACCAGAGACTCAAGCAGCCCAACCTAGCCAAAACGTTGAAAACAATCTCTGCAAATGGAGTTAAGGGCTTTTATGAAGGTGAGGTAGCGACAAAGATAGATACTTTTATGAGAGAAAATGGTGGATTGATTACTAAGAAAGATTTAAAAAATTATCGTCCAATCTGGCGAGAAACTCTTCAAGGTAATTTTGATGAGTACAAGATAGTAACCATGGGGCCACCCTCTTCTGGCGGCGTTCACATAATTCAGATGCTAAATATTCTAGAAAATTATGACTTAGTCATGATGGGACATAACTCTCCAACCTATACAGCATTACTCACAGAATCAATGAAGTATGCATATGCTGATAGATCAAAATACTTGGGTGATCCAGGCTTTTTTAATGTTCCAGTTCAATCACTTATCAGTAAAGAATACGCTCAAAAAATACATAATAAGATCAAGCTTAACTCGATTACACCCTCTGACAAGGTTCTTCCTGGTTCTGAGTTAAAGCATGAAAGTTTGGATACGACTCATTTCTCAGTTGCTGATAAAGATGGAAATATTGTTTCAAATACCTACACATTAAATTCAGGCTTTGGTTCTGGCGTGATAGTTGATGGAACTGGAATTTTAATGAACAACGAGATGGATGACTTTGTTTCAGCTCCTGGAGTACCCAATCAATTTGGATTGATTGGAGGAGAAGCAAATAAAATTGAGCCATTCAAGAGACCGCTAAGCTCTATGACACCAACCATAGTCCTTAAAGATGGTAAGCCTGTATATGCAACAGGATCACCAGGTGGCTCTAGAATTATTACAACCGTTCTTCAATTTCTTTTAAATACTCTAGTTTTTAAAATGGAGATCTCTGATGCAACTGTTGTTCCTAGAATACATCATCAATGGAAACCGGATGTTCTCATGCTAGAAACAGGTTTTGATATTCAGCATGCTGCAAAAATTGAATCTTTGGGCCAAAAGATTTATTTATCTGGACCAGGGACAGCATTAGAAAGTATAGAAATAAAAAATGGCTTATTTTATGGCTTTGGCGATACAAGACGACCTGACTCAAGTGCCAAAGGACTATAATCCATGCTAGATAAACTTTTGATAATTACTCTTTATGCTATTCCAACGGTCGGTCTATTGATCGTATGTTTCTTAGTTTCTCGCAAAAAATAAAATACTCAACATGGAATTAGTTTTAACTAATTTACTGTTAATCGCACTTGGTGGTTGTCTTGGTAGTTTTGCCTCACTGTTAATTTATAGACTGCCACTAGAAGATAACGAAATTAATATCTTAAAACCTAGATCATTTTGCCCTCAATGCAAAACCCAGCTAAGCATTATTCAACTTATTCCATTTATGGGATATTTTTACAGCAGAGGAATATGTTTGGCCTGTAATGCAAAAATAAACCATTTATATATCTTGAATGAACTCATAATTGCTGCATTTATTTTATTTATATTTAATAAATTAGCTTTAGTAGACCTATCTTCATGGCTCATTGTTTTAATTGTCATTAGTTTATATATTCAATCAATAATTGATTTTCAGACACTGCATTTATTTCAACCCATAAGCATCATTTTAATTCTTTCAGGATTAATGCTAAATGTATCAGTTGAATTTTTTACAGTTCCGCTGGACTCATTCCTAGGATTA
>JGI20151J14362_10001784_pt1 | contig 15417 bp, 19 predicted proteins | sample COG_01_FD_14362 | JGI IMG/M metagenome (IMG submission 14362)
TCGGCTTTAACAAACCTGTCAGCGCAAACTGCGGATGTGGAATTAGATGCCGATACTACGTATTATTGGAGAGTGAAATCATCAGACGGAACTAATGCCAGTTACTCCATTGTTTACTCGTTTAAGACACAGTAAGGTTTAGTCTATAAATTGTCCTGGGATATTAAACTTAGATATATCACACTTATCTAATTTGCCAAAATATTTATATCTGTATTTAGCTATCTTACTATATACCCAATCATTGAATTTAGTTGGAAGTAAATTGAAAATTAAAAATATTTTGTAAAAACCTCCTATACTGTCTATAATTTTAAAAACAGCTGTTGACTTTGTGTAAACCTGATCATTAACCTTAAATAAAACAGTATTAAATTCACTTAAATTCATCTTTAAATTTGAAAGTAAAATTTGACCTGATTTACCCTGTAAAGATGAAAATTTTAAATTATTATTAGTATCAATTTTAACAAGTAAATTGACAAACCAGTCACATAAACCACAAATTCCATCAAAGTAAACTACTTTATCAATTTCTTCTTTCATTTAACAAATTCCAATTTACTAATGTTAGTTTTAGTTGTAAAAGTATCGTAATTAATTATTGCATTATTTTTTTCAATATTATCAATAATTCCCACAGTTGTACTTCCTTCTATTCGTACTTTATCACCAATCTTAAAAACTATATTCAAATGTTTTTTAACAGGCTTTAATTTATTTTTTTTCTTTTGTTTTCTAATTGAATGAAGTTCTTTTTCTAATACTTCTTTAGTTTTTTTAACTTTCTTTTTTTCTAGTTTAGCTTTAGAAAAGTTAATCTTTTTTCTTTTAGAATTTAATGTGTCAACTAAATTTAATAATTCTGAAATAAGTATTCTTTTCTTACCGTTATTAAAATATCTTTCAGAAATATCATTTAGCTTGTTACCTACAGTTATCATTCTTTGATTAGAATCAAAAAGCTCCTGATAATTTACAAGCTTAGATTTAATTTTATCATTTGTTAAATTAAGTTTCTCGTTTTCCTTCTTAAACTTATCTTCTTCTTGTTTAAGTGAACTGGCTGTTTTATCTAATTGAACTCTTTGTTTTTGTAATTTTGCTATAGTTGCATCAAATCTAACTTTTCCTCTTTCGATCTTCTTTTTAGCTCTATTAATAATACTGTAAGGAATTCCATTCTTTTGAGCAACTTCAAACGTAAAGGAACTCCCAGCCTGACCCAAAACTAAATTAAAAGTAGGCTCAAGTGTTTTATCGTTAAATTGCATGTTTGCATTAGACATGTGAGGTAATTCGTTTGCTAATAGCTTTAAATTAGAATAATGTGTTGTAATCACTCCAAAACTCTTTCTTTCGTAAAATACTTCTAAAAAAATTTCAGCAAGGGCGCCACCAAGCTCCGGATCTGATCCAGTTCCAAATTCATCAATTAAAAACAAAGTTTTTGAATTACATTTTTTCAAGAAACTATTCATGTTTTTAAGTCTATAGCTATAAGTACTTAACTGATTTTCTATCGATTGATTATCTCCAATATCTGAAATTATATTTTCAAATACACACATTTGAGTTGAGTGATGAACAGGAATTAAAATTCCTGACTGAAGCATTAATTGTAATAAACCAATAGTTTTAAGAGTAATACTTTTTCCACCAGCATTAGGTCCAGAAACAACAATTATTCTTTTATTATTATCAAGACTAATCGATTGTGGGTAAGTCTTTAAATTTAATTTAGTGTTTGAAGAGTATAAAAGAGGATGAAAAGCGTCTTTAATCTTAGTAATTCTTTCAAATGATATATTAGGTTTTAATGCATTTATTTCTTTTGCATATTTAGCTTTGGCATATATAACGTCAATATCTGTCAAATAATTTTGATAGTTTGTAAGAGTGGTACAGTAAGGCTGTAAAAAGGATGTTAAGTCTTTAAGTATTTTTTTAATTTCTTCATTTTCGTCGTATAAAAAATCTTGAAGTTTTCTACTTTGAATTAAAGTTTCTTGAGGTTCAATATAAACAATGCTTCCTGTTTTAGAGCTTCCCATCATTTGCCCTTTAACTTTTCTTCTATACATTGCTTTTACTGCTAATACTCTTCTGTTGTCAATTAAAGATTCTTTAATTTCATCTAAATAACCAGAAGAATTATTTGAATTTAAAGCGCTAGAGAAAGATTGTCTAATTTTAGATTTAGTAGAACTAATGTTGTTTCTAATATTTAATAACTCATTTGTAGCATTATCTTTAATAAACCCGTATTTATCAATTACTGAATTTATTTCTTGAATAATTTCTTTTACAATGTCTAAATCTTTAGTTAGTTCATATATATTAACATAATAAGATTTGAATTTCTTAAGAAACTTAATATGTAATATTGTTAACTCAACAACCGTTTTTATCTTCCTGAACGAATCAATTTCGAGTTGACTATTAAGTATTTGAATTATTTTAATTTCCTTAGAAATAGATTCAAAAAAATGATTTGGAAAATTATTATCATTATCTAAAGAGGATAAATACTCGGAAACTAGATCTAAAGAAAAATTAATTTGATCAAATACTAGGGAGGGTTTTAAAGATTTTAATTTTTCTTTCCCATGACTCGTAACACAATAGGATAGTATGTTATCGACAACAACATCAAATTCTAAGTCCTCTAAAGTTTTCTTGGGAATTGCCAAAGTAATTGTATATTAAAAAAAGTAAAAATAATGAATTTAATTGAAGACAAATATCAGTAAATCTTGGAATAAAATTTTAGAAAAAGAATTAAAAAAAGATTATTTCATTTCATTATTAAAAACCACCAAGAACAATTACAATAACAACACGTGTTTTCCTAAAAGAAGTAACATTTTTTCAGCATTTAATCATTGTTCCTTTGAAAAATTAAAAGTTGTAATTATAGGACAAGATCCATACCACGGAATTAACCAAGCAAACGGATTATCATTTTCTGTAAATTCTAATGAAAAACTACCTCCATCATTAAAAAATATTTTTTTGGAAATAAATAATGATTTAAAAACCAATATTAGAACGAATGGTGATCTTACAGATTGGGCTAGCCAAGGAGTTTTATTATTAAATTCTATTCTTTCAGTTGAAAGTGGAAAACCTGGAAGTCACTCAAAAATAGGATGGGAAACTTTTACAGATAACGTAATTAAAATAATTTCAAAGTCTAAAAACAATGTTGTTTTTATGTTATGGGGAGGATATGCAAAAAAAAAAGAAAAATTAATTTTTGAAAATAATCATTTGATTTTGAAAACTGGACATCCGTCTCCGCTAAGTGCAAACAGAGGATATTGGTTTGGAAATAAACATTTTAGTAAATGCAATTCTTTTTTAGAAAAAAAAAATATTGAATCTATTGAATGGTAAATACTGTAAAATATGATTAACTTTAAATAAAAAAAATTATGATTATTACTACTACTGAAACAATACCAAATAAAGAAATAACAGAGTCATTAGGAATCGCAAGAGGGTCAACAGTTAGAGCACGAAATGTTGCTAGAGATATATTTGCTGGTATAAAAAACTTAGTTGGTGGTGAAATTGAGGAATATACTAAACTTCAAGCTCAATCTAGAGAACAAGCACTCACTAGAATGATTGAAGATGCTAATAGAGTAGGAGCTGATGCAGTTGTAAATGTTAGGTTTATGACATCAGTAATTTCTCAAGGTGCCGCTGAAGTACTTGCTTATGGAACTAGTGTGAAAATTAAATAATTATGACTGTTACTTGGCTAATTATTGGTGGAATTCTTATTGTTTTTGCAATAGTAAACAGGATTAACAAATCTAAAGAAGAGAAATTTGAAGATAGGGACAATTAACATCCTTGTATGAATGTTTATTATTTTTTGTAAATTTGACTATTATGAAAAAATATTTTCAATTTAACGGGACTATAAACGGTACAACTTTTTTATTAAGATCATTGTTTTCAATAGTTCTTTCAATACCACTTTTTATTGTTATGATAGCTTTTGCTGCAATTGTTGGTTTTGAACTGTTAGACACAGCAGGAATAGATATTAGCGAAATACAAGAAACTGGAACTTTTGATCAAACTGAATTAGAAGAAAAAATTGAAGAAAAGTTTAAAGATAATCCTGAAGAATTAGTCAGTTTAGTTAAAAATGCTTTTACTCCTTTTTGGATAATCGGTATAATACTAACAATAATCCCAGTTATTTGGTTTGGCCTTGCTACATATTATAAAAGAGTATCTGCTTTATTTTATGAAAATAGATTAAATGTATTCTTTGGCTTATTAATTTTTGAAATTACATCAGATATTGTAATCTTTAAATTTGACAATTGGCTAGATACTGTCTTTATGATTGGTTCAATATTAGTATTCTTATTTATGCTAATTAAAGACTCTGGAATACAAGCTGAAGACCACGAAGGCTAGCCACCAACTCTTTTTACATTGTGGCCTTGTTGAGTTAAAATAGAAGTTATTTTATCTCTATATTTCCCTTGGATAATAATTTCTTCATTTTTAATTGAACCACCAACACCACATTTATTTTTAAGTTCTTTAGCTAATTCTTTAAACTGATCCTTAGTTCCTTTGAAACCTTTAACTATTGTTACAGGTTTTCCTGCACGTCCTTTTACACTGTAATGAGCTTCAAGATTCTGAGGTTTAATATTATTTGATTTTATATTAACTGTTTCCGATTCAATTATTTCATCAGGATTAATTAAAGATTTAAGATCAGAAAGAGAGCCTAGTTTTTTCATTATTTTTTCATAACTCCAATATCAATAAGCCTATTGATTAAAAAATCATGTGCAGTTATATCTTCAAAGCTTTTAGGATTTTGATTATCTATACAGTTTTCAAGAACATTTAATTTCATTGTTCCAATGGGGTGTAAAAAAAAAGGAATTGAATATCTAGATTTACTCCAGTACTCTTTTGGAGGATTAACAACCCTGTGAATAGTGGATTTAAGCTTGTTATTAGTATACCTAGACAACATATCTCCAACATTGACAACTATTTCATCTTCTCCTGCAATAGCGTCAATCCATTCACCTTTATTATTTTTAACCTGTAAACCCTTTCCGTGAGCACCCATAAGTAAGGTAATCAAGTTAATATCACCATGAGCTGCAGCTCTAACTGCGTTATCTGGTTCTTTTGTAATAGGAGGGTAGTGTATTGGTCTTAAAATACTGTTACCATTTAAAACGTATTTATCGAAGTGATCTTCTTCTAAATCCAGAAACAATGCAATTGCTCTTAATACAAATAATCCTGTCTTTTCTAGTGCCTTATATGTAACCTCGCCGGCTTTATTGAAATCAGGAATTTCAGTTACAAATGGATTTTCAGGATAATTAAATTTTGATTTATCACTCTCACTTAAATATTGACCAAAATGCCAAAACTCTTTTAAATCACCTTCTTTTTTTCCTTTTGCATGTTCTTTTCCAAAAGAAGTATACCCTCTTTGACCTTTAAAGCCTTCAAATTCATATTTTGATTTAGCTTCAAAAGACATATCAAAAAAAGATTTAATTTGTTTATATAAATCCTCAACATTATCATTTGATAAAAAATGATTTTTAAGAGATAAAAAACCTATTTCTTGATAAGCTTTTCCAACCGACTTAACAAAAGCATCTTTTCTTGTTTTGTCATTAGACAAAAAATCGTTTAAATCTAGTGAAGGGATATTACTCATTTTTAAAATAATTCGTTAAGACTTGAATATTTAAGATTAAAAGCATCAGCAATAGCTTTATAAACGACTTTTCCATTAATTACATTAAGACCCAATTTAAGAGATTCATCTTCTTCACATGCATTTTTCCATCCTTTATTTGCCAAATCTAATCCTTGTTTTATTGTTGCATTTGTTAAAGCCTCTGTAGATGTAGCTGGCACTGCTCCTGGCATGTTAGCTACACTGTAGTGCAGCACGTCATCTATAATATAAGTAGGATCTTGGTGAGTAGTAGGGTGGGTGGTTTCAAAACATCCACCTTGATCTACTGCTACATCAACCAAAACTGTTCCTGGTTGTAAATCCTTTAACATATCCTTTGTTATTAAATTTGGAGCCTTAGCTCCAGGTATTAGAACAGCACCAATTATTAAATGAGCTGATTTAATAGCTTGAACAATATTGTAATGACTTGAAAATTGTGTTGATACGTTTTTAGGCATAACGTCATCTAAATACCTTAGTCTATCTAAGTTGATATCAAATATAGTAACGTTAGCTCCTAAACCAGCAGCCATTTTAGCTGCCTCAGAACCGACAACACCACCTCCCAAAACAATGACATTAGCTGGTTTTACACCTGGAACACCTCCGAGTAAAATACCGTAACCATTTTGAGGTTTTTCTAAAAATTTTGCACCCTGTTGGGCAGCCATTCTACCAGCTACTTCAGACATTGGTGTGAGTAGAGGTAATGTTAAATCTTTATTTTGAACAGTCTCATAAGCAATACATATACTTTTAGATTTAATCATTGCATTAGTAAGTTCTTCAGATGATGCAAAATGAAAATAAGTATATACTATCTGATTTTCCTTAATTAAAGAATATTCAGATTTTAAAGGCTCTTTAACTTTAACTATCATTTCGGACTTTTCATAAATTTCCTCAATAGTATTGCAAATTTGAGCTCCAACATTTGAATAATCAGAATCTTTATATCCACTTCCTAAACCAGCATCCCTTTGAATTAAAACTGTGTGGCCATTGTTAACGAAAGAATTGGCTCCTGAAGGAGTCATTCCAACTCTAAATTCATTATTTTTTATTTCTTTTGGTACACCTACTATCATTGTATTGTGTTTTGTTATGCATAGATAATTACAAAATTATTAATTACAAAGCATAAAATATCAGATTTATTAAAATATTAGCAACTAAATTAAAGAATAATGAAGAATTAGTAATTACTCGAACAATTGTTTATTTATTGATGGAAATATTTTTAGGGCATTTTTATAGTACAACTTTTTCAAAACTTCATCAGGTAGATTTAAACCATACATTTTCCAAAGTCCATGTCTTTTTCTATAATAATCAAAATATTCATCTGAAGTTTCTAGTACTCTAAAATAAACATCGAACTCTGATTTCTTGTAAGTGTCTTTACCAAACATTATCCTGTCCTGATAATCAATAAAGAATTTTCTTGCTCTTCGTGGTTGTCTACCAAGTTCACCAATAACAGCACCTATTTCAGTGTAAACATTTGGTAATTTGTTAAGATGGTCTTCTAATTTATCTAAATCATTTGCCATCCATCCCATATGTGCATTAATAAAAATAGTGTTTGGATGATTTTTAAACATATTAAACTGCTCATCCATAACCGTTTTAAAAGACGGATACTTATCAGACGGTCTAAAACTTCCTGGTTTTTGCCTTGCATGTAGCCACCTTTCATTGTATTTGTCAACAGGATCAAAGAAAGGGGAGGGCTCTCCAGAATGAATAAGTACAGGAATATTTAATTCTCCACAGACTTTCCATATTGGATCCAATCTTGAATCATCAACTTTTACTCTTTCTCCGGAGTTATCTTTTAAAGATAAACCTAAATCTTTATATACTTTTAATCCGATTGCGCCATTTGACACTGCATTTTTAATAGTTTTTACAGAGTTTATTGCAAAATCTTTATTATCAATTTTTTTGAAATCGATATTAACAAAAACCCCAAATCTATCTGGAAAATTCTCTTTTACATTAGTTAAAGATTTCTCAAGATTTAAATCCATTAAAGATTGATTACCAACAAAAGTAGCCAACCCAGAACCACTTAGATTTATCATAAAACCCATATTTAAACTATCCATTTCAGATACTAATTTCTTTAAATTGGAGTAAGACATGTCCCATTGATGACTATGAACATCTACAAAAGGATATTTAGATCTAATTGTTTTGTTCTGCTCCACAACTAAAGATGTTACAGGGGAATATTCTTCAATATCCATTAAATTATTCTTCTTCTGAACATTATCAATAGCCCAATAAGAAATACCACTAACAATAAGTATTATAATTAGAATTGAGAATAAAAAGAGTAGGGCTTTTAAAAAATTTTTAAATGAAAGTAATTTCATTTTATTTAAAAGGCATTAATACCTGAGTAGTATCCCATCTTAGCCTAATTGAAGAGCCAATTGAATCGGAAACAAAATCTATTGATAATTGTTCAACAGAATCTTCTAATTTAGAAGAATTAGCCTCAAATGAAAATAAATCATTTTCAGGATCAGGCTGAACAATACCAAAATAACCATTCTCAGAATTAATTACCACTTTCCATGAGTCTTCAGAGGGAACAGTATAAAGTGAATATTCACCCGAGGATAAAATATTGTCATTAAAATTTAAATCAGAATTAGTTTTAATAATAGTATGTCTATTTGCTCCTGTTCTCCAGTATTGGTTGTAAGGAACTAAAGCACCATCAGATTCATCTCCAAAAATCAGACGATCCTTTTTATAAGGCTTACTATAAGTTATTGAAATTTCCTTACCATCTTGATTGAAATTAGAAGTGTCCAAAGGACTAGCGGGAGGAGTAAGTGTTATATATAAATATGCTGAACTAATTAATACAACAATGATAATAAGTGTATATTTTAAAAATTTTTTCATCTAATTTGTTTTATTTGAATTAATATAATCGATTTAACATAATATAAATTATAGTTCAATTATCCTATAACTTTAACTTTAACAGCATTTAATCCTTTTGTTCCTTTGACTGTATCAAAAGAAACTTTGTTTCCTTCCTTTATTTCATCAATACATTCAGAAATATGTACAAAGAACTGTTCTTGGGTTTCAGGATCTACTATAAAACCAAATCCTTTAGAATGGTCAAAGAAACTAACCTTTCCTGTATATCCGTCCTTTTTAACATTCTCACTTTTTGGAATACCGATAACAATGCTTTCTGCACTAATTTTTTCTTTTTCTGCTGGATCAGGCGGAGTATCCGTGAAGTTTCCATTGTAATCAACGTATACAAACTCATTTGTAACTAACTCACCATTCTCTTTAGCTTCTTTACGAGCTAACATTTTTTTTCTCTTATCTTCCTTCTTTTTCTTACGCTTCTTTTCTTTCTCTAATTTATTGAATGTTTGTTGTGATTTAGCCATATTAATATTTGTATTACATCAGTAAAAATAGATATTTTATTTGTTAAAATAAAATATGAATTAAACGAAAAAGTAAAATATTCTATTTAAAACTAAAAAAACCCTTAATAACTAAGGGTTTTTTTTAAATAATATAATCTAAAATGAGTTTAATTTGATCCCGGATACACTCTTATAGTAGTTCCAGAAAAAGAACTTATCATATCACTATATTTTGAAGATTTTAAAAACCAATCTTGCGAATCTGGGTTAGCAATAACAGCTTCCCTTCCTCTTAACCAGTCACCCAAATTATTAGATCTAGCTACCATAATGTGTGTTACTCCATCTTCAGCTCCACTTATCGTTTCATGAAGCTCAATAGTTCCGTCAAAATTATTTGAATTTGCTGCAATAAAATCAGATGCTAACGATGCGAATTTTGGCACATCATTAACTTTAAAACTCCATACATTAGAGTAATTATAAGCTCCAGCTTTCGAAGGATCAAAAATTAATGGAGAAGCTAAAATACTCGAATATGGTTTTGCTACAGATTCAAAAATTTTCTGAACTAAATTATTTTCAGCAAAATCTCCTGGTCCACTACCCCATCCTTTAAAATAATCCGCATTGGGAGCTAAAAAACATATTTGATGGGTGAAATTATTAGTTGAACTTGAAAATTCTAAATCAAATATAAATACAGTAAATGGCATTTGTGACATTTCATCAGCAGCAAATAAACCATCCATTGCAGTTACTAATTCTTTTGCATCAGATTCTTTTTCAACGGAAAAATTAAAACAAGCCCAATAGCCCTTTTCTTGAGAGAACATTGAAACTGAAACAAACATAAACAGTGTAAATAAAATACTTTTTTTCATAATTTTTTTTTTTAATTTTTCTTAAAAATAAAAAAAAAAACATTCTTTATAAAATGTTTCTTAAAAAATTTATTTAATTCTAGATTTTAAAATATCGACAACATCCTTCATTTTATAACCTTTATCTTGAAGAAGTATTAAATAATGAAATAATAGATCAGCTGATTCGTTTAAAAACAAATCATCATTATCATCTTTAGCCTCAATAACAAGTTCTACTGCTTCTTCTCCCACCTTTTGAGCTATTTTATTGGTTCCTTTCTTAAACAAACTAGAAACATAGCTAGAATCGGAGGGATTAATCTTTCTTTCTTGAATAATATTCTCAAGTGTGCTGATAAAATCATCTGAGTCATTTGAATCTTCAAAACAAGTGTCATCTCCTTTATGACATACTGGTCCAACAGGATTCACTTTTATTAGAACAGTATCTTTATCACAATCTTCCTTTAGCGAAACAACCTTTAATTCGTTACCACTTTCCTCTCCTTTTTTCCAAATTCTTTGTTTAGTTCTACTGTAAAAATGAACCACATCAGTACTTAAAGTTAAACTTAAGGATTCTTTATTTAAATAACCTAACATCAATACTTTATGAGTTGTGTTATCTTGAATAATTGCAGGCACTAAACCGTCTTTGTTTTTACTAAAATCTAAATTCATAATCGTATTGGTATATTATTATTTTTTAATTCTGTTTTAAGGTCTTTTAATCCTATTTCATTAAAATGAAATACACTAGCAGCAAGTGCAGCATCAATATTTCCAGATTTAAAGACTTCATTAAAATGTTCAATTTTTCCCGCTCCACCAGATGCAATTATTGGAATATTTACTATTTGTGATAACTTTTCAAGTGCCTGACAAGCAAATCCATTTTTAGTTCCGTCATGATCCATTGAAGTAAAAAGAATTTCTCCTGCTCCCCTATTCTCTACTTCTTTAGCCCAATCAAATAACCTGATTTCTGTTTTAACTCTTCCTCCAACCAAATACACAAACCAATCATTATCGACATACTTAGCATCAATTGCCACTACAATGCACTGGGTTCCAAAATTTGTTGCTAATTCATTAATAAAATCGGGGTTTTTTACAGCATAGCTATTTATCGAAACCTTATCTGCTCCGCTTTTAAGAAGAATATCAACATCTTCTACAGTTTTAATTCCACCGCCAACAGTGAAAGGAATATTAATATTCTCTGAAATTTCATCTGCAAGCTTAGCAAATGTTTTTCTATCTTCTTTTGTAGCGGTTATGTCTAAAAAAACAAGTTCATCTGCTCCATTTTCAGAGTAATACCTAGCAAGCTCAACCGGATCCCCCGCATCTACAAGATCAACAAAATTAACTCCCTTTACGGTTCTTGAGTCTTTAATATCAAGACACGGAATTATTCTTTTTGCTAGCATTATTTTTCTATAAAATTCATTAAACTTTTCAATTCTATCTTGTTTTCATAAATAGCCTTCCCTAAAATAGCACCCTCACAACCCGATTCTTTCAGATCTTCTAAGTCTTTGATGCTTGATATTCCACCTGAAGCAATTAAAAAAACACCTTTAAATGACTTCAATATATCTTTATATATTTCTGTAGACGGTCCTTTTAACATTCCATCTTTGGAAATATCTGTTGGAATGACATATTTTATTCCTTTAGATATGTGATATTCTATAAAATCCATAAGATCATTTCCTGAATCATTAAGCCATCCATTAGTTTTAATCTTTTTGTCTAAAAAATCAGCTCCCAAAATTATTTTATCGCTTCCATATTTTTCAAACAAATCATTAAAGGTTTCAGGATCTGAAACAGCTATACTTCCTAATGTTACTTGAGATGCACCTGATTCAAATGCGACTTTAACATCTTCAATTGATTTTAAACCACCTCCAAAATCTACTTTTAAAGCTGTTTTTAAGGCAATTTGCTCCAGAATNTTATAATTTATAATCTTACTTGACTTAGCCCCATCTAAATCAACCAANTGAAGAAAACCTATACCATGATCTTCAAATCGCTGAGCCATCTNAAATGGATTAGAACTATAAATAGTTTTTTTATTATAATCACCCTGTGATAACCTTACGCAGTTTCCTTCNATAATATCTATGGCTGGAATTATTCTCATTACTAATTATTTATAAAATTTTTAAGCACCACTTCACCTTTACTTCCGCTTTTTTCAGGATGAAACTGAACACCAGTGAAGTTGTTTTTTTTAATAGCAGTACTGTAATTGAGTCCATAGTTAGATGTAGCTACTGTTTCTGTTAGAATCGGAACATAATAACTATGAACTAAATACATGTATTCATTTTCATTGATCGAGTCAAATAGACTAGTTTTTAAATCAAAAACAGTGTTCCACCCTATTTGAGGAACTTTTAATGAATTATTAAACCTTTTTACATTTGAATCAAATATTTTCAAACAATCAACACCCCCTTCATCTGAAAAATTACACATTAACTGCATGCCTAAGCATATGCCTAATACTGGTTGCTTAAGATTAGGTATAAGCACATCTAGACCCTTAGAGTTAAGCTTTTTCATTGCACTACTTGCCTGCCCTACACCAGGAAATATAATTTTATCAGAACTAGATATAACTTCTTTGTCTGATGTTAACACACCTTCGCAGCCTAGTCTTTTAAGAGCATATTTAACACTTTGAGTGTTTCCTGCGCCATAATCAATTATTGCTATTCTCATTATAAAACTCCCTTTGTTGAGGGTAATATTAATTTATCCTTGTTTTTTGACACCGCTGTTTTTATACACTTTGCAAAAGCTTTGAAGATCGATTCAATTTTATGATGTTCATTTACTCCTTCTACTTTTATGTTAGCATTTAACTTAGCCCCATCACAAAACGATTTAAAAAAGTGATAAAACATTTCGGTTGGAACATCCCCTATTTTCTCTCTTTTAAAATCAGCATCCCACACTAGCCAACTTCTTCCTCCAAAATCTATTGCTACCTGAGCCAAGCAATCGTCCATCGGAAGATTAAAAGCATACCTTTCAATCCCTATTTTTTTTCCTAAAACAGACAAGAAAGATTCTCCAAGAGCAATAGCGGTATCCTCTACAGTGTGATGCTCATCAACATTTAAATCACCATCAACTTTAATGTTTAAATCTACAAGTGAATGTTTAGACAACTGATCTAGCATGTGATCAAAGAAAGAAAGTCCTGTATCAATATTGCTTTTTCCTGTACCATCTAAATCAAGTTCAATCTTAATTTTAGTTTCATTTGTGTTTCTTTTAAAGGAAGAAAACCTGTTTAATCCGCTCAAATACTCATAAACTGATTTCCAAGAATCTGTTTTAAGTTTAACAACATCATTTAATGAATCGTTGACATCTGATCCGCTGTAAAGGATTCCTGAGCAGTTCAGGTTTTTAGCAAGTTGCATGTCAGATTCTCTATCTCCAATAACAAAAGAATTATTAAAATCAATTTCAGGATCTTCAATATACTCTGTTAACATCCCTGTTCTTGGTTTTCTATAATTTGAGTTTTCATTTTCAAAACTTTTATCAATATGGGTTTTAAAAAAACTAACCTCTTCATTTTTAAATGAATTAATAATAAAATTTTGAACTGGCCAAAACGTTTCCTCTGGAAAAGAATCTGTCCTAAGCCGTCTTGATTGGTAACCATTACTAGTTTAAAATCTAACTCTTCACTAATTTTATTTAAATACTTAAAAACTCCAGGAAAAAAAGATAATTTATCAAAACTATCTAATTGTTTATCAATTTTAGGTTCCTCAACTAAAGTACCATCTCTGTCTATAAATAGAATTTTTTTCATAACTGGCTAAGTGTTTTAATTAAACTTTTATTTTCATTTTCTGTTCCAATAGTAATTCTCAAACAATTTTGACATAAATACTGATTGGATCTGTTTCTAACTATTATGCCTTTTTCTGATAATTGATTATATCTTAAATCAGCGTTATCAACTCTAACAAGAATAAAATTTGAATCAGATTCGTATATTTTTTCAACAAATTCAAGCCTTTCTAAACAGGCTACTAATAGCTTTTTTTCCTCCAATACAAGTTCAATACCTATTTTAATCTGATCGATCTTATTTAACTGCTCCAGAGCTTTTCTTTCTGTTAGTACATTTATATTATATGGTGGTTTTATTTTATTTAAATAATTAATAATTTTTTCATTTGAAAAACCCATACCAAATCTAATTCCAGCCATACCGTAAGCTTTGGACATGGTCTGAGTAATTATTAAATTATTATTCTCATTAATCAAGCTAATTAATGATTTTTTAGATGAAAAATCTATGTAAGCTTCATCAACCACAACAACTCCATTAAAATTTTTAATTAAACCTGCTAAATCATTTATATCAAATGAATTTCCTGTAGGGTTATTAGGTGAACACAAAAACAGAACCTTAGTGGTTTTTGAACTTAATTTTAGGATTTCATTTTTATCAATTGAAAAATCATTTTTTAATGGGATTTCAACATTCTCTACTCCATTGGTCTTAGCAATAACATCGTACATCCCATAAGTTGGTGGGAGAGTAATAATTTTATCCTTGTTAGGATTACAAAAAACTCTGACAATTAAATCAAGAATTTCATCAGTTCCATTTCCAAATATGATTTGATTTTTATCAACATTTTTAAGCTTTGAAATAACCTTTTTTAATTGAACATGTTTATTATCTGGATATCTATTAATTCCATTATCAAAAGGAGATTCGTTTGCATCTAAATAAATTAACTTCTTATCATTTTCCTTCTTAAAATCATCTCTTGCAGACGAATAAGAGGACATGCTTTTTATGTTATCTCTAACTAGAGTATCTATATTCATTTTAATTTTTTAAATCTTTAACTCTAATTGATACTGCATTTTTGTGAGCTTGCAGGCCTTCAGCCTCAGCCATAGTTTCAACTGTTTTTGAAATATTCAATAAACCGTCTTTAGATAATTTTTGAAATGTTATTGTTTTTAAAAAGCTATCTAAATTTACTCCACTGTATTGTTTAGCATTTCCGTTAGTTGGAAGTGTATGATTAGTTCCTGAAGCATAATCGCCAGCACTTTCAGGGGTGTAATTTCCAATAAACACTGAACCAGCACTTTTAATATTATCAATAAAAAAAGACTCGTTATCTACATTAATTATATAATGTTCTGGAGCGTATTGATTTATAAATTCAACTGCGTCAAATTTATTTTCAAAAAATAAAAGTTTTGAATTTGAAATCGATTTATTAATAAAATCCTTTCTGTCTAAATTTTCAATCTGATCATTAATACATTTTTCAACTTCGTTTATTAAAGATTTTGAAAGACTCACAAAGATCAC
>JGI20151J14362_10001792_pt1 | contig 15400 bp, 16 predicted proteins | sample COG_01_FD_14362 | JGI IMG/M metagenome (IMG submission 14362)
CGTCAACTCCACAGTTTGATGGCGCTAGTTGTTTTAACTTGAGTGCGCTTTGAATAATCAAGTCCTTTTCAAAGGGAATATTTTCATTGCCCTGGGTGCGATTGATTTTCCCGTCATTTCTGATATCAAAGTTTAATTCATCACAATAATCTAATAGTTGAAATATGGTTTGTAGGTTGTGATAACCATCATCTCTTTTTGAGATAATATGAAGAAATAAATTTACTTTGGCGGGAGATTGATATGTCAATTTAGATTTTTATGAAATGCTCTCTGTAATGCTTTAACTCTTCGATAGAGTCGTAAATATCAGATAGCGCTAGGTGTCTTGATTTTTTAGAAGAGCTAGAAATGATTTCTGGCTTCCATCGGACTGCTAGCTCTTTTAGGGTCGATACATCAATATGCCGATAATGAAAAAACTTTTCAAGATTAGGCATATAGTTGTATAAGAATCTTCTATCTTGGCATATTGAATTACCGCACATTGGTGAAACCCCAGAGTCGACATATTTTGATAGAAAATCAAGAGTTAGAGATTCAGCTTGAGAGATTGAAATATTACTTTCTTGAACTCTTTTAACTAAGCCAGAACGATTATGCTGGTTCGTATTCCATTCATCCATTCCCTCAATAAGCTCATTCTTTTGATGAATTGCTAAAGAGGGCCCTTCATCAATAATATTTAGGTCGGCATCTGTCACAACTGTTGCTATTTCAATAATGACATCAGTTTCTGGAATTAATCCGGTCATCTCAAGGTCAATCCAGATAAGGTTTGTTTTTCTATTCATGAATCAAATTAACCATTGCTAGCTGAAATATAAGCATCCAGTTTATCCTGTGCGCTTCCATTGGTTAATACTTCAGAAGCTTTATTTATTCCATTTTCTAAAGAGTTTACAAGTCCACTGACATAAATAGCGGCTCCCGCATTAAGCGCAATAATATCTTTAGCTGCACCCTCTTTGCCAGCAAAAGCATCATAAATTAATGCAAGAGATTCATTAGCATTTTCAGCCTTCAATTCTTCTAAGCTAGCTGCATTTAATCCAAAATCATTTGGATGAACAGAGTAGGTCGAAACATCACCATCTTTTAGTTCAGCAACAAATGTTTTTTTAGCAATTGAGAATTCGTCTAGACCATCTTCGGAATGGACCACCATAACATGGCGCGAATCGAGACCCTTTAAAACATTAGCAATCGGCTCAACTAAGTTTTTATCAAAAACGCCCATAATTTGGTTTGGCGCTTTGGCAGGATTTGTCAAAGGACCCAATACATTAAAAATTGTTCTTATTGCGAGCTCTTTGCGAGGCCCAATTGCATGTTTCATAGCGCTATGATGAGCTGGTGCAAACATAAAACCCACCCCAATCTCTTCAATACACTGACTAATCAATTCTGGATTTAAATTTAGATTGATACCAGCAGCTTCCAGTACATCTGCACTTCCAGATTTTGAGGATATTGAGCGATTTCCATGCTTTGCAACTTTTCCACCAGCCGCTGCAACTACAAAAGCTGAAGCTGTTGAGATATTGAAAAGACCGAGACCATCTCCTCCTGTGCCACAGGTGTCAACCAAGTACTCATCGCTGCTTAATTTGACTGATGTGGCAAGATCTCGCATTACTTTTGCGCTTGCAGTAATTTCCTCAATTGTCTCACCCTTCATTGAAAGACCAACAAGAAATGCGCCGATCTGAGCATCAGTAGTTTGTCCTGTCATGATGCTATTCATGACATCATGCATCTCACTTTCATTCAAGTTTTGTCTTGAAATAACTGCTTTGATTGCCTCATTTATATTCATAACTATTGCTGACTCATTAATTGTTCAATTTCATCGATTTCTTTAGCTGCTTTTTGGGAGAGAACATGGTTTCCTGTATCAGTCACTAGAACATCATCTTCTATTCTGACTCCTATGCCCCAGTATTTAGGGTCAATTTTATCATCCCTTCGAATGTAAATTCCAGGCTCAACAGTTGTTACCATGCCACTTTTAAACTCACGGAACTCTTCATTAACTAATTTACTGCCTACGTCATGTACATCAAGTCCCAGCCAGTGCCCAGTGTTGTGCATATAAAATTTAGTTAAATCCTCAGGCGATTTCATAATTCCTAACNTGATAAGNCCATCCGTNATTATTTGACAGGCAGTNTCATGCGGCTTATTGGAGCTTATCCCAGGCNTAATAGATTGAATAGCNGATTTTTGCGCACTCAAAACAAGATCATATATCTCTCTTTGAGCATCACTAAACTTTCCATTAATCGGAAATGTTCTTGTAATATCTGAGGCATAGCCGTTAATCTCGCAACCTGCATCAATCAAAAGTAGATCCCCATTTTTCAGCTCTTTATTGTTTTCAGTGTAATGCAAAATGCATGCATTTTCTCCACTTGCAACGATTGGAGGGTAGGAGTGTTCAGAGTTGCCATTCCTAAAATGTGAGTCAAACACAGAGGCAATATTATGCTCAAAAAGTCCAGGTATAGCCTCTTTCATTGCATTTATGTGGGCTTCAGATGCTAGGTCTGCTGCATCCTGCATATTTTTTACTTCTTCCTTGTCTTTTATAAGCCGCATTTCTGAAACAAAAGGGTTCAAGGGTTTTAACCTATTTTCAAAAAGAGAATGAATACGTTTATTATGAATATTTGTGCTGGAATGGTCTTTCCAGCCTCCTCCTCCCGGTGCATCATAATAAATGGTAGTGCCTTTTTTAGTGTAAGAGTCAATATGATCAAAAAAAGTATCGATGTCATATGCCTGATTCACTAGCAATATTTCTGGAGCAAGTTCAGTTCCTAGTCTGATTCCATTCCAAATCTCTTTGGTCTCGTCCTTTGGTCTCAAAAACATGACATAGCTATCTTTGCTAAATACAGCTATTGCATCGGGTTCTATAAATCCAGTGAGATACCAAAAATTACTATCCGGACGAAATGGATAAGTCACATCACTGTTTCTTTTTTGTTCGCTATTGGTTGATACAATAACCACTGCATCATGACCCAACATGCTTAACAACTCCTCTCTTCTTTTTTGATGTATCATTTTATTTGGTGTATTAATTCTTAGATATACAACGCAAGAAAGATACCATGAAAACGATACGACTTTACCAAAATACACCTTTTACTGAGGGTAAAACAGCTGAATTAGATAGTGATAATAGTCATCATTTAAACAAGGTTTTACGTTTTCCAGTTGGCAAAAATATTACAGTATTTAATGGTGACGGTTTTGATTACACAGCGTTAGTTCAAGGTGCCAAAAAAACAACCAGCCTTAAAATCATTTCTAAGGCTAGAAATAATTCAGAATCAAAATTAGATTTAACTCTTGCTCAGGGGATTGCAAAAGGCGAAAAAATGGATTTTCTGATCCAAAAAGCCGTGGAATTGGGAGTCAAAAGAATAATACCAATGAAATTAGAGCGTTGTGTTGTTCGGTTAAGAGATGAAAAAGTTCAAAAAAAAATTGATCATTGGCAAAAAATTGCTAACCATGCCTGTGAACAGTCAGGTCGTTCAGTTATTGTCACCGTGTCTGATCCAGTTTCGCTCGAAGGGTTATTAGAAGAGAGGAGCCACAATGGCTTTGTTTTGCACCACCGAGCACAAATCAGCCTTAGTCAAGTGCAGGAAACTTCAAATGCAACTATATTGATTGGGCCAGAAGGTGGCTTGACCGAAAAAGAAGTTAATGATTCTGAGTTTGCGGGATATCAGTCAGTCCATATTGGAAAGAGGGTTTTGAGAACAGAAACCGCTTCATTAGCAGCAATTGCTAATATGCAGTTGTTATGGGGAAGCTAAAAGGAAATAAAGAAAGTCCTAGTCAGTGTTGCCTAGTTCTTGACTGAGCTCCCGTGCACGGTCGTATGCAGCTCTTGTTGCAGCTGCAACAATTCCCTCAAAGTTCTGATCTTGAAAGGTTTCGATTGCTGATTGCGTAGTTCCATTTGGTGATGTAACTTCCGCACGAAGTGTGCGCGAGTCTTTGCCAGAATTCGTCGCCATGATGCTTGCACCTAGACTGGTTTTGATACTCAAAGCATCAGCTGTATCTTCATCTAGACCTAGGGCCATAGCGGCCTGCTTCATGGACTGCATCATTAAGAAAAAATAAGCGGGTCCACTGCCTGAAATCGCTGTAATTGCATCCAAGAGGTTTTCCTCATTGACCCAAAAGCATTCTCCCACAGCAGATAACAACAAGTTTACTGATTCTTTTTGGATGTCATTGACGAGCTCATTTGCATAAAGACCAGTGACTCCAGACTGAAAAAGAGCAGGCGTATTGGGCATTGTTCTAACGAGTGCAAAGTCACCGCCAAGCCATCGATTAATATCTTTACTTTTGATGCCAGCTACAATGGAGACAAAGAGTTGATCTGATGAGGCTTTATTTTTGAGCTCATAGCAAACCACAGAGAGCACTTGAGGTTTAACAGCAAAAACGACAATATCACTGTAAGTTAATAATGAGACATTGTCAGGATGGGCAGTCACTCCTAGTTCAGAACTGCGTTTTTCTAGGAGCTCAGTATTGGCGTCACTAACATTAATATTTTTGGCTTCAAAGCCATCACTCAATAGCCCCTTAATAAGAGCATAGGCCATATTACCAGCGCCAATAAATCCAATGACTGTTTTGTTTTCCATATAAAATAACTTTGATTTCAGTGCTTAATTCAATTCTACCAAAGTTGCAATAAATATAGAACATTAATGACAATATTTCAGCCAAAACTAGTAATGATTGATGTTGATGGAACTTTGGTCGATAGCGTCCCTGATTTGGCTTATTGTGTTGATCAGATGATGGTTGCTCTGAATATGCCATTAAGAGGGGAAGATACAGTTAGGCATTGGGTTGGAAATGGTGTCCCTAGGTTGGTGGAAAGGGCTTTGACGGGTGAATTGGATGGTTCTCCAAGTAAAGAGGTATTCGACAAAGCGTATCCAATTTTTTTAGATTTGTACGCCCAAAATTCATCTGTTAGGTCTACTCTTTATGAAGGCGTGATAGAGGGCTTAGAGTATTTAAAATCTNAGGGCTACCTTTTAGGTTGCGTTACAAATAAAGCCGAACAGTTTACTCATCCATTGCTTAAATCTTTAGGAATTTTTGACTATTTTGGGATCGTTATTTCAGGAGACACTTTAGAAAGAAAGAAGCCAGACCCAATGCCACTGATTCATAGTGCTAACTTTTTTAATGTTAAGCCCAACGAATGCCTAATGCTGGGGGACTCAGTTAGCGATGTGAAGGCAGCTAGAGCAGCAAATTTTCAAATTATTTGCATGTCATATGGCTACAATCATGGTAACAATATCGCTCATGAAAATCCTGATCTCGTGATCGATTCAATGAAGCAATTGCGAGACTACCTATAGTGAATATTGAAGAAAATCATATCTGGCACCCTTATGCCAATATCCCAAACAAGGTCCCAACATACCATGTAGAGAGTGCAGAAGGGGTTTACCTTAATTTCAAGAATGGGGTGAGCGTCATTGACGGTATGAGCTCTTGGTGGTGCATGATACATGGCTACAACAACCCCTATATAAATGATGCCATTAAGTTTCAGATTGATCAAGTGTCGCACGTGATGTTTGGGGGTCTGACTCATCAACCAGCCATTGACTTATGTGAAAAGCTAATTAATTTAACGCCCAAAGGCCTAGATAAGGTGTTTTTTGCCGATTCGGGCTCTGTCTCAGTTGAGGTGTCTTTAAAAATGGCAATTCAGTACTGGCAAAACAAAGGCCATAAAGAAAAGTCATATTTTTTAACACCCAGGGGTGGTTACCATGGCGATACTTTTGGCGCTATGAGTGTTTGTGATCCCAACAAAGGCATGCATCACCTTTTTAGTGAAGTTTTGCCGAAGCATTACTTTGTTATGCAGCCTAAACATCATAACACCGATGAGGCGCTCTCTGATTTAGAGTCTAGGCTGAGCAAAAGCCATAAAAAAATTGCTGCTATGATTCTTGAGCCAATAGTTCAGGGCGCCGGAGGAATGAATATTTATGATGAAGATTACCTTAAAGGCGCTAGAGTATTATGTGACAACTTCAACGTCCTTATGATTGTTGATGAGATAGCCACTGGGTTTGGGCGAACAGGCGAGTTTTTTGGCTGTAATCATGCAAATATTTCTCCAGATATTATGTGCGTAGGAAAGGCTTTGACAGGCGGCTATATGACAATGGCTGCTGCCATAACTAACAAAGATATTTCTGAAACAGTAGGCGTACTAATGCATGGACCAACCTTTATGGCCAATCCTTTGGCCTGTTCTGCAGCGATTGCAAGTATTGATCTTCTGTTAACTAGCAACTGGAAACAAAGAGTCACCGAAATTGAAACGATTTTAAGAGATCAATTGATGCCCCTTAAGAATCATCAATCTATACTTGACGTCAGAATTCTTGGTGCAATCGGCGTAGTAGAGTTCAATGAGGATTTGGACATGAAAAAAACTCAGGAGGAGCTGATAGAGTCTGGTGTTTGGCTCAGGCCTTATGGAAAGTTACTCTACACTATGCCACCCTTCGTAATATCAGACGAAGAGTTGTTGGCTATTACTCAGGCTATGCGTAAGATTGTTGGCGACTCGTTAGAGTAATTTATCTATTCAACAGGGTCAATGTCAACAAACCATCGCACTGATGAGCTTACTTTGATAGTTTCTATATGTTGATAAAAAGTCTGAATTAATCTGCGAAGCTGCCCCCTATCTTCTGATTGCAAGTAAAGATTAAAGTAATAGTAGTCTGATTTCCGTTCAATTACTCCAGGAACTGGACCCCAAATTTCGACAGATTCAATCTCAATACTATTAATTAATTGGGCCACTTCGTTCAAAAAATTCTCTGCTAAATTTTTGTTTTTAGCATTCGCACAAATCAACGCTTGATGAGCAAAAGGTGGCAGTTTAGTATCTTTGCGCTCCAATAACAGGGTTTTAGCATATTCAATATAGCGCGAATCTTTTACGAAATTGAATATCGGATGATTAGGATAACGGGTCTGTATATTGACCTCTCCTTTATATTTCCCTCTTCCGCACCTTCCTGAAACCTGAACCAGCAGTTGAGCTAAATGTTCCGTGGCTCTATAGTCAGTTGACATGAGTCCAACATCGACATCTAAAATACCCACAAATGCAAGGTTAGAAAAGTCATGGCCCTTAGCAAGCATTTGAGTTCCGATAATGATGCAGGGCTCACCTGAGTTGATTTTTTTCAAGTGAGTCGCAAAAGCTTTTTTCTTGCGCGTGGTATCTCTGTCAATTCTAATGACTTCGGTACTTGGAAAGAAAGATTCTAGGTTTTCTTCCAGCCTTTCGGTTCCATAGCCCAGAATTTTGAGCTCTTGGCTGCTACAAGAAGGGCAAGAAGATTCAGGAGATTTTTCTAATCCACAGTGGTGACACTTGAGTCGATTAATACTCCGGTGATATACTAGCCTTGAGTCACAACTGGTGCACTCTGATTGCCAACCACACTCTCTACAATAGTATATTGGCGCATAACCTCTTCTGTTGATGAATAGCATGACCTGTCTGCTTTCTGAAAGGTGATGCTTTATTCTGGCAATGAGTGGCTTTGATAAGGGCTCTGAAGGTTGGCTTCTCATATCTATTAGATCAACGCTTGGCATGATTGCTTCGCCAGGGCGAGAAGTCAAAGTTAGTCGAGCGAGTTTTTTTTCGATCACATTTTTTAGGGTTTCTAAAGAAGGTGTTGCGGTTCCGAGTATGAGTGGAACGTTGGCCAATTTAGCTCTCATAAAGCTGAGGTCCCTAGCAGAGTATCGAAAGTTTGATTGTTGTTTAAAAGAGTTGTCGTGCTCTTCATCCACAATCACGAGTCCAAGATTAGGTATAGGTGTAAAAATAGCAGAACGAGTGCCAAGAATAACTTTTGCTTCACCATCCTTTGCCAGCAGATAAGCATCTTGCTTTTGCGTGTCATTGAGTTGGGAGTGAACTGCCACAACCTGACCCTCTATTCTCTGTTCAAAACGTGAGATCATTTGAGGGGTTAGGCCTATTTCAGGAACTAAAACAAGAACTTGCTTTCCTTTTTTTAAAAGTTGCTCCGTGATACTGAGGTAGACTTCGGTCTTGCCACTTCCAGTGACGCCGTGTAGCAAAAAGCCATTAAACTCAGATGAACTCTTAAGCACTTCATTAATAGCAAAACTCTGTTCGTTAGTTGGCTGTATGTAAGTTGACGACACTTTGACTTCAGCTTCACTCGTCTTTTTGATTAGTGCTGGCTTACCATTTCTTAAGTTTTTTGGTATTGCATTGGATAGAACTTCGCCAATTGGGTGGTGATAATAGTTAGCAGACCAAGATAAGAATTCAAGAATTTCCTTTGATAATAGTGCTTCATGATCTATTACTTCTTCAACTTCTCTCAATTTTGAAAAGCTGCTTTTGTGCTTGTGAGAGAGAACAATGCCTGTCACTTTTTTTGATCCAAAAGGAACTTTTACTCTTGAACCAATGCACACTTTTTCTTTACACAAATAATCAAACGTATTGTGCAATGGAACCGGAATTGCAACTTCAGTGATTTGCATCAAATAAAAAAGTTTTAGGGATAAAATAACTATTTTAGCAATATTAACTTGCCATGGTAGTTATTCAAAATATCATAAATGATTTAAATGTTGACGAAGATAATCTTAGCAAGGTATGTCAAGAATTTTTAAATGAGAATGCTTTAGAGGAATCAGAATTATTGATACGACTTGTTTCTCCAGTTGAGATTCAAGTCCTTAATAAAGAGTACAGGAATAAAAATCAGGTTACCAATGTACTCTCTTTTCAGAGCGATATTCCAGATGAGGTCGAAGAGTCAATACTTGGTGATGTTGTTATTTGTGTCGACGTAGTGAGGGAGGAGGCACTATTTGGCAACAAAAAATTTGGAGATCACCTCACTCATATGGCAGTTCATGGCATTCTCCATTTGATTGGACATGATCATGAAGATATCACGTCAGCAAATAAAATGGAGTCAATAGAGATTGATTTTTTAGGCAAGCTTGGCATCAGCAACCCATACCTCTAGAGCTATCTTAGCTAGTCTTTAAAAGCGTTGCCAGTTTTATTATGCTTTCTTCTTGTGGGTTGTTTTTTCTGTAAATGACGCCAATATCTCTTTTAGCCTTAGTGGATTTTAGGTCTATATTTATATTTGGATAGTGACTCAGTACTCCAAAATCAATTGCCATTCTTGGTAAGAAGCTCACTCCAATATTCGTATCCACCATTGCAACAAGTGTAGAAATGCTTGTGCAAGAAAAGTTGGATATGTGTTTGCTGGAAATTTCATTGTTTTGTAAAATGTGGGAACGAAGACAATGACCTTGTTCAAGCATTAATAAGGAGCCGTTATCAATTTCTTTTGATTTGCGATTTTTGTGTTGAATAAAATAGATTGGGTCAGCAAAGACTTGATAACTCTCAATATAATCTGGCAATTCATAGGGGAAAGCAAAGATTGCAAAATCGATATGAGCTTGATCAAGATTTTTAAGTAAGTTTTCACTAGTATCCTCTTTAAATGAAACTTTAAGTTTTGGATACGATTGAGTGATATTCGATAGAAAGTTTGGGAGAATATATGTAGAGATTGTTGGAATAACACCGATAGTAATTTCAGACTCAAAAAAATCTAGTTTTGAAGTACTAACTAATACATTCATCTCTGCCAAAACTGACTCCGCTTGCTGAGTAATACGATTTCCAGCTGATGTAAAGCGAACATTTTTGTTATCCCGCTCAACTAATTTGACTTGAAGATCGTTTTCGAGTTTTGAAATCCCGGCACTGAAAGTTGAAGCACTGACAAAGCACTCCTTTGCCGCGTTAGAGAAGTGATTCGTTTTTTTTAGAGCAACGAGGTACTGTAAATTTTTAATTGAAGGTATCATTTTTATATTCGTTTTTAACGAATATAATATACAGTATTATTCAATTTAACTTTATATAAATGAATGGTATGATGTTGGCTCATTTAAACAATCGGAGATAAAAATGAATTTAAGTGGAAGTAAGACTGAACAATCATTAAAGGATGCATTTGCTGGAGAATCTCAAGCAAATAGACGCTATTTATATTTTGCAAATCAATGTGACGTTTTAGGAGAGCCAGATATGGCAGCTCTTTTCAGATCAACTGCTGAAGGTGAGACGGGTCATGCTCATGGCCATATGGAGCACCTAATTGAAGGTGGAGTGGGCGATCCAGGTACTGATATGCCAGCCAAGGAAGTCAAAGACATGCTTGCAAGTGCGGTTCATGGTGAAACTCATGAGTACACTGACATGTACCCAGGCATGGCTAAAACTGCTAGAGAAGAAGGATTTGATGAAATTGCGGACTGGTTTGAAACCTTAGCGAAAGCAGAGCGTTCTCATGCAAACCGTTATCAAAAAGCATTAGATAGTATGTAAAGTCACTGCTACCATAGATATAGTCTGTGGTAGCAATAAACCCTTAAAAACTAATTCAATATGTCTAAATTTAAAGAAGGCAATTTAGAGGCTCCAACTCGTCACCCTCTAAATTGGAAAGCTAAAGATTTTTATGATGAAGATTCTCTCAATAATGAACTCGAGAGGGTTTTTGACATTTGTCATGGCTGTAGACGATGTGTAAGTTTGTGTCAGTCTTTTCCAACACTATTTGACTTGATTGATGAGTCCGAAACGTTTGAGGTGGACGGAGTCGATAAGGCTGATTATAAAAAAGTTGTTGACCAATGCTATTTGTGTGATTTGTGCTACATAGCGAAATGCCCTTATGTGCCGCCACATGATTTCAATGTTGATTTTCCGCATCTGATGCTTAGAGCAAAAGCAATACAGTTTAAAAAGGGTGAAACTAAGTTATCACACAAGGTGCTAACATCGCCGCAAAAGGTTGGTGCAATTGCATCTAAGCCAGTCATATCTCCAGTGGTTAACTGGTCAAATAAAAATAAAACTCTCAGAAAGATCACTCAAAAAGTACTTGGTGTTCATGAGGAGGCAGTTGTGCCAACTTATCACACTAAAAGGTTGTCAAAGGTTTTTGTTGAAGAGAGCTCTGATAGTCAATTTAAGGTAGCAATTTTTGGAACTTGTTATGGTGAATATAATGATCCAAAAACAGTTATTGATTTGGTCGATGTGTTGAGACACAACAATGTTGAAGTCAAGCTGATCAAAAAGACGCAGTGTTGTGGAATGCCCAAAATGGAGCTTGGAGATCTTGACTCAGTTGTCAAATATGCCAANGAAAATATTGACCCATTAATCGAGTTAGTCAATGATGGCTNCAAGCTTATCGCGCCTATACCCTCTTGCGTCTTGATGTTTAAGAATGAACTGCCAATGATTTTGCATGATAATGANGACATTAAGGCCATCTCTNAAGCATTCTTTGATCCATTTGAGTATCTATCCTTNCTGATTGAAAGTAATCAGTTTGATGATAANTTTAAGGCAATTGATAAAGAAATTNTATATCAAGTGGCATGCCATCAAAGAGTCCAAAATATTGGGGCACACACAAAAAAAATCTTGGGATTAATTCCAGANTTAGACGTCAATATTGCTGAAAGATGTTCTGGCCATGATGGTACCTACGGAGTGAGAAAGGAAACACATACTTANTCGGTAAAAATTGGAATGCCGGTTGCAAAAAAAATTAATGATACTACCGATCTTGTTGTCAGTGATTGCGTCATGGCAGGTAACCATGTTGCTCACATTGCTTCACAAGACATAGAGTCAATTCATCCAATTAGCTTGGTGAAGCTGGCTTATGGTTTATAAATAAAATCTGAGGAAAATAATAATGCTAGAAAGACAAGACCTATTAACTCTTGAAGAGTATGCAGAAAAGCGCTCATCTATCCGTCAGGAAACAATTCAAGTTAAAAAGCTTAGAGAAGTTCACCTGGGTAGTCACATCAGAATGATATTTGAAAACAAACAAACAGTCCAATATCAAATTCAAGAAATGCTTCGAATCGAGAAAATTTTTGAATCAAGTGAGATACAGGATGAGCTCGATGTATACAATGCGCTCGTACCCAATGGCTCTAATCTTAAGGCCACAATGATGATTGAATATCCGGATGTTGCTGAGAGAGTTGTAGCTTTATCAAGGCTCATCGGTGTTGAAAAAAGTATTTATTTTCAGGTAGAGGGTCACGAAAAAGTCTTTCCAATTTGTAATGAAGATCTAGAAAGAGAAACCGATGTAAAAACTTCAGCGGTCCACTTTATGAGATTTGAATTTGACCAAAATATGATTGCTGATTTTGTTTCTGGCTCCAATGTAAAGGTTGGGTCTACGCATTCAAACTATGATTATGAAACCTCATTAGATTCAAAATCTCAAGAGGCATTAAGCGAAGATTTTAAAAGCTAAATATTAGTCAAAACTTCAGACATTTCGCCTATAGATTCCATGGCTTTGAGACGACCATCGACATAATACATTCGTAATTTATCTCTTTCCCAAGGTGGAATGTTTGATTCCTGAAGAACTTTTTTAAGTGAGCTCGAGTGATCTTTGCCTTTGAGTTTTACCCGCTGTCCATCTTTTCTGAAGCGAACTTCAAGATTAGATAAGTGCTGTAGTTTTTTATAATATGGGCATTGTAATTTCACACCTTCATGCTCAGTATCAAAGAAATATAATTCACCGTTATAGCGCCTTACTTCATAACAGTGCCATTTTAAAAGGACTTGTGCATCACTTTTAGCACTCATTACTGTGAGTAACTCATCAAGTACTTTATTAGAAGGCATCAAAAAACCTCTTTGATTGATATAGAATCTAAGAACATTTGTAATTCTCTCCGAGGACAGTTTAATCAAACGATTGATTTGAATTTTATTATCAACTATGAGATTAAATTTTGCGATATCTATCTCAGCCAAATCATGCAAAAGAGTTAATGCTTCAGCCTGATGAGCAGCACTTCTCGAAATATTTTTGATCATACTCTCAAAGCTTATTTTTAATTTAGGAATCAGCTCAACTCTTAATAAGTTTCTTTTGAATTGAGTGTTGTCATTAGTGTCATCTTCTACCCATTGCAATTGATGAGATGCCGCGTATTCAAAAATTTGTTGTTTGCCGATATTTAGCAGGGGGCGATATAAATTTGCCTGACCAAAGCGTTTTAATTTTGGCATGGAGGCAAGGCCTGCAACTCCACTACCTCTAAATAACTGTAGCAGTAATGTTTCAGCCTGATCATCTTGATGATGTGCAGTGCAAAGCACTTCATTCTTTGATAAATTAGATTTTAGTGAATTATAGCGACTTATCCTAGCATTTTCCTCGATATTAGATGATTTTTTAATATTTATATCGATACTCTTGAAGTTTATATTGTTATTCTTACAGAGCTCAAAACAGAATTTGGACCAATCATCACAGAATTTAGAAAGGTGATGGTTAATGTGAATCGCTCTTACATTTCCAGAGTAGTTTGAGCACAGATAATGAAAGAGAACAACAGAATCAATTCCCCCACTTAAGGCAATAACAATTTTTTTACCTACTAAGTAGGGGTCTTTATTCGCTAAATCTTCCAAAGCTTAATAATTTTTCATGCCTCTGTTCTAATAGCTTTTCAATGGAAAGCTCTGATAAGTTTTTAAGCTCTTTAATCAGTGCTTTTTTTAGAAATTTAGAAGCTTTTTCTGGATCTCTATGGATTCCACCTAAAGGCTCAGGAATAACTTTTTCAATTAACTTATTTTTCTTTAAATGTTTACTTGTTAGCTTAAGAGACTCGGCAGCAATTGGCGCCTTTGAAGCATCTTTATATAGAATAGAGGCGCAGCCCTCGGGTGAGATGACAGAATATATACTATATTCAAACATCATCATAGTGTCGCATAGTCCTATAGCAAGAGCACCACCTGAGCCACCCTCACCAATGACAACCGATAGAATTGGAGTCTTAAGGGTAGACATTTCAAAAAGATTTTTTGCAATAGCCTCACTTTGCCCCCTCTCCTCAGCGCCAATTCCAGGATAGGCACCAGGTGTATCAATAAATGTAATAACCGGCAGATTAAACTTTTCTGCCATTTTCATAAGTCTGAGTGCCTTTCGATAACCCTCAGGCCGGGTCATACCAAAATTATGATAAATTTTCTCTTTAGTTGATCGACCTTTTTGCTGACCAATAAACATAAATGTCAGATCATCCATTTTTGCAATACCACCAATTAAAGAGTGATCATTCGCATATGCACGATCTCCACACAACTCGGTAAACTCATCAAAAATTTTATCAATATAATCGAGTGTGTAAAGTCTTTGTGGATGTCTAGCAAGTTGAGAAATTTGCCAGTCTGATAGAGAAGAGAATATTTTTTTTGTTAGTTGCTCACTTTTAGTTTTGAGAGAATCCATCTCTTTGGCAATATCGACATCATCTTTGATNCTCTCNAGAGCATCAATTTTATCTTCTAATTCTGCGATTGGCTGTTCAAAGTCTAGATAGTTAAGATTCATTTAGTGCACTTTATACAGTTAAAAATTTAGTAATAATTATAGCAGATGCAATGTTTATAATCTTGTATGGATTTAGTTACCTTAATTTCCCTGATAGTCGCAACCTTTGTTTATGCTATTTCACCTGGCCCCGGATTATTTGCTGTGTTAGCAGTATCAACTAGGTTTGGTCCAATACCAGCGGTATGGCTTTCACTGGGGCATACTATCGGAGACATCATATACGTTTCGCTGGCTATGCTTGCATTGAATGCCTTGGCCGAAGTTATCAATAACAGCATGCTGTATGTGAAAATCTTAGGCGCATCATATTTAATATTTATTGGATACCAGCAATTTCGCTCCAGGGGAGTCAGTTTTGAGCAATCAACTAAAAAGAGTTCAATCTTAAAGCTTTTAATAGCAGGTTTTATTGTTGGAGTAACAAACCCAAAAACGATTATTTTTTACTTATCTTTTTTACCAATCTTTGTTGATTTAAATAATCTAACAATAACAATCGAATTCCAGGTTCTCTTAGCCATTGGCTCAACTGTATTTTTCGTTTTAAGTCTGGCAAATATTTTAGGCATTAGACTAAGAAGGCATATTGAAAACCCTGGCACTATTAAAAGAGTCAATCAGGTGACTGGAGTAACAATGATATTTGTTGGTGTTTTTGTGGGACTATACTGAATAGCTNAGGAGACTAATGTTTCAATCTGAGAAAACTATGACGCTAATAATGCTTCTTGTTCCATTTGTTTGGGCACTTTCGGGGGTATCAGCAAAATATCTCTCCTTCTATATTAGTGAGGATGAGGTTGTCGTCTATC
>JGI20151J14362_10001795_pt1 | contig 15387 bp, 11 predicted proteins | sample COG_01_FD_14362 | JGI IMG/M metagenome (IMG submission 14362)
TCTCTCTCTCTCTCTGTGCTTTTCTGTGTGAATTTTTGTAAGGAGAATTCGTTTTGAGGAGCTTTTTGCCCTAAAAATTTAATTGGGTGGCACTTTTTTTCTTTTCAAAAAAACCTTCAACCGTCGTCACTTTTCTTTTCTTTTCTCCCGTTGTTGTCTGTCCTTTTTCGTCCGTTGGTGTTGTCTTGAGTGAGAGAGGAGGAGGAGGAGGACGTTAACATCAACAATGGCGCGAGGAGGACCACCGCGAGGAGAAAACGCGGATGTGTCGATGCGTAAAAACAAAGCAGAAACCAACGCGTGGTTTATGAAAGACGACGACGGATTCGAGGAAACGACTTTGACGACCTTTTTTATTCCCGAGAAGAAGTTAAAGAAGAAGAAGACGAAGAAGACGACGAACGAGGACGAGGACATCCAAGAAGAAGAAGAGACAGAAGCGACGAGGACGACGACGAAAACGAGGTCTTTGGCTCGACGCGCGGCGGAGAAGCAGCGAAAAGCTTTGCTTTTACACAACACGAGAGAGAAAAAGAAAGAGGAGGAAGAGGAGGAAGAGAAGACGAAGACGAAGAATACGTATTCGTCTACGTCGTCAACGTCGGAAAAGAAACAGTTGTTATTGCGAGCGTACGCGTTGGAAAACGCGCAGTTGCGAGAGTCTTTGCGTAAATCTTTAGCCCGCGCGAATTCGTTGGAAACTGAATTGGAAGAGACGACGGAAACTTTATCGCGGAGCGAACGCGCTTTGAAAGACGCTTTGATATCGCATCGAGCGTTACAAAACGAGAGCAAAGAGAGTCGAAAAAGAGATCGGGACGCGTTGAATAGTTTGAGGAAAACGTTGGAGGAAAGGGAAAGGATTTCGAGAGGAGAGCGAGCGAGGTGTGGGAGAGCGTTGCGGTACGCGATGGATTGTTTGAGAGCGCACGCGCCGCTGGCGAAGGACGAGAGGAACCAGGGCGGTTCCGTTCTCGGGAGCGTGGTGGCGGAGCTGGCGAGATTGACGGAGATTGCGGTGAGTGCTGGTGATGCTGGATTCAAAGAGTACGTGGAAGGAAGCGGCGTGGAAGACACGCATCATCACGCGCGAAGAAAGGACGACGATTCAGACGACGACGACGACGAGCGCGCTCTTTTTCAGCGACAAGCAGACGCCGCGAGAGAAGCGAAAACGAAAATCACGCAACTCGAAGACGAACGAAAACGTCTTTTGCGCGCGTTAGAAGCCGCGACAAACCCGAGCAAAGAGTACATCACCAGAGAAGAAAACCTCTCCTTTTTCTCCGCAAAACCAACCACTCGTGACGAGTTTCTCTTCGAGAACGACTTCGTCGCGCCGAGCCGAGCCGGCGCCGCGACCGCCTTTGCGTCCTCGTCCTCTGAATCCTTTGCGCTCCCGGGCGCCGACGCGCTCGCTCGCGACATAGACGCCTTAGATTCTGAGTTGAAAAAGTTAGCCACCGCCTTCGAAGGTGGTCGTATGTAGATGTATTACGCGTAGTTGTAGTTTTGATAGCAGTTATAGTGTCGATTAAAATTGTGACCCTTTCGCCCCTGGGGGATCTTCCTCGGTACACTCCATCCGCTTGGTCTTCTTCTTCTCAAAACTTTCACCCGTGTGTCAACTCATCCTCACAACTTTAACTCCCCTCTCCGCTTTTGCGCGACTGCGGCCAAAGGACGAAAAGAGTCGATATTCACCACGCTCGACCAGAACGAGAATACTCTAACAGTAGTAGTCGTACTCGCGACGACGATTCAGACGAAAAATGAACGCTTTAATCCGAAGTCGGCGTCTTCTTTCCCCGGGGAAATCCATCTTCGATCGGATGTCCTCTCTCGATATCACCGGCGGTTTTGTCGTCCCACGCGCGGTGATGGACCACGCTTCGTCGTCGTCGTCCTCGTCGAGGATTCATTCGCAGACGACGAATGATACGCATCGTTTTTCGATGATGAAAAGCAGTTTTAAACGCGAGTACTCGAAATCTCTCGGCACCGAGGGCGGCTTAAAACCGGACCAAGTGTTAGTCCCGGAAAGCTACGTGGTTTTAGACCGGAATTCGAGAAATCAAAACGGAAGCGACGAGGAGCATCAGCAACCTGATGGAGAAACGAAAGTGAAAATTAGCACGAAGAACGTCTTCGCGGTCGTCTCGATCGGGTCGCATCAGCACAAAGTATCTCCGGATGATTTGTTCTTCGTAGAAAAGCTCCACGGCGCGCACGTGAACGACGTGGTGGAACTGCCGAGAGTGTTGATGGTCGGGAGCAAAACGAAGACGATTGTGGGGAGACCGGTGGTGGAGAACGCGCGGGTGACGTGCTTAGTGGAAGAGGTTTTGCGAGACGAGAAGACGATTATATTTAAAAAGAGAAGGAGAAAGTATTCGAGACGATGGAACGGCGCGAGGCAAACGATGACTGGTTTAAGAGTGTTAGACGTAGAAGGCATCGACGAATAGTAAGTAAGTATTTAGAATTTCAATTCAGTATTTCAACATCATCAAACAGATCTCTCTCTCACTTCTTCTCCTTCTTCTTCTTATTTGTGTACACGTTTCGCTCGACTTCAAAAGTTCGTATTTTAAATGGCAAACTTTCTCTTCAAATCCATCGCAAAGTGAGACCCGGAAAACTTATCGGCGTTTTGTGACTGTTCAAACCACTCCGTCTTTTCAAAGTTTGTTCGCAACGGCGTGAACGTATCCTTGACCCGTTTTGCCAACGGGTCCAAAGTGCGCTTCATCACGTCGTTGACGTCTTGTAAACTATTAATCCCGAGGAACTTGCACGAGGTCAACACGACGGCGCCGGTGCCCCAAAGAGCCAACGTCCCGCCCCACGCCAACGCTCTTCCCGGCGTCGGATCCGGCAATAACTTCACTTTCTTCTTTCCAATCATAACGAACGTTTCATCTCGCATGTGCTTCGCCGCTCGACTCTCGACGCCGTTAAACCTTTCCGGCGCCGACTCCATCAACTCCATCGCCTTGTGCACCGAGAAAATCGAAGTCCCTTCCACCGCCTGCGTCGAACCGCTCCATTTGGACTTCCCCAAAGACACTCGCGAACCGAGCGTCGCGTGTCCAATAAACACCGGATTCCCCGTGCACGCTCCCGAAATCGAATGCTTCTTGATAAAATCTCGATCCAGCTTTTTCGAATTCACCTCTTCCTTCATCGTAAATTTTTTGTCGAACAACCGCACCGAGTGCGCCAACACTTGCGGTAAGGCACCACTACCACTAGAAGAAGAAGACAAAGAAGAAGACGCGCGTCGCATCGCTTCCTCGTACCTCCCTTCAGTTTTCAGTTTAAAAATATACTCCGCGATTTCTCGCTCTTGCTCTTTGATGAAATACTCGTTCTCGCGAGCGCGTTTCATCACGTTCAACGCGTCCGACATTATTGAAGATACGGTTGGTTGTTGGGAAAAAGAGTTTCCGCTTGCTGACGTGGAATCTTTGTTTACTACTACTCTCGATGGTAAGAAGAAAACGAAGACGATCAAAGAAGAATAACGCGACTACCGTAGTATGATTACTATTCGAGCGTGTTATGTGTGATCTGATGATAAAGGGGGTGGGTGTATCGTGTGCGAAAGTGAAGACTGATTTTCTTAATAAATTGTCGTTATCCAAAACAAGGGACATTTTGTGTGTTACATACAGCGAGCGCAAGAGAAGGCATTTTTACTATTAGTATCTAGGTCTAGAGGACGCGTCGTTCACGTACCGGGCGAAGTCGTCGACGTCTATTTCTTCTTCGTCTTCTTTATGGTTGTCCAATTTTTCTCTGCTTTGGCGGAGAAGAAGAAGACGTCGTCCCAACGCGAAGCGGCGCTGGCGCAAACCCGCTGACGATGAAGACGAAGACGAAGATCGAGGGAGGGCTTTTTCCTTCTCCTTAAGCTTCTTCTTCATTTTCCAAAGTACCACGTTATTTTCTGCGTCTCGGCCGACGAAATCAAATCGAGCTATTTTTCTCCGACCGCGTTCCATGGCGTCCCAACACGACTTGATTCGAGGCGATCGATGGAAAATTTTAGAATCTTCGAAAATGGAGACGGCGTTGCGAGCCGCGAAGGCGACAAAGTTGGACGGTTGGACGAGAAGATGTTCCGAGTCGCAAAAGTCAATCGACGGCGTCGCGTCGCTCTCTCCTTTTGTGTCTTCTTTTTTAATCAGCGCAAATTCAAACCACGCGGCTGCATCATCAGCAGCACAGACATCATCGGCGACGGCGGTATCCTCTCGCTCCTCTTCGCACAACACGTGGCCGACGTAACATCCGCGTTGGAACCCGTCGCGATGCCATCCAGTATTCGTCCCATTCATAGGACAGAAAATCTCGCACGTGCCATCGATTCTGAACAATTTTTCGTTGTCCTCGCTGAACTGCTTGAAAATGCATTCCGTGACGTACTTCTTCGCGCTTTCGGAAAGCGAGGAAGAAGCGCTTTCTCCTTCCTTTTCGGGAGTAAATATGCAAGCAATTTTTCTTGACGAGGGCACTTTCGATACGGTAAATTTGGTCGTCCCAGTCTTCAAATCCGCACTCGTTGTACTCACTCGCAACGGTTCGTTCGCCACGATCGAGACGAGCGCGATCGAGTCATCATCATCATCATCATCATCATCATCCGTTCGATTGCGAAAGTAGTTTACTTGTGTGACAGTTGGAGAATTTCCACTTCCGACTTTTACGTGCTTTTCGATGTCGGAACCGTACAAACTCGACTCGTCGCAGGTGAAAAGAGAAGGAGACGGCATTCGATTCAGCGGTAATGCGCTTTCTTTCTCGCGTCAGTCACCGTTTGGTGCGCATTGCAAAAGAGTAGCACGTGAGATGAAAAGTGGTGAATTCTTTCTTTGTACAAGTCTTCTTAGTGTTACAACTTCACGCAGACGACGGTCGCCGAAAGCTCGATCGAGCTCTACAGTTTTAGTCTTCGTCGTACGCGCGCGCGCGCGGCTAGTACTGCTACAGCTCCTCTTTTTTGACGTCTTGTCCTTCTTCGTTATCTTTTTCTTCTTCTTCTCTCGCTCGGTTCTCTCCGGTCTTTTCTCTCAAAACGTCTCGCACCGCGTCTTCCTCGATGAGCTCTTCTTCGACGAGCGCGTCGACGACGTCGAGCGGCGGTTTGATTTTCGCATTATCCGGCATTCCGAGCTCGTAAAATTGTTCTTCGGAAAGCCACACGACGTTTGGATCCTCTTCTTCTCCTTTGTTCGATGCCGTCGATTTATCCGCCGAGCGCTTCTCGAAAAAGTCGACGATATCTTGCCTCGATTCAAAGACGTGCACCGATTCCACCTCGATGTTTACATCTTCGCTCTTCTCGTTCGTAAGAATTTGGTGAATGTGCTCTCTCGCGACTCTTAGCAGCTCCTCCTTTTCTTCCTGAGTTAACTCGTCGCCAGTTTGAGCGTTGTTCGCCAGGGAAAGTTTTCGATTCAACTCTTTCCTCTTGATGTACGCTTCCGAAGATTCCTCCTCCTCTTCCTCAATCACAAACGTCACCTCCTCGTGCTCATCTTCACTAATCTCAAAATACTGTTTCTTTAGCGTCGGGTATCGGTCGTCTACGATAAAAAAACAAATCGGGTCGCCGATGTAGTTCTTTGCCAACCATTTGTGTTTCGTAAACGTGCTCAACGTCGTGCTCGCCCCGGGCGCTAAATCCGCATATTTGACTTCCTTTCCGTCAAAATCTAACCACGCTAATTCAACGTGCGATTCCATCGAGTTATAAAACTCCGCGCGGACGCTTTGCCTTCCTTGACCTGACTTAAAATAGTTGTTATCTCTATTTGATTTTTTAATCTCCTCCATGGACGCTATTTTTCTCCCTCGATTCCTTCGATGATCTCTCGCGTCTTCATCTCGAAACTGTTTATCACTCTCGTCGCCAGAACCAGCGGTCAAGAACGTCATGTGGTCGTACGTTGCCCTCTCTTGTTCGCTCACTTGATCGTCCAGCAATGATTTCTTCATCATTTGTACCATTTCATTCACGGACATGCGAATCGCGTCTATTTTTTTCCTACTCTTTTTCTGCGACTCGACGAGTCCTTTGATTTTCGCAAGCATCCCGGTGTTCTCGAAATACTTCCCGACGTCTGAGCTCATATCCACGTTGAACACGGCCACTCTGCGACCACCTAAAATATCATCCTCTTCTTCTTCGTCAATCAAGAAAGATATTTCTTCCTTCGTCTTCGCGGCGTCTTCAACGGCGTCTTGTCCTTCCGTCGCCCTCTTCTTCTTCTTCGCGGCGGCGGTCACAAACTCGAGCAACGTGAACCGTTTTTTCGCTTTCGCATTCCCTTCCTCTTCGTCGTCGTTAAACTCGATCGGTTTCATCGCATTCTCTGCTCCAAAAATGCTCACAGAATCGAATCCTTCGCTCGCTAACTTTTGCCCGAAAAACTGGTTTTTTTCCATCTCTTTCCTTCCAATCTCTTCCAAAATTCGTTTCTTGCTAAAACCGACGTGTTTGCCGTTCAAAATCGTCGCCGGGTGAAGCAAAACTGTTCGTTCCCCAGTTCTCGGATTTTCGTACGGCGGTAACGTCGGCAGTCCGTCGCCCGTGTGCGTGGCGGAGGATGGTTTCATCTTCTCCAACGCGTTGTTCAGTTGTTTCGCATTCTCGTCTTTTCCTCCTTCCCCGGGGGGCAAAACTCCCGAAGAAGAAGAAGAAGAAGATAACGCGCCGTCTGCGGCAAAAATCGACGCGAGAAAGGCGAGAAAAACCACCCAAGAACAAACGTTTAGAACGCTCGAGGCAGAGAGGAGGAAACCTCGCCCGCGTTGCCGCATTTGGTTTCTGTGAATTACGACTCGAGGCAGAGAAAATTTTTGCGTGTTTAGATACAAATTTGTGACGCGTCTCAGACGAAATTATTACAACGCTTTGTTTTCGGGTTTACGCCGTTTGAGGCTTCTTATACTTTAAAGTCTTAATCAACCCTCTCATCTTTCCTAAATCCGTCGACGGTCGTTGGCCGTCCTCGACCGGGCAGAAGTTCTCCTCGGAGATCAAAGAGGCAACCGCTTCCCATCCGGTTTCCGTCGCCATGACTTCGGTCATGGAGTCTTGTTCCGACCTATTTTTCGCCACGTTAGCGTCGATCATTTTCTTCCTCTGATTGCGCATCAACTCGAGTTCGGCTACCGCTTCTTCTTTGATCGTGTCTATCTCTTCGCGTTCGAGTTTGCTTTTCTGTTCGAGCTCTTCGCGTATTTTCGCTAAATATTCTTTTCGGAGGTCTCTCGCCGGCGGCGGTGGCGTTGGCGGTGGCGTTGGAATCGCGGAAGACAATCCCCCGAGCTCGGCTACGTTCTCCAACGGCGATTGTTGTTGCATGGACGAATTCTCGAGACTGTTGGTACTCGTGCCCAACGCGTCCACGCTTTCGCTACTCGGACCTTGTTGCATCGCACCAAAGTCGCCCTCGTCCAACGGAGGAGCGGCGGGAGCGGAAACGAACTCATTCATCGCGTTAGTAGTATTACCGGCGTCGTTAAAATCAGAGCCTTGTCCAGTGGAATGGACCGAATGCGAGGAGTGAATGCTCGCGTGCGACATCTCTCGTTCCATTTGCTCTTGGTTTTGTTGTTGTTGCGGTTGGAAACTTTCGCTCGATTCGTTCTTTGGAGGAGGCGTGCCGGTGTTGGTATTTTCTCCTCGCGTAAAGTCTTCGTTGCTCGGCATCGATTGCATTCCCGCGGAAACGAACCCGTCCGTTTCGCCTATGTGCGCATCATCGAAAGAGAGAAAGAGATGAATACTCGTGGTAAGTAAACGAGAGGAAAATTCAGCGATGATGATGGGAGAATAAAAAATTGAATTGGAAACGAATATATACGCGAACAACGGTGGGCAAAAGAAGCATAAAAGGTACCTGCGGCGAAGAAATCGTTCGATTGATCGGGCTGTGGCGGAGGCGGCGTAGACGCGGGAGACGCGTCTGGTTTGAAAAACTCGTCCATTAGTAAAACAAACTTGTTGTTGTCGTTGTGTTTTGTGTGGGTTTGGCTTGACTTTGTCTGAGTTGAAAAGACAGATGAAAAAGAGGAAAATGATTGGTTTTGAGTTACATTTATCCCGCGCTCTTTGTGGCGGTTGCGGTATTCATCATCGCCTCCATGTTCGTCCCGTGTAGCTGTTTTCGACTGTCCGGCCACGATTTTTGCTTATCACCGTCGAAGGAGACTTTGGTAATGCTCCCTAACCCTCTCGTTCTTCCCTCTCGAAATATAACTCGGAAGCCTTCCTCGACAAACTCCGGGCGATAGAGCCATTGAAAGACGACTTTAGCGCGGTCGCCGGCGCGTAAGACATCTTTGCCTTCGATTTTACATATCCGGGCGCACTGTCGAACGGACATGCAGTGTAAGACGGGGGCGTAACCGACGGTTAACGTCGTCGGAGAGACGAATATTAAAATCTCGGCTTCGAAACTCCACGTCGCGCGAGGATGCAAGGATTTGCAAATCATCGCCATGCCTTTGCGCACGTCCGCTTTGTGCACGGGTTCTTTGCTGTTTTTAGCTTTTATCGCAAAACTTGCGGATTGCCCACACACAGCTTTAAGGACGGACGTTCGATGGGTCATTGTCGATTTGACGACAACCTCTTTGAAGTGGCCGAGAGAATCTGGTCCGAGAAGAAGTTGTTGATTCGTCGAAATTGACCCTTTAGTTACGACTCCGGAGACTACTGTACCTACACCGTTTACCGTGAACGCATCATCTAGATGCACCAGTGCACCACACTCGTCTTTCCCGTGTTTATTCGTCGTTTCCTCTAATTCTTCTTCTTCTTCTCCGTTTTGTGTCTTTTTCTTTTGCACGTCGAACTGTCGCCGAGACGGTAGATGGTTTAATAATAATCGCAATAAATCCAAATTTGTGTTTTCTACGCACGATACTTGAAAGATGGGCGTGACGTCCGAATCGCCAGCCATGGTCTTTATGCACGTCGAGACATCATTTCTCTCTCGGACTATAATTGGTTTCTTGTGTACCCCGGGTCGCTTTAGCAATCGCAAAACACTCTCCATGGTCGACTGTAATAAATGGTCGGCGCACATGTCGATTTTCGTCACGCACACGAGGAACGGAATCTTCAAACCTAGAACAATACCTAGATGTTCTTTCAACATGCCTACGACACCGCCTCTGTTCGAGTCGACGACTAACATGGCGTAATCGGGACACACCGAGGTTAAGCCGCACAACGTCGTCTTCAAATAACGCTCGTGACCGCACAAATCGGAGAAGCTAATGACCTTGCTCGATTTCTCGACAATCTCCGACCATCTCAACGAGTGTGTTTCCCTCGTTCTCTCGTCTTGATAGTTCGCAACTTTCCCGTCCGGCGTGAATCCCATGATTTGCGTCGAAATCGAGCTCGTTCTCCCGGTTTCCATCTCGTGTTTGTGTCGAAACACGTTCGCTCTCGCGCTCCCTCTCCCGTTATCCAACACGCCCTTCGTCAACACGCCTAGGAGAGTTGATTTCCCGGAATCGACGTTTCCAACCGTCGTTATCCGTAACTCTAAATGATTCGCCTCTTTCGGAAAGATTTTCCTCACCAACGCGCACTTTGCGAAGCGCTCTTTCTCGCTCGTCTTCCTCTCGAACGCCTCGGAAACTTTCGCCGATAACTGTTTCGCCATTTTCTCTAACGTCTCCACGGAGAATTTCATCTCCTCCTCGCTGATTCCTCGAACGAACCCATCGTCGTCCACTCCAATTTCGTACAAACACTCCCCGCCTCCTTCGTTCAATCGCCACAACAGTTGCGTCGTCAGCTTCTCGAAATTTCTCGCCGATGGGTTCACCAGGTGCCGTTTATATTCCACCGAACCTTCGTCGGATTCAGGTTTGAGGAGGAAATCATCGTACGAAGACTCCAAGTCAAACGGCGACGTCGGCGACGCTTTGTTCTCGTTCTCGTTCTCGTTATCGCCGCGCTGCTGCTGCTCCTGGATTCCTCTTTGTCTTCTCCTCCTTTCTCGTCCTCGTCGAGAAGCTTCAGCGTTCGCTCCAGCTTCTCTTCGAGCATCTTCACGTAACCGGAGTCTTCGTCTTTATTCTTTTCTTCTTGTAACGAACTTTTTTGTAACAAATGTTTAAAATTAAAATTACGAAAAACAAAGAAAAAAAGGTAGAAAATCTCTNTACAACCCTAAACAGAAAGCAGCGCTTCCTTCCTTCCTTGAAAAATGAGAAATATCGCACACTACTTTCGCACGCGTTTCATCTACACCCTTTGGTTTTATANACACACACATCACACGCACACACNTCTGTTTTAGAGCGCGAGAATGATGCAAAGCGCCTCGACATCATCACACTCGACCAAGAGTTCGATCTTCTGCGCGGGCTCCTCGTTTGAAGGAAAAGGAAAGAAATCGAGGAGGAATGTGTTTGCCGCTCGAACGAAAAAAACGAGGAGGCAATCTGCGGTGCACATCGAAGCCATCCAAACGCCGAAGAAACCGTCCTCTTCCTCTTCCTCTTCCTCCGTTGAATCGTCCTCCGTCCCTGTGCATAAAAGAGGAGAAGACGACGACGCGAAAGAAGCGTATCCGTTCGAAAAGGAGTATAAAGATTGTGCGTTTTGATCGTTCGTAGTCGTAGCATCATCGGTGCTTTTGTTGCAGCCGAAAAGCGTATCGTTTTACCCATATCTTTCTCTTCAAGTGATAAGCGAAAAATTTCTCCGCCTTTTCAAAAAAAAAAACTGACTGACTCTTTTACTCTTTATTCGATGAAAACAGACCAAACCGGGTACGCCTCTGTCCCAGGCCTGGCGTACGAGAACCAAGGGTGGGTGACGGAAGTGGAAGGCGAAATCCCAAACGAGATGGAAGGGACGTTGTTACGAAACGGGCCCGCCATGTACGAGAGAGAAGGCTTTATCAAATCGTACTTGGACGGGGACGGCATGGTGACGTCCGTGGCGGTGAAGGACGGGAAAGCGTATTTTCGGAATAAATTTGTCGTGACGGAGGATTTTGACGAGGAAGAGAGAACGGGGAAGTATATTAAGAGTTCTATTTTCACGGCGGAGGATCCGAGACCGTTCGCGTTTGGGCAGAGATTGTTCAAAGACTTGTTGGGAGGCGATATTTCCAAAAAACAAAACGGGGCGTATAACGTCATCAATTGGGGTGGATCTTTGTGCGCGGTGGATTATAAGAAACCGTACGCGTTGAATCCGGACACTTTGGAAACGATTGGTCACGGGAACTGTCCGTTGAGTTCGACGACGCATACGAGTCACTACAGAACGGTGACGGAGCCGGACGGTTCGAGACGACTCGTGGCGTTTATTAACGAAGTGAACTGGAGAGTGAACCATAAGAATGAAGACGGATCGGAGCATCTTGGGACTACAAATGCGGTGTTTTATGAGTTTGATGAAGACGGGAAGGAAGTGGCCAGACGCTCGTACCCGTATCCGTCCTCGTACGTTCACGATTTGATCGTCACGGAAAACTATTACGTTTTGTTCGATTGCCCGATTAAAATTGATTTCAAGAAGACCTTTACTGACTACTTGACACAAAACGCGTGCTTATCCGAACTCATTTGCGAAGACACCGAGCGACAGCCGTTATTTCGAATCTTCCCGAGGCGTGGGACGGATATGACGGTCCGAACGGCTCCGGCGGATTATTGGTGCTACGCGTACCACCACGTGAACGGTTTCGAAAACGACGACGGAGATATCGTGTTTGATACGTGCACTTGGGATAAGTTTACGTTGTATTTCACCGATATCACGAACCCAAACGGGAAAGATAACTTTCCAAGAATGAAGTTGAGTCGATTTATCATCGACATGAAGAAGTATGAAGCGAAACATTATTTATTATCCGATGTTCCTTGCGAGTTGCCCATCACGTCTTGGGATTACACCGGGGAAAAGTACGAGCACATGTACTTGTCCACCTCGGTTGGTCGCAAAGATGGTGTCAACGGCCCGATGCAAGCGTTGACGAAGTGCTCGCTTAAAACGGACGAGACAAAGCTGTACACGGAGGAACAGTGGATCCCCGGGGAGCACAAGTTTGCCATGGAACCGTTTTTCGTCCCGAGATCGGGGAAAGATTTGGATGAAGACGATGGATGGGTCGTTGCGTTAGTGCACGATGCGAGGTACGAAGACTCTGACTTTGGCGGCAGAGGGACGGAGATGGTTATTATCGACGCGAAGAAGTTCTCGGAAGGACCAGTCGCGCGTTTGCGATTACCGAAATACGTTCCTTATGGCGTCCATGGCTCGTGGTCGCCAGAATACATCGCTGGTCCGCCGAAAGCGGACGAGTTGGCGCGTTTGGAGGAGTTGAGAAAGAATAGCGATGGAAAGGTCCCGATTTCGTTGGGGCATAAAGACATCATCCAAACGACGAGTAAGAAAGAGGTGGAGGAATTAGATTTGCGAAAGGTTGGCGCAGGCATTGGCGGCGCTTTGTTGGGTATCACCGCTTTGAGCGAAATGGTTGGACAAATGGGTTTCTTCCAGTAAAGGAAGAAAAATGCCCGCTTGTATACGCATAGCGCGTGCGTTAGCATCTACCATCGCCGCCGCTCTTTTATATTGTAAAAGCTTAAGTCTTAATAGCCAACCGTGTAATCTAATACTAAAAATATAGAATCATAAGAAAATAAAAATCGAAAGCGTAAAAAGGAGTATGCTATAAACACGTCGCAGGACAATTATTGTCACTCACATATTAAAAACTATAGTACTATTTGTATTCGCTAAATGACATCTAATACCTACAGTATACAATTACGGATTAATAAATAGCTTCTTCTTGTCGCATAGTCGCTTCGAGAGAGAAGACATCATCGATGTCCTCATCCGAAGGCGGCGCAGGTGTTGACGTTTTTCTTCCGAATTCGCTCGCCGATAACACTTCGCCCGCTACTAAATTATCACTACCGNGACTATCCGGCGACGCTTTGCGCTGGCAAAACGATTCTATTCTATCCCACGCTTCAGAGAGCGTTTCCGCTGGGCACGTTAAAACAACTCTCGCGTATCCAAACGCTCCAAAACATTGCCCGGGAAGCACTAAAACGCTCTCTTCGCTGAACAAGGCGCTCGTAAAAGCGACGTCGTCCGTCATCCCTGCCGCTCTGAACCGCTCGCAATCGATTTTTACCAACGCATACATCGCCCCGTCTGGCAACGACTCCATACTCAAACCAACACACCTTTCGCATTTTTCAATACACACGTCCCTGGCCTCTCTTAACGTTTGCAACGTTTCGTTTAACCACGCCGAGTCGTCGTTTTGCAAAATAAACGGCAACGCCGCCTGTAACGGCGTCGGCGGGCCTAGCGTCACCTGTGAAAGCTTTTCCAACGCGTCGTGTATCCCCCCATTCTTCATGACATCGTTTCTATCGTGCACTAACAACCATCCTAGCCTCCAACCGGGTACCAACCATCTCTTTGACAAAGATCCGACGGCTAAAATAGGCACCGTCTCCGACACGCTCGCCAAAGGCAAATAGTTACACCTATCGCCAAAGGAAATATCCTCGTACACTTCGTCCGCTATGATCGGTAACTTCAACTCCTCGCACGTTTCGCAAATTTCCACCAAGTGCCTCTCCGCAAACAACGCCCCGCACGGATTACTCGGATTATTCACCAAAATAGCCGATATCTTCCTCTTCGTTCCGTCTCTCTTCCTTTCCTCTACCAACCGTCTCACGTGCTCTAAATCAATCTCCCAATCCTTCTTCCCGTCTAAATCGTAAAAAACACACTCCACCCCGTGCACCTCGCACAACGTTTGGTACAACGCAAACCCAGGTTTCGGCAACAACATCGCCATCTCCCTGTCCCCTCGTTTCGCCAAAACCTGAATCGCGTGCGAAAGCGCTTGCGAACATCCGTGCGTCAAAAACGCGTCGTGCGCGCTCAGTTTCGCTCGAGAGTTCGGGTAGACCACGACCGCGGAATTGTCCGTGCTTTTGCGAGGTTGGTTTTGTATGCGACGATGATGCGTCTCTGTGCCCTTTTGCGCGAGAGAGATGGTGTTCGTTTTCGTTTTCAAAAAGTCAACTTCTTTTTTATTTGAGGTGTTTTTTTGGTCGTCGTTTTCGAGGAATTTTTTCTCCTCCTCCGCCTCCGATCTCCTCCTCGTCACGTCGAAACTCTTCCGTGCCATCCTGGGCCCGTATCTCAGCGCTAAACTCGCCCTGCTTTCGTGTAAACCAGAACTCGGGGCGTATCCGTTATTTTTCTTCTCCTTGAACATGTCTCGGACGTGTTCGACGACGCCGGGGGGGGGTTGTAAGTGCCCGAAAACGGAAGGATCGCCCAACGCGCAACTGATGACGGTTTTGTTCGGGTTGGGTGTCGCGTTGAAATTGTCCATGATTTCTCGGATCGGATTCCGAGTTTGCGACGCCGACGTGGAGGCAGTTATCGACCAAGGGGTGTTTTCGTCGTCGTCGCAAAGAGGACGCGCGTCATCGTTCGAGGAGGATGTGCGAGGCATTTCGCGCGCTTTCTCGAGAAGTCTTTCGTACGCGGGGAGAAATTTATTGTGACGCGTTGAGACTGGATGTGAGCGTGAAAAGGACTCGATCGAGCCGCCGCGCTGGATGCTGCTGCTGCTGCTGTTTTAGTGCTGTTCAACTGTTGCTAATGCGAGACCTATCTATCTACAATCTACTCCTTTCTATTCTGGTTACAGTATTTTCGCGTTCTTCTTCTTCTTCTTCTTCTTCTTCGTCGTCGTCGTCGTTTACGTCGGCGTAAATACCCAACACGTTCTGGTAGACTGCGTTGGCGAAGACTTCCGGAGCCGATAACGGACCGAAATGTCCGAGTAAACCAAGCTCTAACAAACGCGCACCTCTGATCCTCTCCGCGACAGTTTTACCCACGCCGTACGCGTACGCTTTTTTGGTCGCACCACCGATGGCAATTGTGATTGGACATTTCGCGGTATCGATTCTCTCTTCGATAAACTGCAACGCGTTCGCGTCTTCCTCGCCGCTTTCGTAAATCCTCGCTTCGATTTCCGGCTCGCACGTCAAAGCGACTTCTTCGCCAGACGAATCATCCACCTTCCGAAACCCGCCGTCGAACACGTACCCTCGCAAACTCCTCTCGTCCATGACTTTCCCTAAAAATCCTTTTCGATAGGACGCGAACGCGTCTTCGAAACTTTTAAACGTCCTCTTCCTTTTCCTCGCGTTGACTTGCAAACTCGCGTCCGGCGCGGCGTACGTACGCATCCCCGGATATTTCGTACTCTCCAACGCAAATATCGGTTCGTACGTTAAAATCGACGCAAACGTCCCCGGATTCGTTGCTTCTAACCAAAGTAACGC
>JGI20151J14362_10001803_pt1 | contig 15362 bp, 20 predicted proteins | sample COG_01_FD_14362 | JGI IMG/M metagenome (IMG submission 14362)
CACGTTCATTTAAATGGTACAGACGTATTTACGTTGTACCTCAAAACGTTCCCGGAATCTCATCGTGGGGAGACGTTCATGGAGCATGTGAAGAAACTCATTGGGCGACCTTAATAAACACGGGTTTCTCAGGTCTAACAAGGAATAGTCCAACTTGTAAGACCCTCCGCGCGAAGTGCGATCCAACTATGATCGTACTACTTTCCACATACTTACGAGAGTTTGGTCTATGATGATCCAGTACCTTCTTCATAGATAGAATCCTTCTTATAGACACATTGTTACAGTGTGTAGTATTTAATTCAAGATTAACCGGTTCATTGTACCTTCCCCATACACTGTTAAAAAACAAATCAATATGTTTAGGTTTAGTAGTGTCAGTTATCATCAGAGAACACGTTCGCCCCATTTATATTCTGTGTGATAAAAATATTACTAAAAAATAAGAATGCCCGAGTTTTTTACAACTATAAGTAAGCGTAAGGAATTCGATAAAAGAATGAAACAAAAAATTGATCAGTTGGTTAACCTGTCTGACTTAGCCACTAACCGTGATCGAGAAGCCGCGATAAAAATCCAGCGATCTTGGAGGAGGACAAAGACTCCTGAGCACAAATTGAAACTCGCCCAATTGGTTAACAAATTAACTAAAAATTACATACAGATGAATAAAGTGAATGAAATATCACGACAACTGGAGAATATGAAGTTATACAACCGTAATAAGAACGGAAATGTGATAATGACAAATATAAATCTCAGGAAAAAGTAAGATGCCTCTCACTGATGCAGTCATCACCAAGAAGGTTGGACAACTGCGTAAAACCGAAGGTAAGATATATGCACCACTCAAATATTTCAGGGGGCTTACAACTCTCGGAGAAGTTGAGGCACGCTATAAGAAAATGCTCAAGCGAGACTATAAAGGATTCAAGACGGACAAGGGACAAAAAACTAAGACTTCCTCCTACACCCAAAAGTTTAGGAAGATGTATCCGGGAGCCAAATCCCTCCCTGAAATTGCTAAGGCTACTAAGATTCCTCTAAAGACTGTGAAGACCATCTACAATAGAGGACTCGCTGCGTGGAGAACCGGGCATCGTCCGGGAGCTTCTCCACAAGCGTGGGGGTATGCTAGGGTCCACAGTTTCGCCACTAAGGGGAAGACGTACTACACGGCTGATAAGGATTTACGAAATTAATTTTATCCCACTCGTGTTCCCATATGACTACTAACTTATACCCGAGATTTCGTATTTTTTCGTCCCTGTCCAGAGTTTCTTGATATTTTTCACCGTATGTTTTAGATTTGATACGGGGGTGAATTGTATTCGAGTCAAAAAAATCTGGGTGACCATGCCAGAATATTCCATGGAATTCATAAACGGTGTTCGTTTCGTGACAATACCCATCAACTTTTCCTATGTCAGGGATTTTATATTCACCTTTTTCTGACATGTGAGTCCGAATATATTGCTGTAATTTATCTTGTTCATATTGTAACCATAATAATTGTTTTTTTGATACACCAACCAAAGAACATGACGTACATCCACCGGTTTCTGCTTTTAAATGACCATGGGGTATTACTTCAAATATCTTGTCGTGTTTTATACAACGAGGTTTAAATTTAGTGTGAGTGTCTACATATCCACATTCACTGTAATCAAACCTGTCTCCGAACCGTTCTCTACATCTTTTGAGAATTACTTCGAATGGAACTCTCATCTTATCAGCGGTCGCTTCGTTTGCACATAGTGCACAACCATGTGTTCCGTTTAGATGATACCATGGTGTCTGCAATTGCATACCATGATTGGGACATCCAACTTTTATTGGCGTGGTTGAGTCTATATATTTAGACATACTGTAATCAAATTTCTCATCATGTTTAGACGTCGCTTTCTGTATAAAAGACTCCAGTGTATCAGCTTTTGCTAAACCACTTAACTCATTACCACACTGAAAGCATCCAGAAAGGTTTCGTTTATCAAGGTGTTTAGCTGCAGTTTGTAGAAAGTCACCGTGTTTAGGACACGTCATTATACCAGGTGTATCATTATAATCAACATATTCGAAATTGTCATACGAATAACCATATTCTTCGAATGGCCACCTTTCCTTGAAACGCGCTATAATTCCTTCCCGTGTATTTCTTTTTGAATTCGAGCGTGCTATTGTAGCACATGTTGGACAACCCGCACCACCCCAATGATTTTCTGGAGTTTGTAGGAAAGGTCCGTGAATTTTATCGTTAGTAACGACTGGACATATGATTGTTACATTCTCCCTACCAAGTTTATAAACTACTTGGTTATAGTGGAATGTGCCTTCACCATGTGTCTCTACGAATTTTTTTATACATATAGCTCTGTACTTATTTATTTTAACTCTAGAACGATGGATTCTGGCACATTCGGGGCAATTCTGTCCACGTTGATGGTTATTAGGAGACATTTGAAAATCTCCGTGGCATCTACACGTCATGATGGCAAGTTGATCTTTATCACCAACATATACAAACTTACCATATAAGTATCTATTTCCATGAGTTTTTCTAAAATCTTCTATAACTTGTTCAGTTGTTCGCTTGTAAGTACCACCCCGTCTTCCGGGTTTACATGGTTTTTTTCTATCACGACGAGAATGTTCCGTGTATTTGCTCTTGTTTGAAGTGGTCCAACCACATATATCACACGTATACTTTACTTTAGTTCCACGTACACCCCTTGGCATCCTATTTAAAGGTTTATCCACTTCTTTAAATATGACTGATCGAATCTCTTGGAACGAATACTTCATGAAAGCCGCCGAACTCGCATCCGTTCGATCCCCTGTGAACGTCTTAAAGTAGGGTGTGTTCTCGCAAAAAACAATCGTCTTATTAGCATGGGCTACAATGGTTTCTTGAGTGGCTCTGAACATATCTCCATCGTGAGAGATGGACATGAACAAGCGACGATTCACGCAGAGATTAACTCTATAACGGATGCAGCGAAACGGGGTGTTTCCGTAGACGGTGCGACCGCTTATATTACTCATTATCCATGTTTAAATTGTTACAAAGCATTAGCAAGCAGTGGAATCAAGCATATCTATTACAAAACCAGTTACAAAAACGATCCTATATTAGAGGAATTAGGGTACAACATAGATTTAATACAACTTACATGATGTGACGATTTTGATTTTCTTCGGGATCACTCTGAGCAGGATCATAAATCATTCCACTTTTACGCTTCACTTGTAACGGTTCTACCTGTTTCACGTGAGTCGACTCGTAAGGAATAGATGAATGATGAAGGCAAATACGTACCTTACCATCCGGGTTACGTTTATACCCAAATGTATATTCAACATCCGAAATTGACCCAGTTGTTGCACACGTAAATTCGTACGTACCCATTGCAATCGCTACTTGGTCGTGACAATCAATCTGATGGTTGTTGAATATAACCCTACTAAAACCCTTTTTTGCATTGATGGCAAAACCCTGATCTTCCTTGTACCCCCCGATTACCGCGTCGTGGCCCACAAAATAGGACATCGCATCATTGGCTGTAGGTCTAAACTGTTTTTCAGAAGCCTTCGTGGGTTTGAAGAGTACTTTAGAGTGGTCATAACCATACAGTTCACCAGCACGTTGACCAGCAAGACTAACATAATCACCGCCGGTCAAAAAAGAATTAGAAATGTCAACGATAGATTGTGCCCAAAAGTCCTGTGCCTCGAGAACTTCACTTCTAGTTACTTGATCAGAATCAACTGGGATACGAAGATTATCAATCAGGTGAGAAGCTTCGTCCATGGGAGGTGAATATCGAGATCTCTGATTAGCGTCTGGGTCATATTGATCGGGGTCATATATCATAGTATCAACCTGTTTTACGGTTTGCATCTTCACCGGATTTAGACGCTTTGATTTGGGAACCGAAAATCCTCGAGCAGAATTAATTTCGACATCGTATTGATCTGGATCTGATACAGAACGAGTAGTTACTTTACGTAGATTACAAACACGGAACGGAGAAATGATATTCATTTTATAGTAATAATGGATATCTTTTAAGTTGTTACATGTCGTGTCAAAAGAAAAACCTAAATATAAAAGTAAACAGTAACATGATACTTGTAGATCAAATATTTAGGTACCTGTCTAGAGATATCATGTTACCATCTAGATGTTACGCAACGAAGAGGGATTTACTACGTAGAAAAAGCTGTTGTGATTGTAAAATATTTTGTAAAAAACCACCTCCGGGGTCTGTACCCGCATTTCAACGAGTTGAAATATTAAAGAATAACCCCAAGTAAAATGTAATGAACGTAGACAATATTCCCGTACAAATTAAAAGGATAATCCAGGATCGTGAATTATCTATGGCACAGAAGATGGTTGCGTTCATGGCATTTATGCCGTCGCTTCCAGCTGACCCTAAAAATGACAAGGTCTGGAAGGATAATACAGAGGTTGGAGAAACAATCAAAAAGATGATAGATGAAGGTAAGTTGTCCTTGAATGGATTCGATGAACATGCTAGACTTCGGATAGTTCAAGAGCCTTAAATAGAAATCCTTGTACACATATTACATGAATGAACGCTTTGAACAGTTCATGCTTCATATATAATGAATTCCATATGAAGCATGTACACGCTACACACGACCACATAAACACAAGTGGATCTGATGCATAGATATTAACATATACCACAAGTGCGGTATTACAAGTAATATCGTACCACTTAACTATTACGTTATTAGGAAACAAAATGTGAAACAACAACCCATTGTTTAATACTGTATACGATATCCACGAGTTTGTTTGAATATAATGTAACATGTAAGGGATCAAACCCATCGCACATATGTGATAGGACTGCAACATATAATTTATTTACTTATCCTCTTTATCTTTGTTTGGGCGAATGGCCCACTTGTTCTCTTTGTTGAACTTTTCATAATCAATCTCTTCGATTCCAAGCTTCTCCATGATAAATTTCTTGATGGGATGAACGCCCTTCTTGGAATCCTCATTCTCTTTCTCATTTGGTGGGCGACGCCTTCCCTCACCGGGTGCTTCAGCGGGTTCTACGAAATCATTCTTTTTGGCTTTAAGTGCGAAAACTTGACGTATTAAAGTTGGCTTTAAGGTAAACATTTATGAATAAGCTTGCGTTATCTTTAAACAATTTTCTAGGTCATTAAGAAGGTTTACCTGTTTTATGGACCGTAAAATGAAAGCTATGACCACTCCTGAATATGTATGCGAGCGCGCCCAGTAATTAATATTTCTATAAATTACTATGGTTCATATAGATCGAATACGAGAAGAAATTCGGGTTTTGAATTTAGGTAATGAAAAACTATTGTCAGAGAAGATTTTTTTGGTGTTTACTCGACGCTTAGATTATTTTAACTCTATACATCTGGGTTTATCTCCAGACTCGTGTATTATTGACGAGCTGGACATGAAAGAAGAGGAATTATTGAATGAGTATATTAATATATTCAAGGATAAATTTCCATGTACATATACGTTATGGTCAGGTAAATGTTAATAATGTATGATATTCCCAGTCGCCAGTGCCGTTTTAGCAACTCCTAGTGCAACAAGACCGATACCGATCTCTGAATACTTCATTTTAAGGAGTCTACCAGCAATAGTCATGGGAAGGACCCAGGAGGTTAGTTGAAAGAGGCTGTAGTTTACAAGGTCTGGATCGGGAAGAGCCGCTTGAACTTTTACAGATCTCACGGGACGTTTTTGAATTTTTCGTGGTTGTAGTTTTACGGGTACTTTTTGTGTATATATAGGTTGAGCGATAGCCAGCATTTACTAAAGTATTCGTTATATCTTTAAAGCACTTATTTATAAAAAAAAACAAAATAATATAACCTAAGTAAGCACAAATTAGGGGATCGGCATTCAATGTCCAACACTACAATGAAAATGTCTTCCGTTACCGATTACATCCTCAAGCTCGAGAAGCTCAATGACGAGTCTCGCACCAAGATCGAGCAGCTCAAGAAGATGCTCACCAAGGAGAGTGAAGATAAGGTCGATGCCCTCAACGAACTCAATGACATGAAGTGCAAGTCTCTTTACCACAAGACTGCTTACCCATTCGAGGATGAAAAAAGGAGTACCATTAACGAGGGTCTCGTTGACTTCCTTAACGAATTTGCAAACGAGGCGTCCGACTTCTACAAGGAGGCAGCTTACAGAAGGGCTGCCGGTATTGTCAAAAATCTCTCTTACGAGGTCGAGAGTGGTCAGAGTCTTCTTAACATCCACGGTATCGGTCAGAGTATCGCTTCCAAAATCGATGAGTACATTGAGGATGAGGATTCCGACTACACTTACTCTGACGAATCTATCGCATCTAACGATGACGGTGACTCGTTAGTATCCGACCTAACTGACCATGATGTTGATACGGATGAGGAGTACTTTGTATCCTACAACCACGACATCTATGACATGCTCTGCAGCTGTGCGGATGAAGTTTCCGATCGTTTCAAGAAGGAGGCTTATTTCAGGGCCGCTGATGCCGTTTATCATCTCCCATTCCGAATCAAGAATGCTAAGGATCTAGCTGATGGCCCTAAGAAGGTTATTGGCATTGGTCCTAGTATTGCTCGAAAGATTGATCACTATCTCAAAAAGGATACCAGTGCTGATCTTGTTAAGGTACTCACCAAGCTTGGAAACCTTGAGCCAGCTATGTATAAGTCAGAGGCTTACTGGAATGCAGCTGAGAAGATCCGTGATCTCGACTACACAGTAACCTCTGGTAATGATGTAAAACATCTTCGTGGTTTTGGAACTTCTATCTGTAACAAAATTGACGAATTTCTCGATACCGGTACGATTTCCAGGCTAGAGGAACTTTCTCAGTAATTACAGGAGATGCATGCATTATCATTGATGCACCCAACCATGTATAGGAAAGAAAACGTGAGGTTACCTAAAAAAATAGTTAAACAACTCAAAGAAGTTAGTAGACTATCTACAAAAAATAAATGGGAATACGCGGGAGGTGTTAGTGTTGATTTTAATAATAATGAATATACGTTTGGTAATTTATCTCGTACAACATCTAAAAAACGAAGTACTGTGTCATTGGTTGAAATAGAAAATGTTTGGCCCAACACTATAACATACCATACACATCCCGGAGTTGCATTAAATGACTCGGCAATTGGTGATCACAACGAAATATTTACAACTTTACCGAGTAATGCAGATTTTGAGTCTTTCATACAGGGATACCCAGAAATGCACACTAACATAATATGTGATTTACATGGTTATTATGTTATTGACATATTTGAATCATTTGAAAAGAAAAGTAGTCCTATACCACTTTGTGTAAGTTATACAATGGGAGAATTTAGAAAGAGACCTATTCTTAATCATAAAGTATTTTCAGAGGACAATTGTGAGTATTTTTCAACAACTATACACGATTGGCGTCGTATTATAAACTTTGAATTGAATTATCATTTACGTAAAAAATTTGGAATTACTATACGTTACTATGGTTACGGTGATATACCTGGATTTGTTTCTATAGATCGGGATAATATCGGTTGATTGCATCTTCTAATTCGTCTACTTCGTACCATGCTAAATGACATTCCTTCGCTTTATTTCCTTCAATTTCACAAATCTCTTGTGCTTCTTGTATTGCTTCCTTGAAGCGTAAACGAAGTCTCAAATTTTCTTTTCGCTTTGGTTCTATTTCAACAGGTTTCTTTTCATAAACATCTTTGAGTACATTTCGACTGGTCTTAATTAATTTATGTTTGTACGAATCATTTGATGAATATGCGACACACCTCATTTAAGATAATATATCATTAAAGTTTTAAACCCATGGTGCTGATATTTTTTTACGTGGTTTCTTCTTAGGCTTTCCTGACATACACAAAATAATAATAACAAGACTTAATCTAAACATTATTAATCTTCTTTAAGAGCGGGATTTCTTTTGGAGAATGTCAAAGCACAAATCCCACAACTGAAAATGTTAACAAAGAACTGACATCCTAAAACATGTACTTTATCAATCATTGGGTAATATCTACACATACACCATAAATAGATGGTCATTATAGTCTCATAATAAACTCGTATCAAGAGGTTGGATATAAGATAAAGTTTATTTAGATATTCATAATAAACACCATGTTTAGGTACTAGCCTACGTAAAATTAATATAGTAGTGTCAATTTCTACAACACTTAATCTCGCTGTAAAATCGGATTCTTCTGGGTGATTCAAAGGTCGTATGAGGAAAAGAAGAACAACTATGTGATGAAGAATGATTAATTTACGAAAAGAATGTATCACTTTTGGTTGGATCGTAATCCAGATTAAATCATATATCATGTGAAAAGATAGAGCATGTGTTAAGAACATAGGATAAATCACGTATCCAAAAAATAATTCGCCAACAGAAAGTATTGAATATGGAACTAGAAATGTAGCTGTTGCAATATCATGAACTTTAATCGGGTTCATCTTATATACTTGTATTATTTTCATAGTTTTAAACAGGATGAATCATTGTATCGTGTTTGGAGCCAGAGGTCAATTAGCTCAGACGAAGATTATACCCGCATTGGATAAAATTATATGTCCTTATACACCAATATCTAGGAAACATGTAGTCGATTTGAAGCATTTAGATAATATCCCCGATGTTCTTGCTTATATGGCTATTCCAACACATGATTTCCAAGAGAATGTTACACCTTATTTGGGTATGATCGATCCTTTGTACATACTTGAAACCCCGCATGGTCATTCATTTGAAGACTTTGAGTCTATACAATCATTTGTTAGAGAAAACAATCTAAAAGTTCTATACACTGACCACTATCTCAGTAATTCTGTTTTAGATAGAATCGAAACACCCGACAATCTTGAAACAGTTAAAATTGTTTTACATGAGAGTGCTGATATAAACAACCGGGTTGATTACTTTGATAGTGTCGGTATAATACGTGACATGTATCAAAGTCATTGTGTCTTGTCGTTTGCTTCAGTATTGTCAAAATATACAAATAAAAGTAGGAGAGAAATCTTATACGAATTACGAAATATTAAACCAAGAATTACAAAATTACTGAAAACAGATAAATACAAAGGAAATGCTCCCACGCGGTGTAGGCTATCAATGAAATATAATGACATCTTTCTAGAAGCTGATATAGCAAAGATGGTTGATGATAAGAAGGGTATCTATATCAACCAGGGGGACTTCTATAATTTAAGTAGTGGCCCCTGTCCATATGAAAAAATATTTGAAAAAATACAACTATGTGATGAATCACTTTTACTTGATGAAGAAGAGATCAAATGTTTATGGGATCACTTTTCAATAATTGAATGTTGATCACTCTCTGTTCGTATACAGATGGACTTCATGTGTATACGAAAAGTAAATCTCCTCCGGCCGGGTTTGAACCGACGACCTACAGGTTAACAGCCTGTCGCTCTACCAACTGAGCTACAGAGGAATGATCCTCTCTACTAGAATCGAACTAGTGACCATTGGAACTACAGTCCACTGCTCTACCGACTGAGCTAAGAGAGGGTAAGGGCCATCACATATGCTTGTTCAGGGAGCCTGGTAAGGTGAACAGTCTTATCAGTCTCCCACATATGATCCGGTTTGTGATTAATGGGTACGAAGTGTGGGGTATCCTAAAAAGGCACTCGCCTACCATATAATCACGGTTATTCAAGCTTTGAGTTAGAGTTGGCCTTTGTCGATGCCCTTATTATCAAATTAGACCCCAAAAGTCCTGGACACCGACCCCTCTCTCCACTTGAATAAGCTCCCACCAGGACTCGAACCTGGGGTAGGGGATTCAAAGTCCCCTGTGTTGACCAACTACACTATAGGAGCGTGACTCCTTCGACCGGGTTTGAACCGATGACCTACAGGTTAACAGCCTGTCGCTCTACCAACTGAGCTACAAAGGAATAATGCTAAGAGTGGGGTTTGAACCCACGAGACTTGCGTCAGCGGGTCTTAAGTCCGCCCCCTTAGACCACTCGGGCATCTTAGCTTTATAGTAGAACCCATGACACTATCCCATCAACGACCCCCGACGTCGGGGCTTGAGCCTAAAGAACTACTAATATATGTAGGGGTCAAATCTTTAAGTGCTTAGGATTTGTTTAGTAGGTACCACATTTCCTTTGCATAAATCACACGGCATATTATTATTGATTGATATTATATTATGGTCCCTCCGATAGCGAAGTTTGTTATTACATTCAACTCATTTTTAAGTGCTATAGTTTGGGTTGATTTATGTCGAGAGTTAAATCTTATAAAGACCAGGAAACATATTAAATAAAATGACCCTCGCTATTGCAAACGTTAAACCCATTTGTTTTGCCAGTCATACCGAGTATAAAAAACTCAAAACAAAACTGAAGAATACAACATTTGGTTATGGGTCTGCTATTGCAACATCTTATTTCATTACACAGGGATCTACCGAAGGACTTTCAGCAGTTCTAGGAACTTTTACTTCATATACTTATATTTCTCTTCTTGAAGACCATGTAGACAATATTGAAAATTCACCATTCCAGAGACAGTTTTTAGCTCCCATAGGTCTTGCTATTTTTGAGACGTCGTGGAATAATGCTCCTTTTAGTTTTGACTTCGATTATGGAGCGACACTCGTTGGATTCTTGTCTTACAAGTTGGCCTTGACAGCTGTTCTCTACGATATGATACGAGATATGATGATCAAAGATAGTATCGAGACTTATGATACATCCGAGAAGAAATACAACGTAATTAAAAAGGAAAATGGTGAATAAGTATATAATGCTTATCGTAGCAATGTTTAATACGGCCCGTGACATGGGTCCACAATACATTTCGAATGTATTAGGATGGGTTAAATCTGCTTTATGGAATGCACCTTTCAGGGTATTCCTTGACATTGAACTCGAACTTCTACGACTTCAACGTGCATACATCGAAGAACCCGAAGAACCAGAAGAAAAACCAAAACAATCTTACCTAAGTAACCTATTATCTAGATCCAAGTCAGATTAAATGACCGAACACGTTATTCCACTTGGTTATACATTTGTTCATTCGGGTAAACCACTTGGTATTCCCGGTTTGGCATCCGACGAACTCAGATTTGCTTTTCTTCAAGCTACCACACCTCTCTGTCCAGACGTTCAACGTAAAATCTGGGAAGAAGTTCTTTATTGTACAGTTCCTGTTGAACCACCGCCTACACCAAAAAAATGCCCCTCAATTTCATACGTTCGCTCATCGATGTCTTTACCTCAAAAGATGACGAACAGTCATCATTGTTAGATAAGCTTTCAAAGCGTAAAATAATTCAAACTGTTAATGAATGTGGAGAAAAACGTTACATTGAAATAGAAAAAGAATACCCGGAAATGAAAAAGGAACAAGTGGATTATTTATACACAAGATGCAAAAGTTTGTTGCATTTTGTGAATAAAAGAGGGGTTCTTCAAACGAGTGATGATGATTTGGAACTTTTGTATATGTTCACTACAAAAATAAAACACATTCACGATAACATTAATCATAATGTGGATGATCTTTATGACGAGTTTAAGTCTATCGAGAAACGAATAAAAGGAAAAACAAATTCATTTAGAGACCTCAGTCATTGTAATTTAGAACACATGTAATGGAATGCCCAGTTTGTTACGAACCGACTGCTAGATGTCAATTTAAATGTGGTCATGTATTTTGTCATTCCTGTACAAAAACGTGGTTATATAAAGGTAATTCGTCGTGCCCTATGTGTAGAAAATCGTTATGTTTCAATGGTATGATACGATTGAAAAAGAAATGGAATAGAGAGAACTGTGAAGACGTTCTTCAAGGTATATTAGAAGAAGTTTTTAGGGACTGTGGTGAAAACTACATACACGTTTTGCTTAATTGTATATCCATGGTTCAAGAGCGTTTTAATTACGTAGCAAAACGTTTTCCCGATTTAGAACCACTTGATATAGACTTCATATTAAGATACGCGTGGATACCGATCGAAGTGTTATTGGATCATCATTTCGTCGAATATTTTGATATTTTCACATTCGAACGTCTTTTGTTTGTAAATAGAACAAAATATGGAAACCTAAGTCGATGTAGGAAAACTGAACACTCAACTTTCAAACATGGATCGCTTTCACAAAATCATGGAGCTGTTGGACAAGAACTCAGAAAATATCCCGGAAGGGGACTATCTAGAGTTTGCCAATACAATTGCTGAAATCCGTGATCAAGTAATACCACCATCATTTTTACTTGATCAGAATGAACCATTGACAATGCCTGTATACCCTCGACCGTATGTTCCTTTCAATGATGCCGAACAAGAAAGTCTTCGTCAATTCATTGATGCGTTGGATGCAGAATGGAGTGAGACTGACGAAGTGGAACATCCGGGGTATACTTTCAACACTGTACCAGAAATTCCTTTAGAAACGGTTGTTGAGCATATGCCTCAACATATATATGATAGACTGGTTACATCCACTGGATCAGTTTCTACTCAAGTTCAGCAAGATGAAAATGGATGGTGGGTTGATGTGAATTGGCCAAGTGGTGATACATCTAGTTATCCCGGTGGGATGCATCAACCCGTCGAGGATAATCGATCATGGCATAATCTTATGACGGAGATTAGGAATTTTCAGTTTTCAGTCCCAATGGAGATAGATTAAATTTATTCGCCAATGAGATCAATTTCCTTTTCATAAGTGTGTGATAATAGAATAGTTTTCAAATCTCTTGTAAATGTAATATGATTTTTTGGAATATCACCCCATAACCTTTCGTTTGATACAAAACTATCTATCACCCCGTCTTTTAATAGAGGTTCGAGTAATATCCAATTAGGTTCTGTGTATTTTATTTTGCTACACCCTTTTGCAAATTTACGAGCATATATATACCACGCAGCTATGCTTTTGTAAATGTGTATTGGTCGTTTATTTTTTTCCAAGCATGCACGGATAGATGGTACAATAAAGGTATGAAATTTAGTGAAACCATCCATACATATGCGTTCTAAGTCGTCCATATTAGTTGAACTTGTAAACCGTTTTTCGATTGTATCTACATATTCATAGATATCAAATGGTAAATCGTGATCGATCGATGGAACAATTTCTTCCATTTGTAAATTTCTAAAATGTTCTCTATGATCCTTGTCATTCATTACTTCGTCGAATGTATTGTACCCAGATAAAACACCCAAGTATGCTAAAGAGGTATGACCACCATTTAAAATCCTTATTTTAGTTTCTTCATATGGTTCTATGTTATCGGTTATTGTAACACCAACTTGTGTTAAATCTGGGAATTCAGATGCAAACTTATCTTCTATGACCCACTGTGTGTATTCTTCTGTTTGAATCGAGTTGTGTCCATAACCTGGAAAAATCCTTTCCACTTCCCTTTTCAATTTTTCTGATGGTCGAGGTGTAATTCGATCGACCATACACGAAGGAAATTTTACATTTTCTCTTATCCATTCAGCAAGTTCGTATTGATTAGTATGATAAAGATAGGCTAAAAAATGTGTTTTAAGAACTAACCCATTTTGACGTATATTATCACAACACATTATAGTTATAGGTGTTTTTCTGTTTCTAAGACCGCAAGCTAAATATTCAAAAAGGGGGGAACCGGGTCTATATCCACTTTCTGTAACTGTTATTGTTATCAAATGAACACTTGGTAACGTAAGCATATGTTTAGCTACAGTCCGGTTTTTGGTCCAATCTACATAATCAAGATGCGACCTAACTAGTTTGTATGTTGAAGGTGTTTTTACGATATAATCGTGTATATCCCTAAAGCCTTCATTCATCAGGTTGACTGCGACGATACCCCACCGAAGATCTCCTGTCTTTTCCATGTATTCATCTATATACATAGCCTGATGTGCTCGATGAAAATTTCCATATCCAATATGTACTATACCTGTCTGGACGTTGTTCTTGTTGTACATCCGTTAAGATACTTAGACAAATTAAAATAAGTAAAAGTAATGGAAAATTTGATGAAAGCTATGCGGGTGATAGATCAAAATTCATCCCTAATACCAGAAGGAGACTATCTCGAGATTTGTAATTATTTAAAAGCAGCTTACAATCAAAGATCTGATCCTGAAAGTTTTTTTGATTATGAAAACTTTAGAATTTTACCTCCCAGTCAAAACGATGGTATTGTAAGCTACTTCTATAATCATTACCTGGATGTCGCTTTAGAATTTGATATAGATTTCATATACAGTCAGATACATTATTTAGAAAATGAATTGGTGAATTATAAATCAATACGTCGTATATCAAAGCCTCTAAAAAAACGTGTGCTGAAACACTATTGTCGTATCTACAACGTGGATCCAGAGGAAGGTGAACAATATTTCGAACCAAAGCTTCTCACAAAACTGTGTAGATCATATATCGAAATCGAAAATGATTTTAGATCGAGATATCGAGAAGTTATAGAGAAGAAGATACTTTGGTTGGAAGAAGCAAAAGAAAGATTTGAAGAGATATAACCAAACTACTTTAAGAAATAAATGTAATATACTAGTAGTATGCAAATCTTTGTGAAAACCCTTACTGGAAAAACTATCACCCTCGAGGTTGAGTCGTCAGACACAATCGATAACATCAAAGCCAAGATTCAAGATAAGGAAGGCATTCCACCCGATCAGCAACGACTTATTTTTGCTGGTAAACAGCTTGAAGATGGACGTACCCTCGCTGATTACAACGTTCAAAAGGAGTCTACTCTACACCTTGTTCTAAGGCTTCGGGGTGGTGCAACCGACGAAGAAAAGCCAAAGGCCAAACGTAAGCCAGGTCCGTATGTCTTGTTTTGTAAAGATGTCCGTGAAACTGTTGTTAAGGAGAATCCCGGAATTGGTTTCGGTGCCATCGGAAAGAAGATGGGTCAGATGTGGCGAGATCTTCCCGAAGACGAGAAAGACAAGTATCGTAAGTAAATATCTATATATATAACATGTTATTGTACATAGTTGGGGTGGGTGCTATATTATACACTTTACCGTATGTATGTTTGAAGATTGTTTTTAAAGAACGTAGAAGAAGGGGTATATCACCTAGAGGATCAACAATAAGCTTAAGGGAAACACGCGATAATAAAGTAGATGCCTCTGGGAGTTAAGAAGCTTCGATATAATGCTCGTTTGCCTACTCGTGGTTCTGATGGTTCTGTGGGATACGATTTATATAGCTCCGAAGATGCGACTGTACCGTGCCAGGCGGGGCGAGCTTTAGTAAGTACTGGTAT
>JGI20151J14362_10001804_pt1 | contig 15358 bp, 15 predicted proteins | sample COG_01_FD_14362 | JGI IMG/M metagenome (IMG submission 14362)
TGTTTAACGTTGGTGCGAATATTTCGACTCCTATGTTTGGCGTGGTTGTCCGGAAGGCTTATGGGCTTGGGGTCCAAGCAATGTGTGGCGCGAGCTCCGGGGTGCCGAATTTTACGATTGCTTGGCCGACGGCGGAGTTCGCGGCGATGAATATCGAGGGATCTGTGAAATTGGCGTTTCGTAAAGAATTGATGGAAATCGTGGACCCAGATGAGCGACGAGCTTATTTCGATCAAAGGGTGGAAAGAGCTTATGACGATGCTAAGGCTGTGAACGCAGCAAGTAGTGGCGGTGTTGACGAGATTATTGACCCTGCAGACACGCGAGCTTGGATCACAAGTGGCTTGAATGCGTTGCCTCCACTTAAAAAGCGAGAGGGCAAGAAGCACCCGTATATTGATCCGTGGTGATTTTGTTAGCCCGCTTGGGCTTTGAATACAGAATTCGAAGTGTTATGATCTCGATCTTAGTTTTTTTCCACCAAGCGTTAAACATATCGGATTGTAAATGAATAAACTAAAGCCGCAGCCCACGTTGGTCGACCAAGTTTACGAAGCGATCCTGTCTGACATTACCGAAGGTAAGTTTGATAATCTGAGAAGATTGAAGCAGGAAGAAATTGCGGAGTCTTTAGGCGTTTCGCGTCAACCGGTCCAACAAGCTTTGTTGTTACTGCGTAGTGATGGCTTAGTTAGGGACGCATCGGGGCGAGGTTTGATAGTTGCGCCTTTAGAATTAGATTTTGTTAGAGATTTATACGAGGTGCGTGCTGCGATTGATAAGCTAGCGACCGCCAAAGCGGCTGAGAGAGGTTCTAAATCGGCGTCCAGGAAGGGCCAGAGTACTTGGAGGCCGGTCAACGAGCGCTAAAAAGCGGTTCAATCGCGGAATTAATTGCGGCTGATGTTAACTTCCATTTTTTTATTTATGGGCTTGCGGAGAATCCACTGATCGCGGAAACCAGTCGGTCGCATTGGAATTTTTTAAGGCGTGTCATGGGCCAAGTCCTTCTTAAAGGAGAGCCACCGGTCGATATCTGGGATCAACATGCCGGAATACTCGAGGCTGTAATTGAGGGAGACGTCAATAAGGCGGAGGGACTTGCTGGTGAGCATATTACTCAAGCTCTGATCGCCTTAGAGGAGAGATTAAAAAGTTAGTTTGAGATTTACTGTGCTTAGTAGGAAATGATTGATGAATATTTCAGATTATAAAACCCTGTTTGATACGTTATGCGATACGGTGAAGCGCTATCCTGATCGAGCTGCTTATTGCGTACCGCCCATGGCTGGAAGAAGTTATCACCCAGAGGGATGGGAGATAACCTGGCAACAAGTAATGGCGGGAGTTGACGCTAAGAGATCTGTGTATCAAAAGGCCGGTGTAGGACATGGCCACCGAGTTGCAATTTTATTCGAGCAAAGACCAGAATTTTTCTTTCATTATTACGCGTTAAATTCCTTAGGAGCAGGAATTGTTCCAATTAATCCTGATTATCTTGTCGACGAGATAAAGTACGTTATCGAGCACTCGGAAGCTAGCTTAGCGGTTTGCGTCGACTCACGAATGGGCGACATGTTAAATATTTCAGATGAAATCGAAGCTGAAATTAAAGTCGTTTCATTTGATTCGTTTCCTGATGAGCTACCAGTGTTACCTAAAGCGCCACGTCAAGATGCTCCAAATGCTGCAACTGAAGCAGCCTTGCTTTATACCTCGGGGACGACAGGGAAGCCGAAAGGCTGCGTATTGACGAATGAATATTTCCATACGTTTGGAGCAAGCTATCTTTTTGCGGGCGGTCGACTGGACTTTAGAGATACTGGTGAACGTTTATATAATCCATTACCGTTACACCACGCGAACTGTCTATCTATTTCGGTGCCTGCGATGCTAATGAGTGGTGGATGCGTAATCTTTCCGGATCGGTTTCATGCGAGCACTTGGTGGAAGGATCTGGTTGCAACTAAAGCAACAGCTGCTCAGTTTCAAGGGATTATTCCAAATATATTGTTGAAACTTCCGGCTCAACCGGAGGAGCGTCAGCATCAAGTTCGATTTGCACTTTGCGCTGGTATTGAGCCTAGTCATCACGAAGCTTTTGAAGAGCGTTTCGGTTTTCCGGTAGTCGAGATGTGGGCTATGTCGGAAACGGGGCGGATTATCACGGATAACTTCGAGCCTCGTAAAATCCATACGCGATCTTTTGGGCGTGAAAGTCGATGGGTGGAGGCGCGAGTATTCGATGGCCATGATAAGGAGGTTCCACCCAACCATCCTGGAGAGCTTGTTATACGGAGTAATGCGAACGAGCCGCGCCAAGGTTTTTTTTCAGGGTATCTAAAAAATGAAGAGGCGACAGAGGAGTCTTGGAAAAGTGGATGGTTTCATACCGGAGATGCTGTCATTCAAGATGATGAAGGATTCTTTTATTTTCTAGATCGTAAGAAAAATATTATTCGTCGTTCAGGTGAGAATATTGCGGCTGCTGAAGTTGAGGCGTGTTTGACTGCTCATGATCGAGTGAAGCAAGTGGCTGTTATCGCTGCTCCTGACGAAGTTAGAGAGGAAGAAATCATGGCTTGTGTGGTAGCGAAGTCTCCTGAGGATATAGTAGATCAAGCAGGCCAGACACAGTTAGCAAATGATTTGTTTGATTGGTGTTATGAGCGTATCGCTTATTTTAAAGCGCCGGGTTGGGTGTTATTTTTAGATAGTCTTCCGTTGGGTACTTCAGCTAAGGTGCAAAAGATTCATATTTTTCCTGAGGGTACTGACCCGCGAGAGCAAGATGGTGCGATCGATTTAAGAGCGCGCAAAAAGCAAAAGATTCGTTCAGCATGAATCCAACATAAACATCGGGAATAAAAATGTCATTAATGCCATTAAATGAAAATATGAGCGCTGGTGTGATTGCGCGTTTTCTTAAATCTCAAGGCGTTGATCGAATTTTCGCATTATGCGGTGGTCACATTATGCCCATATGGATGCGTGTTGATGCAGAGGGAATTCAGATTGTTGATGTGCGGGATGAGCGCGCAGCCGTTTATATGGCGCATGCACACAGTGAATTAACGGGTAAGTTAGGCGTTGCGTTAGTTACGGCTGGGCCTGGTGTTACCAATGCCATGACCGGCATCGCTAATGCACACGTAGCACGCGCATCGATACTCGTGCTGTCCGGATTGCCTCCTAGGCAACAAGAAAATCGTGGTGCACTTCAGGATATTGTGCATACGGATTTAGTGCAATCAATCACCCGTTACGCGCGGACCGTTCGTCAATCTAGTTTGGTATTGCAAGAGCTAGACGAAGCGGTTTCACGTGCTCGGGGTGTAGGAGGTGAACCTGGCCCCGTCTATCTTGATTTTCCGACGGATGTTCTTAGAGATGAAGTGCCGAAAGTTATTCAAATGGAGGAGCATTTTCGACCAAAGGTTCTGCGCCCAATACTTCCTCATATGGATGATGTGACGGCAGCGATTGAAGTTCTATTGAGCGCTAAAAAGCCCTTAGTTATCAGCGGTAGGGGCGCACGTGGAGCGCATAAGGAGTTATGTGAATTCTTAGATAAGCTTGGCGGCGCATATCTTGATACGGGAGAAAGCAAAGGGCTCGTGCCGGACAGTCACCCTGCTGTTGTGGCGGCGATGCGTGGAAAAGTTATGGGTGACGCAGATGTTATCGTGACAGTGGGCCGTCGTTTGGATTTTCAACTCGCCTATGGGTCTCCATCTGTTTTTGGTTCCGCAAAATTTGTCCGTATTGGAGATATACCAACTGAAGTCCGAGACAATAGACGTGGTGATATAGAGATCAATGCAAATCCAGCTAAGACGTTGGAGGCGATTAACGGTTTGATTGGAGATCGAAAGTCCAGTGCTGATAGAGAATGGATCAAGGCACTACGCGAGAAGCATGAGGAACGTGCACAGCGTTTAAGTGAGTCGATGGCTACTGCTCCCTCTGATGCCGAGGGCCGTATTCACCCTAACCGAGTCCTTGCTGAACTCCAGAAGCATATAGGAGAAGATGGAGTTGTTGTGGCCGATGGCGGTGACTTTCTTGCCTTCGCGCGAGTTGGTTTGAACGCGAAAAATTATCTAGACCCAGGTTCCTTAGGATGTATTGGGATTGGAACTTCATTTGGTATCGCAGCGAGTCTGGCGTGTCCGAACAAAGATGTTTTTGTCGCGACTGGTGATGGTGCTTTTGGGTTTAATGCCATGGAAATTGATACGGCGGTACGACATAGCGCCCCTGTCCTTATTGTCGTTGCTAATAACGGAGCGTGGCAAATCGAGGTACATGATCAAGCAGATACGCACGGCAAAGTCGTGGGTACTAAACTCCAGGTATCAGATTATGCACAAATGGCTAAGTCGTTTGGTATGTACTCAGAACGAATATCGAGTGTAGACGACTTGCCCGGCGCCTTTGATCGTGCCATGAAAAATAGGCCAGCGCTTTTAGATGTTTTGGTAACTCCTGATGCCAAGTCTTCCGATGCGAAAACCGGCTTAGCTTGGGTGCCTGATTTACAGGCTCTCGCCGCATGGGATGATGCGGAGAAAGCCTGGCGCCAGAACTAGTCTCTCAGATATTTCTTCAATGCTTCCCCGTCACCTATATGTTTCCCATTGATAAAAATTTGTGGAACGGTTCCCGCCCCGGTTATTGCGCCGACAACTCTACTGCGCGCTTGGTGGGTTAGTGGCAGCTCAACATAATCGAGGCCTGCTTTGGTCAGATCCTCTTTCGCTTGAGAGCAAAAAGAGCAACCTTCCCTCGTGAGAATGGCTATTTGATCCGGCTTTTGAGCTTGCGGATTTAGGTAGTTAAGCATTGTGTCCGCATCGGATACTTCAAATGGATCTCCTGGAACATTAGGTTCGATGAATGTTTTTTCGACTACACCACTCCTTACTAACATCGAGTATCTCCAAGAGCGTTTCCCAAACCCAAGATCAGTCTTGTCCACAAGCATACCGAGTTTTTCAGAGAATTCGCCGTTTCCATCCGGTAAAAGAAGTATGTTTTCAGACTCTTGATCTTTTGCCCACTCATTCATGACAAACGCGTCGTTAACGGAGAGGCAGACAATTTCATCTACGCCGTTTTGAAAAAACGCTGGTGCTAGTTCGTTGTATCGCGGTAGATGAGTCGAAGAGCAGGTTGGCGTGAAGGCTCCAGGAAGTGAAAACGCGACGACTGTTCTATTGTTGAAGATCTCATGGCTGTTGATGGTTTTCCAATCGTCGTTTTCTCGAGTTTTAAAGCTGACTGCAGGGATCTTTTGTCCCTCAAAGTTTTTAAGTTGCATGTTGTAGTCCTGTTCTGTTGATTGCTGATTAAACTCGAAGCGTATTATGCCGATCTATAAAAGATCGATCTAATTAATTAATAAATATATATATATCGATAAAATCGATATATAGGGATAGACGGGACATCCCTCTGTTCTTCCGCATAACGGTCACTATTTATTCTTCTGTTTAGTTGATTTTTGTCGCGATCAGAGAGATTTCAATTGCCCGTCTTGGGGTGAGTCGAGTCTGAGTTTAGCGTAAGACCCTGGCGCGTCTTCAAACGGATTGGTGCGATTATTTCTAATTTTTCTGGCATTTACGGTTCTGCTTCCTTGAGAGGAGATCCAAACCGACCAATCACTCCACCAGGATCCGTCAAACCTGTCCGCATTTTGAAGCCAACTTTCCGCCTCGTGAGTTAGTTCGTCATTCGCCCAAAAGCAGTATTTATTTGCCACAGGAGGATTGACGATCCCAGCAATATGCCCAGATCCACCAAGGACGAATCTCACTTTACCGCCAAAAAGTTTAGCGCCAGAAAAAGTGGATTTCCAGGGAGCTATGTGATCATCTTTTGCAGAAATAAAATAACATGGCGTAGTGACGGTAGAAAGGTCGATGGATCTGCCTGCGATGGTCAAGCCCTTGGGCTCGCGAAGTTTATTGTGAATGTACATATTTCGCAAATAGTAAGAGTGCATTTTTGCAGGCATCCGAGTGGCATCAGAATTCCAAAACAGTAAATCAAAAGGCACAGGGTCTTTTCCTAACAAGTAATTATTAACGACAAATGACCAAATTAAATCATTCGATCGCAGCATATTAAATGTAGAGGCCATTTCCGAGGCTTCTAAGTATCCCTTGAAGCCATACGTTTTTCTAACGCATCAACACCCTCGGGGTCCACAAAAACCCCTAGCTCCCCAGGTTCGTTAAAGTCAATCATCGAGGTGAAGAAGGTTGTACTGTTAACCCTCTTCTCTTGCTTATTGGATTTTAGCCATCCCAAAAGCACTGCCGTTAGCGTCCCACCCAAACAATATCCGACTAGATTCGTGGTATTCGTTTTGCATCGTTTATCGATAACGTCTAACGCGGCAAGAGGGCCCTCTACTAGATAGTCATCGAATGTTTTGTGTGCGTGACGCGCGTCTGGATTAACCCATGAGATGACAAATACAGTATGCCCTTGATCAATGGCCCATTTGATGAATGAGTTACGTGGTGTTAGATCTAGGATGTAGTACTTGTTGATCCACGGGGGAATTATGAGTAGTGGTGTTTCTAAAACAGACTTGGTGGTGGGTTGATACTGAATAAGCTGCATTAATTCATTTTGATACACAACTTTTCCGTCAGTTGTTGCTACGTCTTTACCAAGTTCGAAGGCGTTTGGGTCTACCATTTTAATGGCTAGTTCGCCTTTACCTTTCTTCAGGTCATCTAGAAGGTTGTTAAGTCCAGACAGCAGATTTCCACCATTACTGTCGACAGTTGCTTTTAGAACGTCAGGATTGAGCGCAGCAAAATTTGTAGGAGACATGGCATCCACGTACTGTTTCGTGAAAAACTTAACTTTACGGGCCGTACGCTCGTCAAGAGAGTCGATGTCATTTACCGTTTTTTGTAAATGCTCAGCTGTTAGTAAGTACGCGTTTCTGACGTAGTCAAAGAGCCATGTGTCCCACAGCTTACTTCTAAATCTAGAATCAACTTTTTCAATATCCGGTTTTTTGACCACCGTCGGATCACTATTAATCCATTTTTCCCATAGGTTGAGTTGTTCCTNCCAGAATTGGGTGGTTGAATTTGACAGTTTTTCTGGATCTGATAGCAGTTGCTCTGACAGGGATGTAAATGCTTTATGGATGCCGTAATCNTCAGTCATCTGTTTTTCGGCAGTTTTTATGCCGTAGGTATAATAAGACTGACTAAGATCAATAGTTTTTTGAAAAATCTCTTGCCAAAGATCCTCTAAATTTGAGTTCTCATCAATAGCTTTTTGAGCCGGATCTTTTTTCATGCTGCGTCGTTTCTATCTCACTGAATATGATTTGGTTTTTTGACTTGGCCGTAGGTGCGAAATTTTTTCAATACAGTCTGCATTTCTTTTTTGGATAATTTTTTTGGTTTTCCAATCTGCAATGCACGCCAGTATTGCTCACATAATGCTTCCACTTCAACGGCGAGATTTAGTGCCTTCTCAAGCGTTTCTTCAACGCAAATCATTCCATGGTTCTCGAGCAAACAAGCCTTACGGTCTACAAGCGCTAAAATCGCGTGATCCGAGAGCTTTTGTGTACCAAAAGTTGCGTAAGGTGCGCAGCGTATATTCTCGCCACCACAGATTGCGACCATGTAGTGGAAAGAGGGGATTTCTTTTCCAAGACATGAGAGGGAGACTGCAAAATTAGAATGTGTGTGGACAATTGCTCCTACGTCTGAACGATTGCGATAAATGTCATGATGAAATCGCCACTCAGTCGATGGCGCATGCAACCCATGGGGCGCCCCTTCTTCGTCTACGTAAACAATATCTTTAGGTTTAGTCTCTTCGTAGCGCAGGCCAGACGGTGTTATCAAGCATCCTTTCGCATGTCGAGCGCTAACGTTTCCCGATGTTCCACGATTAATTCCTAGCGTGTTCATCGAGATGGCTGTTCGGATAATCTTTCGGCTTACAGTCTGTTTTGAATTCATAGCTCACGATTTATTGTTTAATAAAGTTTACAACGCCTTGATCTGTTGCGCTTTCTTGCTTTTGAACTTCCCCTTCCCAACACAAATAATTTAAATGAGCGATAGATTCACCCATTGCGAAAAATAGTTGATAAGCATCGAGCTCCCTCTCGAAGAGCGTAGGGAGAATTTGAAATGCACTTTTAGGCTCATGACAAACAGAGAGTATTTGATTTAATCGTTCTTCATGATGAATTTGTAATTCTTTAACTCTCTGATGTGCGCCTACGAACGGCAAACCGTGTGATGGAAGTACCAGAACGTCTGCCGGTAAGTGGTTAAAAGAATCAATAGATATTAAAAATTCCTTTAACGGATTCCCATCTGGACTGTGTGGCCATACAGCTACATTTGTGGAAATTTTAGGTAATAACATATCACCCGAAATGAGAATATTTTCCTCTTCGCAGTAAAGAGATAGATGTTCCGGAGAGTGTCCGCTGCCCAAAATAGTCTGCCAGGAATTGTTTCCGATATTTAATCGATCACCTTCTGAAATTTTAATGAAAGAAGGAGGAAGTGATCCAACAAGCTTTTCGTAGTGGTCACCTTTTTCAGCAACAGAACCACAGTCGTTCGCTGGAAGTCCGTGCTTGTCGAAATAAGGCACCGATAGAAGTTGTGGAATGTGACGGACTTTTTTCAAAAACAGCTTGAGCAGTTAGAAACTCGGACTGAGTCATCCATACGGATGCTTTCGTTCGGTGATGCAACCAGCTGGCATTACCGATGTGATCTGGGTGGGCATGGGTTATAACAATTTTTGAGATTTCAGAGCTTCTTTGCTCGCCACCTAAGATTTTTTCCCAGCCCGCCTGACTTATGTCATCAGCGATTCCTGTGTCGACGATGACTATGCTCCCACTGTCTTCAATTAGCCAGGTGTTAATGTGATCTAGGGCGAATGGCAGCTGATGGCGACACCAGTCTATTCCTTTTCTTATCGGAGACGGGATTCCTATGGCGGGCGTTGAACTGAAAGGGAAGGATAGTGGCGATGCTTTGAGAGTCATATAAATTATCGAGTAGCTGGCGCTAATGCCATTGTTATTTGGGTAAATAAGCCATCCTATTATATAGAGAGGCTGGCGTTACGCGTGATAGGCAAACCGACATAAAAAGATTTCGAATCCTCACGTATTATAATCTGGGGTTATTAAGCAATTGCAGCTGCTAAAAGACTTTTCCGAGAACGCAGTGAAGTTTGGACGGGGGCAGGTTATTAATCATGAGGGCGAGAAAAAAATGAATGAAAATGATGTGGTGATTGTCTCCGTAGCGCGTACACCCATGGGTAGTTTTCAGGGCGTATTTAAGGGATTAACCGCTGCACAATTAGGGGCGTTCGCTATTAATGCTGCTGTCGATCGCGCCAACCTCTCTGCCAATTCGATAGAGGAGGTCGTGATGGGTTGCGTTCTTCCAGCAGGGCAAGGGCAGGCGCCAGCGAGGCAGGCCTCCCTGGGTGCTGGGTTACCGCTTGCTGCTGGGTGCACAACGATCAACAAGATGTGTGGCTCAGGTATGAAGGCGATGATGTTGACTCATGATCTAATCGCGGCAGGAAGCGCCAACATTGTAGTTGCTGGGGGAATGGAAAGCATGACCAATGCCCCTTACCTTTTGCCTCGCGCGAGATCAGGCTACCGATTAGGACATCAGGAGGCTCAGGACCACATGTTTCTTGATGGGCTCGAGGATGCTTATGATAAGGGACGGTTGATGGGCGCCTATGCAGAAGATTGTGCTGAGATATATAAATTTTCTAGAGAGGAACAAGATGCGTTTGCTATTGCTTCTTTAGAGCGCGCTAAACAATCGAATGAAAATGGCTCATTCGATTGGGAGATTGTTCCGGTAACCGTTAAAAGAGGCAAAGGTGAAGCAACGTCAATCGCGACGAACAGCCATTTATCGCTGACCTGACAAAAATACCAAACCTCAGGCCCGCTTTTAAACAAGGCGGGACTGTTACAGCGGCAAATTCGAGCTCAATATCTGATGGCGCAGCGGCGTTGGTATTGATGGCTCGAAAAACGGCAACTGAGCTGGGGGTTAAGCCTCTGGCCCGAGTAGTCGGACATTCGACACACGCTCAAGAGCCAGGACTTTTTACGACAGCTCCAGTCGGCGCGCTGGAAAAGATTTTTGTCAAAACAGGCTGGTCCGTGAACGACATAGATTTATTTGAAATAAATGAGGCTTTCGCTGTCGTACCCATGGTCGCCATGAAAGAGCATAAACTTAATCATAAAAAGGTTAACGTGCATGGGGGAGCATGTGCACTTGGCCATCCGATCGGTGCCTCTGGCGCGAGAGTATTGGTGACGTTAATCGGAGCACTACGGAAGTCGGGAGGGCGAAGAGGTGTAGCATCTCTGTGTATCGGTGGCGGCGAGGCAACTGCGGTCGCTTTAGAAATGGAAAATTTATAATGGCTACAGATTGGATTAATTGATTAATAAGGGGTTAGATATGGCGAGTAACGCAATTGAATTTTATTTTGATTTCTCTTCACCTTTTGGCTACTTTGCAGCAACAAAAATTGGGGCAATTGGCGAAGAGTTTGACCGAGAGATCTCTTGGAAGCCATTTATGATTGGCGCTGCTCTGAAGGTAACAGGCGGCGTACCTTTGCCAATGGTTCCTTTGAAGGGTGATTACTCAAAAAAAGATATGGAGCGAACTTCGAGGCTATGGGATATTCCTTATAAGCAACCAGAAAAATTTCCAATCAGTAGCCAGGCACCTTGTCGGCTGATTTATTGGTTACAAGATATTGCTCCAGAAAGACAAGAAGAGGCGATTCTTAGGTTGTATCAGGCCTACTTTGTAGAAGGTTTAGATATTTCTTCCCCAGAAATCGCGGCAAAAGTCATTTCGTCAATTAAGGGATCTGAGGACGAATTGATTGCGGTAACCCAAGATGAAAAGATCAAAGCACGCTTGAAAGATGAGTGCGAATTGGCAATAAAAAAGGGTGTTTTCGGGTCTCCGTTCATCATCGTTGATGATGAGCCTTTTTGGGGCTCAGATCGTCTTGAGCAAGTACGCGAATGGCTGAAAACTGGCGGTTTTTAGAAAGTGCTCACAGTGACGATGAAAAAAGGCGTAAAAGATTTGGTCGCGGAGGCGAACAAAGAGATTAAAACGGTACCCGTAAATGATGCTGTTGCTAAACTGGATGATCCCAATACGATATTCGTCGATTTGAGAGATGTGCGGGAGTTAGAGCGAGAAGGCATGATTCCTGGCGCCTTTCATGCACCTAGAGGTATGATCGAGTTTTGGGTTGACCCCGACAGTCCATACTATAAGGATATTTTTGGTAGTGGAAAAACCTTTTATTTTTACTGTGCCTCCGCTTGGCGCTCTGCTTTGGCAGCTAAGTCAGTTCAAGACATGGGACTGCAAAATGTTGTTCATATTGAGGGCGGTTTTAGTAATTGGAAAAAAGCTGGCGGACCCATTTCTCAACGCTCTGAATCTGTATCGAAATGAGTAAAATTAAAACAAGAGTAAACGTTCGATCTGAAGACTTCATCGCGAGTAGTAAATCGATGGAAGCGCTGGTCAAAGACCTAAAGCAAAGATATGAAGAAGTTTATGGTGGTGGATCTGAGTCGGCTCGAGCAAAACATTTGGCGAGAGGTAAATTGCTGCCACGTGAGCGTATTGATCTTTTGCTTGACGATGGCGCTCCGTTTTTAGAACTCTCCCAACTTGCGGCTTACGGTATGTATGACGATGCAGTTCCTTCAGCTGGAATGGTGACCGGTATTGGTCTTATCTCTGGAGTCGAGTGCGTGATCGTCGCCAATGATGCGACGGTTAAGGGAGGAACTTATTTTCCTATGACTGTAAAAAAACATCTAAGAGCACAAGAAATTGCCCAGCAAAATAATTTACCTTGCATTTATCTAGTGGATTCTGGCGGAGGTAATCTTCCTAATCAAGATGAGATTTTTGCAGATCGAGAACATTTTGGCCGGATATTTTTTAATCAAGCAAATATGTCGTCCCAAGGAATTCCTCAGATCGCATGTGTTATGGGATCTTGTACGGCCGGTGGGGCTTATGTCCCTGCGATGTCAGATGAATCGGTAATCGTCAAACAACAGGGAACCATTTTTCTCGGGGGACCGCCGTTGGTCAAGGCGGCTACAGGGGAAGAGGTGAGCGCAGAGGATCTCGGGGGAGCCGATGTTCATGCGAGAACGTCTGGTGTTGTCGATCACTATGCGCAAAACGACCAGCATGCTCTTGAAACAGTGAGGACTATTGTTCGAAATCTAAATCGAACCAAATTGGTTGGGTTGAAGGTAATACCTCCCGTCAAGCCTCTTTACGCGGCTGAAGAAATATACGGTGTGATACCTAAAGATTCACGGAAACCTTATGATGTACGGGAGATAATCGCACGTATTGTTGATGGTAGTGAGTTTGATGAATTCAAGGCGTTATACGGAACCACCTTAGTAACGGGTTTTGCCCGAATCAACGGATATCCGGTAGGCATAATAGCGAACAACGGTATTTTATTTTCTGAGTCTTCGCTCAAGGGTGCGCATTTTATTGAGCTATGCTGCCAGCGTAAAATTCCGTTAGTTTTTCTGCAAAATATTACTGGCTTTATGGTGGGTCAAAAATATGAATCTGGAGGAATAGCGAAGGATGGAGCCAAGCTAGTAACTGCAGTTGCAACGGCCAAAGTGCCGAAGTTTACAGTGATTATTGGTGGCAGCTTTGGCGCAGGAAACTACGGTATGTGTGGTAGAGCCTATTCACCGAGATTTTTGTGGATGTGGCCTAATGCTCGAATTTCCATAATGGGCGGCGAGCAGGCGGCGAGCGTATTATCCACGGTAAAACGAGATGCCCTAGAGCGCTCCGGACAGTCCTGGTCACCTGATGATGAGGAGGCATTTAGGCGTCCATTAATCGATCAATATGAACGCCAAGGACACCCTTATTATGCCACGGCACGTCTTTGGGACGACGGCGTAATCGATCCGGCGCAAACCCGTAATGTCTTAAGCCTTGCGATTTCGGCGGCGTTAAATGCGCCTATTACCGAAACTCGATTTGGCGTATTTCGAATGTAACGAAAGGTAATTATGATTTACACAACTCCTGAGCATGATGTATTACGTGAGCAAGTCGCTCGTTTCCTCGAGCGTGAAGTAGAGCCTCACGGTCTTAAATGGGAGGAGCAGGGATATACGCCAAAAGAGGTGTTGCGCAAGATGGGGCAGCTCGGTTGGTTGGGGATGACATATCCCAGTGAATATGGCGGAGCGGAGACAGATTTTTTGACCTCCGTTGTCTTTCAAGAAGCGTTATCAATGTCCACTTTTGGTGGATTTATCGTAACCGTTCTAGTCCATACGGATATGGCTTCACCGCACCTAATTCATGCCGGAAACCCTGAGCAGATTAAAGCTTATTTGCCTGGAGCTATTTCAGGTGAGCTAATCACGGCTGTTGGAATCTCAGAGCCTGACGCAGGTTCAGATGTGGCAGGCATCAGAACAACAGCGCGACGTGATGGCGGCGATTGGGTTTTGAACGGCTCAAAAATGTTCATTACTAATGGAGTTAATGCAGATCTATATTTTATAGCGGCTAAAACTGACTCCGAGGCAAAAGGTTCTCGCGGAATTTCAATGTTTATCGTGGAAAAGGGGACGCCAGGATTTACGGTTGGTCGTAAGTTAGATAAGCAAGGTTGGTGCTCATCTGACACAGCTGAATTAATTTTTGATAATTGTCGTGTCCCAGCAGCGAATCTTTTGGGAGAGGAGAACCAGGGGTTTTACGCGGTCATGAGTAATTTTCAAATTGAGCGTATCGCGCTTGGGGCGATGGCTATTGGACATGCATTAACTGCATTGAGACTGACAACAGAATGGACAAAACAGCGAAAAGCTTTCGGTGGCGTCCTCTATGATAAACAAGTCATACGTCAGCGTTTAGCTATGCTGGCATCAAAAACTGAGGCGGCTAGAGCCCTGCTATATCACTGTGCATGGCTTGTTAATGAGAAGAAAGAGTGTGTTCGAGAAGTGTCGATGTTAAAGGCGCTCACAGGTGAGTTAGTTAATGAAGTCGTTTATTCGTGCCAACAGTTTTTTGGTGGTATGGGGTATATGAAGGAAAGTCCAATTGAGCGCCTTGTACGTGATGCCCGAGTGCTTGCCATAGGTGGCGGAGCAACAGAGGTCATGTTGGAGGAAGTAGCAAAACGGTTGTACTTCTAAGGTTGAAAAATGCACGCCACGATTCAAATTGAAAGGAAAGCTGCCGCCGCTTGGGTTTGGTTAAATCGTCCCGAGGTTAGAAACGCCTTTAATGATGTAATGATTGGGGAGCTGACGGAAACCTTGCTTACTTTGGGGGAAGATCCTTCGGTTAAAGTTTTGGTTCTTGCCGGACGTGGGCCAACATTCTGTGCTGGAGCAGACCTTAATTGGATGAAACGAATGGCACAGTATACGTATGAGGAAAATCGACTTGATGCCGAGAATTTAGCTCGCATGCTAAAGGCGCTATATCATTTTCCAAAACCAACCATTGCCCGGATTAGTGGACATGCCTATGCGGGAGGAATGGGGTTAGTGTCTGCGTGTGATATTGCGGTCGCATCAAATGAAACCCAGTTTTGTTTATCAGAGGTTAAACTTGGATTAATTCCAGCGACGATTGGGCCTTACGTAGTAACTGCGATGGGTGCTCGTGCAGCACGCAGGTACATGTTGAGTGCTGAGCGGTTTGGTGCAGTGGATGCTTATCGTTTAGGGCTAGTTCACGAAGTCGTTAACGCGGAAGACTTAGATGAAATGGTCATGACCTTTATCCATTATTTTAAACAGGGCGGCTCTTGTGCGCACCGTGAAACTAAGTCACTAATTGAGCTTATCGATCAGTCTGATCTTGATCAAGCGCTGATTGATGAAACCGCGGTGCGTATTGCCCGAGTCAGAGCTTCGGATGAGGGGAAAGAGGGGATTGGATCATTCCTTGAAAAAAGAAAACCTAAATGGATGGCTGAGGACAAAAACTGATAATTATTTGTTTAGAAAGATTTGAGCGCTCCCCAGGTTTTTCAATGTGGCTTACTTAAGCTACCCGTTTAAAAACACCCAGGGCCTCGTTCACTCATAAGGAATAGCCGCTTAAGCGTTTGAGTAGCCGTATTTTTTTAAGAATTGTAATAGAACTTTAGGTGTACGTTATTGATGTTTTCAAAAATTTTAATCGCTAACAGAGGCGAAATCGCAGTTCGGATTGCCCGAACAGCCAAAAAGTTG
>JGI20151J14362_10001807_pt1 | contig 15342 bp, 12 predicted proteins | sample COG_01_FD_14362 | JGI IMG/M metagenome (IMG submission 14362)
GTTTGTCGATGGTGCTCAAATCAAACGCCGTATCGCTGTACACCAACCGCTTCACTTCAAATGGCTCCATGCCCTCGCTGCCGCAACTCTTCATGAAAAACGTCTCCGGAAACCCAATACTCGATGCGTAGTAATCCGTCCAAGCCAGGGTGTCACTGGGGTCGGGCGGCGTCTCCGTNGGAGCCGGCGGNGTCCAGCCNCGGGGCGCCATCGCCATCTCGGCGTTGGCGGCGGGCGCAGTCGTTTCGGTTGCTGCGCTCGAGGCCGGCTCGTCCTCTCCGGCTGGCGCGGTGGTTTGGCAGGCGGTGAGGAGGAGGAGGGTGAATTGTGAAATACCCAAAACCGGAATCAACCTTCGATAATTCACTTTCGGTTGGAAATTTATGGGTTTGTTAAATTCGGATAAGCTTTGTTGATCGTTCTACGAATGATCTCATTCAGAATTACTTGAGATTTTGCCGTGTATTTTGTGTCGGCCATCGGCATAGTTGCGGAATTCATGTGGCTAAAGTCATTTCTGAGAGGCTCTATTAGACCTAGCTCAAGTAACTGTTCCTCGAACTTTTCATTGTTATCGATTAAGCTGGCAAACATTCGCAATTTGGCTCGATATGGCCCTAGCCAACTCAGAATTGGGCCACAAAAAGCCATAATTTTTGGGGTGTCTTCAATTTCTTTATTACGCTGATTGAAATGAAAGCAGTCTTCAAGTTTTAGTTCTCTTCCTTCTTTATTACCTTTTGTTGTGTAGGTTCTTTTGATAAGCCTGAAAGGTTGAGGGTATCGCCAAGTCTCAGGATAATGAAGTTGCTTGTTTAGTCGGATATTGGAGTAGTAGGCTTGATTGTTCGATTGAGCCCAATTGTAATTGAAGATGTCTTTTTTCTTGCGGGGTAGTAAGTTGTATGTTCCAAATCCACGATAGATCCTTGGGGGACCTGAAACTGATTGGATAGAACGACATGTGAGAACGAAGATTTCTTCTCGAACGGAGTGGCGGTTGAAAAATCCTGGTGGGACCAAAAGTGCTTCAACCCCTAGGTTGAACCAATCGGCTATCAGGTATTTTGAGTAGTCCCGGGATAGGTCAAGCTTGCGTTTATTTTGACTTGATGGGTCGTGAATGGTAAGTGCCATAGATGCATCGGACCAGTTCCACTCAGTGACTGCTGTCCATGGTTCATAATTCATTCTCCCATTTTCGTTAGTTACACAGTCGAATAATATGTAGCCCAAATTTTGTTTCTTCTTAGGGCAATACAACTGCCCCTTAGTGAATGCTTGATTAAGCCAAGACTTTTTATCCTGTGGAATCAAATTCACAAGTGGACTTAATTCACTTTCTATTCCTTCTTCTTGGCTTTTTTTTCGCACGAATGAAATCATATAATCGTTCATGAGTCCCTCAAGGATGTGTTGGGCAAATCCAGCCCACTCCTTTACTCTTCCCGACTTTCGTGCGTATTCCATGATAGAGTACGTTCTTAAGTATTCGAACTTTCGGCTCCCTTCTGGCATTCGTTCGAACAGTTGTGCAGCGGCATGAAAGTCCACTCCAATCGGCGACACAAAAGAATTTGATTCTTCAAAATCACGATTGATGTAACCTTCATGCATCCGCACCGTTTCAACATCATTCGACGCTGGCAAAGCCAGCGTTTCCATCTGCGGGGGCCCTTCCTCCCGCTCATTCAATTGCCGAATCAGTTCTTGGTTGGCGTCGTTGAGGTCTTCGAGTTGCCCGGAGAGGCGTTCTTCCATTTGCTCGAGGAGGGCTTTGAAGTCATCAGGAGTCATGGGGTCAGGCGGTTAATTGGTGAAAGGTGGTGCGCAAGCGCTGCACTTCAGCGGTGTTGTTGGTGTGTTGGGCGTGTTGCAGCCTCCCGCGGACGATGGCGATGAACTGCGTTTCGTCCGTGATCTGGACGGATTGCATTGCGGCTTCAACGCCCTTGGACTGCCACGTGTGCAGCAAAGCGCGCAGGTGTCGGCGGTACGTTCGCGGTGAATTCACAAAGGCGTGAACGGAGAGGCCGGTGACTTCTTGCCGATGGCTGGTCGGGAGGATGCGGGTCTTGCTTTCTTGCACCTGGAAGCCCTCGGTTTTGAGGATTTTGGTGATGCGTTCGAGCAAGTGGTGCATCAGTTCCTTGCTGGGGCCGGAAATGGTGATGTCGTCCGCGTAGCGAGAGTACCGGCAGCGGTAGTGACGTGCGAGCTTCTCCAACTTGCGGTCGAGCCTCATGCAGACCAAATTCGTCAACGTCGGCGACGTTGGCGCACCTTGTGGCAGGGCGCGGTTGCGGGTACAGAATTCGGCCAGGATGCGCGCGGCGGGTTTCGACAACCGGATGGGGTCCAATTGCAGCACCGTCTGCACGCGACCGCGCTTGATTGACGGGAAGAATCCAGCGATGTCGAGGTTGAGGACGTACCACTGCCCCACGTGCATCCCGGCATTCGATTGAATGGAGCGTCCCGGTACAAATCCGTGCGCGCCAGGCTCGGCTTCGAACAGCGTCTCGAGCTGCGCCTTGATACCTTTTTGCATCCATTTCAGCTTTCGATTAGGGGCTTCAATCTGGCGCATTTCGCCCGATTTTTTGGGGATCTCAAAAGCGATGTAGCTCTCGTCCAAATGCTTGTACGCTCCGAAAATTTGGTCCAACGATACCTCGAAGACCTCACGGTGCTTTTTGGGCGTGTCCTCCTTCAATACGGAGAGCCCGTTATTGATGAATTGGGTGACTTCTTCGAATGGGGTCATGGTGCGAATTCGGATAAAAAACGGAGAACACCCGGCCTTCTAAATTCATTGAAATAGTAAAACTTATCTCTGATAAGTGTAAGCTATTCAATCCTTAATGAAATAGTAAATCCTAAATCATAAGGTGGCCAAAGCGAGAGCGAATCCCTGAACATTGTCCTGAGCTCGGCGAAGCGCCGAACGGTTCAAAGCGTGCGGGTGCCCTCCGTTTCGTGGTAAGTTATTTCAATTTGGATTTAACCGGCAAGGCGATGCCGCTTTTTCATGTCTTTTTTGTTCTTCTTTTTGAGGTGCCTCACCGCACATTGGCCGCGCTTGTAACTGGTGATGACCGCACCTCCCTTGATCAGGATGACGAGCCCGGTCAGTTTGCCGGCAGTTTGGCGGCTCATGGATTTGGGGATGTCCTTTTTCCGGACAACCACCATGTCCATGCCTTGCTTTTGGAAGACAGTGCCGATCTCAATGGCACAGCTGATCATTTCTTTGGAGATGCCGCGTTGCTGCATGCGTGCATCGGCGTGATGCGTGATGGCACACGTGGATTGGGCAGGGGCAGGGGTGAGGGTGTTATACGTCATGGTTTCAGTTTTTCCAGATTAAGGTTTCGAGCAAGGAGAGGATGCGAACGGATTTGGGAGTCAATGCGAGGTGCTCATTTTCATCCCAATGGAGCCAGCCGCGTTCGAGCAACGACAGCGTCATGGCGTTCCACTGGTCGTCGATGAGGGCTCTGCAGGTATCCATTGCGTTTCCATTTTGGGTGCGCATGGCATCCAGGCGCATCAGTTCGAATTGATTCAATTGGTGTTTCGTAATGACCGACTGGTGGAAGGCAATGTCGACGGCCGCTTTCTCGATGGAGAAGGTGTTGGATTGGTTTCGTTTCATGGGTTTGGTTTCAAGTGGTTGTCGATCAATGGTACTGGCTGCTTCTATCAATANCCGAAGTAGTGAGCGTAGATGTCCCATTGTCCGTCGAAGGCGGCATTGCAGATGTCCTCATCGGTCCACCTTTCTTCTGGCTCGTATGCATCGTAGTAGCAGTCCTCGTCGTCGCAGTCCTCGTCAATCAAGGGCAATTCTTTCGGCACGAAGAAGAGGCCGTGTTCTTTGTGGCACATCAAGGAGAGTTCGTCGAGTGCTGTCTCTGGAGAGAGTCTTTCTCCAGCTGTTGCACCTCCGACAATGGCTATCCACCTCGATTGGCCATTTGTGAATAAAACGTTGGCCTGATAATTCTCAGCGCCTTCCTTCAACTCAATGCTCTGAATGGATTCAATGGGCAGCCATTTGGCATAGCTTGCAAATCCCGATCCTTTGCATCGAAAGCATTTGCCGTTTTCGATGTGTCGGAATTTTGGAAAGTACCCTGCTCCGTTGCAGCGCGGGCAATCCTTCTCGTGGTGGTCGAATATCTGTTCGTTCATGTCCACAAAATTCCGAGATGAATTCGAAGTCAAATAACAATATTTATGTCATTTAACATGTAAATTTGAAAAATGACCGTATCGAAACGCCCCGCATTGCGATTAGAAATTTTGGATCAACTCTTGCGCGAGGCCAGCGCTTCGCCCATGACGTTGGACGAATTGACGTATGACCTGAACGAGCGGTTGGTCCAGCAGGCTGCCGCTTCTGAAGCTGAAGTCGAATTCACCGAAGTACTACCGCGGACCGTTCGTGCCGACCTCAATGTCCTCCGCCTTGAGTTCGGCGTTGAGATCAAGGTGCAGCGCCGTTACAAAGAAGGTGCGACGTATTGTTATGAGAACCCCTTTCAAAGCCGACATCACGCCGGGCTCAGTCCGGACGAGGCCAACGATGTCAAACAGATGCTGCGCAAGTTGCGGCGCTTCATTTCGCAGGATCAGATGCGCTTCATCACCCAGGGGCAGCACGCAACCAATCCGTTCAATTCGCTCCTCCGTCTGTTCAGTCCCAAGGCCAAACCCATCAGCGACGCCTTCATCGAGGAGCCTGGCGCACCCGTGCTATTCGATAGCGTAGTTCAATTGTACAAAGGCGCCAAGTACATTGAAGTGTTGGCAGAAGCCATCGGGGACCGGCGTGTCGTGCAGGTGGTGTATCAGCCGTTTGGAAAACCCAAATACGAGGCCTTCTTCCATCCCTACCTGCTAAAGCAGTACAACAACCGGTGGTTCTGCATTGGGCACAATCCCAATCCTGATTTTGCCGAGTATCGAAAGTCCAATCCATATTCCACGATGGCGTTGGATCGGATTCAGGAGGTGCGTGTTATTCCAATGAGCCAACTGGAACAGGCGTCGAAAGAAGAGCAGCCGCTTCTCGAGTACAAACCCAGTCTCATAGCAGATTGGGACGCTGAGGTGTTCGAATACCTTGTGGGGCCGAGTTGGCCTGAGGGCGTTTGGGAAACGCCGTCGCGTATGAAGCGCCCGGAACCGATCGAGGTCGCTTTCAGTCCGAACCAATTGAATTATGAGAGAACCAAGCCGCTGCACGGAACGTTTTCAGTGACGAATCGCTTTTGGGGCCCGGACAACTGGCCCATCGTCAAATACCGGGTGCACCTCAACGAGGAGTTCAAACAACAAATCCTCATGCGTCAACCCAAAGCGGTGGTGCTCTCGCCTCCCGAAGTGGTGGAGGAGATCCGCTCCCGGATTGAGAAAAGCGTGGAGCGGTGGGGGTGAAACCACAATGTTACCTTGAATGCGAAATGGTGTTCTTTAGGAATTCCCATTTTGTGTTTATAGGGAGATAGGTTTTGAAAGAAATAATTGTATTTATATTTTTTGACCGATTGATCCGGTTGTATTGAGACTATTAAAGTTGTATGAAAGGTTTAGCGCAATGAGTATTCAAAAAGAACTAGATCGGGTAAGAGATGAGCAACGATTGAATGTGCCCGCGAAAAGACAGGTCGGAAGGCCACGCGAACATCGGCATGACCCAGCACTACGCCCGAATCGTGGACAGCAAGCTCGCCCAAGAGATGGCCGCCCTGGCGCTGCGCACGAACCGTTCACTCGCTAGCTGATGCGTTGCTATTCTGAATGCCCATTGACAAGAAACCGATTCCCATGAAAGTCCAAGCCAAAACCATGAGCTTCAAGGAGCTCGCTTCGCTCTACTTCCCCGCCGTGACTCCGAAAAGCGCGAGTCATCAATTGCGAACCTGGATCCGAAGTTCGGACACGCTCCTGGCGGAGCTGGAGGCGTGCGGGTTTACTCCGCGGCAGCGGTTGACGCCGCCGCGGCAGGTGGAGCTGGTGTTGCGGGAGTTTGGGGTGCCATCTTACGTTGAATAAGCTACAGGGCGGTTGAATAGTTCCTTCGTTCAACTGAAGAATTTGAGTAAATCATGAGTTTCATACGCCTTCATTGCCACAGCTGAATCTTTAACTATGAGCGTTTTAGGTGGGGCCGTTGCAGTACTTTTTACTCAAAGAAAATATGTAGGTGCTTGAAATCCTTGGCAAAAGGAAAAAATGAGGCTTCACCTATTCTACGATACCGTAATACGCTTTGTTATTTATTCCATGATAGACTCCTTAAATTGCTTGGTTACAGCCTAACGTAATCGAACGAATCCGGGTATTTATGATTTCAAGAGATAACGCAATCGCAGAGCTCAAACGATTCTGGAAAGTGAATGAATTAAAATTCATGGCAGAGTTTCATCGTCCAAAGCGTGAAGATGGCACCTTTCTTAGGGCGAAGAAGGGTCAGAATGATTTTGGTTATTTCGTGAAGTTTTCAGCAAACGACCATGCGATACGTTATCCTTTTTCTAAATCCTTGAAATACGATCGAAGGGTAAGTTTCAAGCAAGAAGTCTTGGATGGTCTGGAAGACGGCAAATACTACCTAGTTGAGTTGGAGCTCGAAGACGATTCAAACAGACAGGAAAACCCATATTTATTGCGGGTCAAGGATATATATATCCTGAAAGATGATCATGTGCCACCTAAGGAATTTATTCAGGATTGGTTCTACAAGAAAGGGAGAACACCGGATGATGCGGCCACGATTGCGGGACAACTTTCGTTGAATGAACTTGAACTCTACACGCACACGGAGAGGTTCATTTTCGAGCTTGTTCAAAACGCTGATGATATGCCTACGGGGGATAAGCCAGTGCACATCAATATTGAGCTGCTTCATGATTATTTACTTTTCCTTCATAATGGAAAGTTTTTTGATCGAGAAGATGTTAAGGCTATTTCTGACGCAGCAAAAAGTTCAAAGGCGAAGGGTTTAACTCAAACTGGATACAAGGGGATTGGTTTTAAATCTGTCTTCACAGATTCAACAACCGTTTACATAAAGTCTGGAGATTACACCTTTAAATTCGATAAGCATGAGCCAGTTTATTCGGACTTCATGGCTCTGTACAAAGGCTACTATTTGAGCCTATCAGGTGAGGCAAGACGGGAATTCGAGAAAGAATTCAAAGGTCGGGAACATAAATTCACAAACATAGACCAGATCCCATGGCAGATTAAGCCAATTTGGTATGAGTATGGTAGTCTTGATGATCAGTTGAAGTCCTCCTCATTCTCGAAAATGCACTCCGTTGCCATAGCGCTTAGAATAGAAAATACGGTACTCAAGGCAAAGATGTATCACTCTATGATTAACGAATTGCTCTCCAGGCCTAGGTTTCTGCTTTTTCTGAGGAACACAGCTGAGTTGACTTATTCATCAGGCGTAAACCAGTCAGGGAAGGGTCAAGTCAGGGTTGAGGTCCAACGGGGAGAAAGTAGTTTAGACTTGAGGGTCAATGGTAAGCTAGATTCATCCTTTACTAAGAGGGATTTTGAAGTGCTAATTTCTAATGAGGCTTTCGTTCAGTCGGGGGTGAGTTTCCAAAAGCGAGAACTAGATAACGGTAAGGTTGAATTTTTTACGCACCAAGGAAGGAAGCTTAGGGATATTCCTGAGAAGCTTGGTTTTTTGGAAAAATCTACCGTCACGCTAGCAGCATTGCACCACAACAGCGAAATCCAACGATTACGGGAGGAGGAGTCGCTTTTGTTTAATTATTTACCTACGTCAGATCAGCGGTTTGGTTTTCCTTATTTGGTTAATGCGGATTTCATTAGCAGTACTAATCGCGAGTTCATTCATGTTGAAAATGAGTGGAATCATTTCCTTTTCTACAGGATCGGAAGAGCGAATATTGAATGGCTTCAGGAACTAGCGAGTAAGACACCTGAAACATACTTGAGACTCCTGCCATCCCGATTGTTGGATGAGGAGAATAGGGAATTGAGGTTCATCAATGGGGCTTTCAACAGAGGATTTCAATCAGGACTGGAAGATTTGAAGTTTGTACTTACCGATAATGAGGACTTATTAAATGTTCGCGACATTTTCCTTGACGATACTGGCTTAATCAAAGTGTTCGGGAATGGCTTCATTTCGCGGCTTTCGGGGAGTTCGAAATGCTTGCCTTCAGCTAGACTTGATGATCAGCTATTGCGTAAAGAGTACCTTAGCATTGACCGCTATACTGGACAGCATTTAATCGCTGATTTAAGAACCGAGAGGGGTAAGGAATTATTTGTCCAACGCGTTTTAGGGGCTGAGGAATCGGAGTACAAAGCGTTTCTTTCTTGGTTGTCCGAGTTCGCTCATAGAGAGAGGATAGCTTTGGAATGGATGCTTCACCTTCCTTTTTTGAGGTCACGTGGGTTGGCATTTTCCTTAGCGGAGGCCCTAAAGAAGGAGGATTATTTGTTGAGGTCAGATAGGACGAAAGGGATTGAGAGTGGTATTGAAAGATTAGGTTTCGTGTTGTCAGAGATCAATTTAAGTGATAGTGTTAATGGCAAGGTCTCGGAGGCGATTGCGACGACGTCGAGTTACGTTACGTCCGACCGACTGTTATATGACCACATCACGTCACATGCACACTTCGACTCAGCGTCGCCTGAAGAGCGAGGCGCTCTAATTACCTTCTTTGCATCATTGGATGGGGTGGGGCCAGCGCGCTACGCGCAGGAGTTGGCGCTTTTTTATTCTAGAAGTAATGATAAAGGACTCAAGCCGCTACGGAAGCTTTTACTTCCTGGAATCCCTGATTTACCATTGTGGCTACAAGAGTTTCAGATTGATTCGATTGACTTTTCGGTGCTGTCCAGCGATCTGAAGAAAGAACTGTTGCAAGAGGCAGATTTTCTTGGGCAAATATTTTCTAAAGCTACCTTTTTTAAGGAGGTTGTAGCTGGATTGGTTACTGAAGATTTGGAGTCTTTTTATGACTATTTGCTAAGACTGAATGCTTTGCGAATCAAGGAAAGGCCTGATGAAAGACTGGATTTTAGTGGAGTTCCTCTGGTAAGTGTCATATCTGATGGAGTAAAGTTTCAGCTGCCAGAAGACACTTATTGGCCTGATAGTTTGGTCAAGTTGTCAATGGATAAATACTCGAGCGTCAAGAAGGTCTTGCAAAGTTTGACAGGCTTCAAGCTTCCAGAGTATCCCAGTTTAGGTTTGAAATCCGCATTTAAGCTTGGCGGGCTATCGCTAGATATTTCGAAAGAGGCACAGACCGAATGCTACTTCGACGTTATTGCCTTGAATGATTTTCTCGATTGGTGCGAGTCGGAATTGAATGATGGCCAGTTCATCAATCAATTCGATTTCAGTATAACTGAGCTCGGGGTGCTGGTAAAGCGTGCAGCTTTCGGTGCATACTACTTTTCGGAAGATCCGGACGTTGAAGAGTTTATCGTCAAGAATGATGTAGAAAGCACCCTTCGACGTTTTCCAGAAGCTCTTTACTCGGAAGGGCGTGCTAGGCTTGGACTACTATCAGGCGATCACTTGTTACTGAATTTAATTGAGAAGCGCCTTGGCGAAAATGAGCTGTCAATACTGCTCTCGCGAAATACAAGTATTGAGGTGAGGAAGCGGTTCCTTGAATCAGTAGAGTCGTTCGAGTTTAGTACGGGTATAAACTACCAAAAAACTTCTATCGAGTATAGGGTTGTTGATGTAGCTGTAAGTGTGGTTAGTGAAGACGCGGGGCTCGTCAAATCTTTTAGGTCTAAAACTGTTGTCGACGGGAACAGACTTCAAGATCATGCAATTTCTTCGGATGTCATCTTTTTCAAAGAGCAGAAGAAGCAGGGCAATTTGGTGGTTAAACTAGAGGAAATCCTTCCCGTTTATGCAAACTCAACTTTTTCCGTTGATAACATAACAAGAAGCTTTAGCGAGTTACAATGCCGGGTTCTTTTCAAACAAGAGCACAGGGGTGTGCGCGATATTTTCGCGGAGCTTCATCAAACAGTTAATGCCGAATATTTCACTCCAGCACAGACTTTGTTCCTTTGCTTGCACGCGCATATTTTCGAAATGGATAATCCATTTATGCTGAGAGCGCCTTTGTTTTTAGATTCTTGGCCTAAGGAGAAGAAGGAGGACGCGATGTCCCGCTTTCTCAATTTGGTATTCAAACAATTTCATTTCGATGGTCATTTAGTTGGTCAATCCGTCTTTGGTGAGGACTTTTTTGGTGGAATCAATCTCAATGAGGATTATCGACACCTCAATGAGGTTCCTCCCTCGTGGGTTGAGGGCTGGCTTAAAGAAGGTGGTGAGGAAGGGTTAGAGGAACGCCGTCAATTTCTCGTTAATCTAGGTGCAATCGGTGATGCTAATGCTGTTAACGAACTGAGAAAGGCCCTAGAAAGTGAGAGTGAATTTGACAACTTTAAATGGACAGAAATAACGAGTTCAGACCTGCATGCCAATACAATCAGATATCTCCATGATATACAAACTCGCGTGCCAGGCAGTATGGAGAAGCATAAGTTGAAGCAGGTTTATGGCAAGGCAATTGAATTGGGTTTATCGCTAAATGACTTGCCTCTGCCTTTGCGGACAGACTTAAGCAGGTCAAAATATAAGATTCAAGACAAAGTCTTTGGTAGACCTCTTTACTACATTTCTGATAGTTGGTCTACTTATGCGGATTTGCTATTGAGTCACATTTCTGACCAGGAAGGTGTCATCATAGATGATGTTCTTTCGATTGCAACGTTGTCTGAATTCGACATTGTGAATGGGGAGATTGAGGTGTCGCTTGATACAGAGGTGTTGAGCGATCGGGTGCCACTTGCTGTTCCATTCTTTCTTGAGTGGAGTCAACATAATGAACTCAAAGTTTCGGTGTACAACGGAGAACTACTTCCATTCAAAGTCACCTTGAATGATATCTTGCTTGGAAATATTCTAAAAAACAATGCAGTAGTGGTGGAAGGGGAATTGATTATCTGTCGTGGAGCGGAAGTTGGGTTTCCTAGTACTGTCAGGGAGCACTTGCCAGTTGAGGATTACAATTCATTAGATGTATTCAAGCGAGAGTTTGAGAAGAGGAGGTCCGAGATTCATTTTAGCGATGAGCAGCTTTCACGGCTCAATCAAATTTTCGATGGCGACCTTCCCGAAGATTATCGCAAGAACTACAACTTGTCCGCTTTGATTGCAGCATTTGAAGTTTTAGTTGAAAAAGGGTACGACGTTGCTAAAGCTCGCGGCATGCTCGAGCGTACTCACGAGTATGCTCAATTATCACCTGTAATAGATGGGCACTCCTTATCGGCGTTGACCTTTATGGCTCGCTCCGCGAGAAAAGGATTGTTGTATATGACGCAATCAGCCTGGGATAGACTTGATGATCCCCTTACTTACTTGTTCGTGGACCTCGGTGCCGGTGAATACCACATTTTTTCGTCAAAACAAGATGTCCTGGATGTTAATGATCAGAGGGCCGACTACCAGATTTTTAGAATCGAGGCTGATGCCGTCGCAGCAAACGTCGATGCCATACTCCGGGGTAACTCAGACAAAAGGAAGATTTGGATGATTTTCAAAGTCAAGCCCAATGATGAGTTCGATCCTTTGTTCTATAAAACTATGCAGCCATCAACAGAGTTGACGGATAACCATACAAAAATGGATTCGTCTCGAATTAATTATATCTGATGATTATCCCGAATGAATCTCATGTGAAATTCTACGAACTCGAGATTATTGAGCATCTGAAGAATTGGAATACATTAATTAAGCAACCGGTATATTCGCTGATTGCGGAAAAGAAAATGGTGGTAGGGCGAATCCTGTCTTTTGACGAGAGAACAGGTTGCTTTCGCATGCGATTCAAAAAAGACCAAGTTCCTAGACAGCACACACAGTATTTTATTGGAATCGTAGGCCCCGCGGTGCTCTCGTTCGGAGGTCTTTCAGAATGGACATTTACGTACGAGGATTTTCGCAAATCAAAGCCCGACTCGCTTTGGTTGGAGCGAATCGGTGGTGATGCTAATACTCAGCATTGTGCTCGAGTTACTGGTGATGCCGTGTTTTTTGATTTGCAGATTCCCGATAGTTTGACATCAAGAAATATAAGGGACCAGATTACAAAAAACGGCGAAGCGATTGCACTGTTAACAGAGCCAGATCCGCCTTTAAAATATTTGGAAAACCTGAGGGATTTCGTCAAAAACAACCCAGAGAACAGAATCTGTAATCTGAACATTGACTATAAAATAGAGGATTGGACACCCCATCTCGTAGATAATACTGATTCCATTGCTTCGGAGATTGAAAGATGGTCAATGGTTCATGATCTTCTCGTAATTCAGGGGCCTCCAGGTACTGGAAAGTCGTTCAATGTAGCCGAGTACTGTCAAAGGCTCGTTGCTGAAGGAAAGACGGTTTGTATTTGTTCATTAGCAAATCGAGCGCTCGTGGAGATTGCTGTACAGCCAGGATTAGAGAGAGCCTTAAAACGGAAGAACGTTTACAAGACAAATCTGTCAGATTTTGAAAGGGCGGAAGTGCCTTTTCTTCAAAATTTTGAACCAGGAATCCCTCTTCCTGGCACTCTTCTGCTCTCTACGTTCTACAAATTGTCTGACATTACCAAAGATCTTCTGCGAGATCAAGTTCGCTTTGATGTCGTGATTGTTGAAGAGGCCTCGCAAGCATTCCTTGCAACCGTCGCCTTATTTCAGTCAGTTGCTCGAAAGATTATTCTCATTGGTGACCACATGCAGTTGCCACCAGTTGTGTTGACAATCAAGAAAAAATCGTTTTCTCGCATCCATCCCAAATTAGCGAGCGTTGTGAATGGAATGGCTACGATTGCTTGCGCATATGAAGAGCAATCGTATCGACTCACAAGAACAAGGAGACTGATGGATGCAGCTGCTTCGCTGACAGGTAACTTTTACGACGGGACTTTGTGTAGCGTGTCGCCACTGAATTATGAGATGCTCGGTCGGATCAAAGAAGGAGGAGATGCTTTTGATGGAAATGGCGGATCAACACTAATCGAATTGCCAATTGCTCACCGAGAATACGGACGAAATTATGTAAAGCGGTTGGTGCAACATTTATTAACTGGAATTAGTAGCTCTGGGGACTTTTCAATTGCGGTTTTAGTTCCTCGGGTGGCTTTTGAAGTTGAGTTTTCTGTGAACTTGGTAGAAGCTGGGCTCTACGGAAATCGTATTACAGTCAGTACTGTTCACAAGGTACAGGGCATTACTGTTGACTACACTATTCTATACCTGCCATTAGTAGATTCTATGATTGAGTTAGAGGAGAAATTTTTCAACGTGGCTACGAGCCGCGCCAAGAGAGGTACGGTAATTATAACCTCCGAAAGGTTGCAGCTACTCCGTGGTGTTTCTCCTCGCGTTCTCCGGTTTCTTGGGCGATGCTCAAAGGTTCCTCTGAACGAAATTGGCGTATGAGTAGTGGTGGTCTGGAAAAACTGGACACGAAACGGGATGACCTAAATTGTATCCGATGTCCAGAACACGCAGAAAATTATTGGTTTTAGCATCCGGTCAAAAAGTGTTTTTGTTTTTATAGATGCGTGGAGGTGTAGATATGAAAGCCAACCCAAACAGCCCACCCTTCTCATCGCCTCCATCTCCACTTCTCCATGTGCAGAAGGTGTGGACGAAATGTGGACAGTATTTGGAATTGATTAAGTTGAGTTTGTAGTCGTATAGGTAATTTACCTCCCACTCCAAGACTTGAGGCTTTGACCAAAAACACGACCATTTACGACGCGAATTTTACTGCCGGTGGGTTGCTGCTCGAGGAGCTTCTTGCGTTGGAAGGGATCATGGGCGCGCCAGATGCGCACGAACGCCTGAAACGCGAAGAGGAGTTGAATGAGCACATGGCTGTGAAGACCTTGGGAGCTCGAAAGCGAATTCTGAGTGAATTGAAGCGAAGGAATGATGTCGCTCCGGAAGGGTTTTGGCCATGGTATTACACGTTGTCAAAGCCGGAGCAGGCACTCGCGGCTTTTTACCTCTGCCTCAAGGCGTACCGAATTGTGTTGGACTTGCACATGGAGTTGGGGGTCAAGAAATACCGAATCGGAAGCGACTTAAAGGCGTACGATGTAGCGCTCTTTCTCGATGGAATTGCAGGAGCTGACGAAGACGTGGGGGCATGGTCATCCTTAACACTGGATAAGCTGAATGGTCAATACCGAACCGTCCTGAAAGATGCAGGGCTGCTCGAGAAGAATCAGTTGGGTAAGGTGTTTGGTATACCCCAGTCGTTCTGGGATTTCTTCACGCAGCGCGGGGAGGGGTGGTTTTTGGAAGCATGTTTTGAAGCATAAGTAGGAAGCGATGACAATTACAGAACTGTACGAGCAATTGGCCGATCCGGACTTCAAGGATCCAGCAACTGGTGATCTGTTTTTCCCGGCTTACATGTACACCTACGACCCGGAATTGGAACGGCAGATTGATGCTGAGATCCAGGACATCAAGGAGCGCTTGCACCGGCCGAATACTTACGTTGATGTGCTGGTCTTGGACATTTTTGACGAATTGTGCGCTTACCTGGAAACCCAAAGCCTTATGGGCAGAAGCAAGCTCGATTTCTACCTTGAAAGAGAATCACAGCGGCCCGATGTGGTGGCGAAAGACCTCAAAGAGCTGGCATACAGCGAGGAGTTTTTGGGGATGATGGGGGATAAGATTCAAGCGCATTTGGCCACAGCCGGGGAATACGAGAAAGCGTATGTTTTCATGAAAGGCTTCGGCCGCATTTACCCGTACCTGCGCGTTAGCCGCTTCATGAACAAATTCGAAAAACACATCAAGGGGTACAAGCTCATCTTGTTTTACCCCGGGTCGGCCGGACGCGCCTACCACATGTTCAACCTGCTGCAGGATGACCACCTGTACCGGGCCATTCACTTGATCAACGAACCAGAATGAAACTTCAAGAACTCTTTGACCGGGACATTCACCGGCACATCAACCCAGCGGTCACGGTAAGCGACAGCAAAGCAGAGACGATCAAAGCGGAAATTGAGGAATACGTCTTCACGGACGATTTGATTGAACAATTCTTCCTGATGCTCGACACGGTACTCAACCGCAAGCAAGGCAAGACGGGCATTTGGATCAACGGGTATTACGGTTCGGGTAAGTCGCACTTCATCAAGTATGTGCACTACCTCTTGAATGCCGATACCCAAGCCCTCGCGTTTGACATGTTGGAAAAGGCCGTGGAAGGATACGACGGCATGCGAT
>JGI20151J14362_10001816_pt1 | contig 15296 bp, 16 predicted proteins | sample COG_01_FD_14362 | JGI IMG/M metagenome (IMG submission 14362)
CGTGTGCGACCCGTTCACGGGTGGTTTCAGATCCGGTCGGTGCCTGTGCCCGTGCGACGTGGCGTGGCGCGACAAGGGGTTTTACATGTGACGTGGATGGGTGCGCGAGGCGAGAGAGAGTGTTTATCGTGGATGCCACGAGGCAGCCTTGAGGAAAGTCCAACGTCACGACACCAAGCCTGTACATACAAAGTATTTCTTCTGTTCTTCTGCTCCTCGTCGTTCTTCTGCTCGTTCCATCTCTCACTCGACGCCGCGCCGGGGCGACCCGACTCGGGCGTCCCCTCATCCCGCCGCGCCGCGCCGATGCTCGAACATCGGGGCTTGGATCGGGTCGTCGACCTCGTGCGGTACCCCCTCGCGGACCGAACCCTCCGCGAGAGGTGCGCGCGAACGCTCGAGGAGGAAGGGGCTCTCGTTCTCCCGAAGTTCCTGCATCGGCCCGCGATCGACGACGCGCTGACCCAATCGCTGGCGCGCGAGGCTGACGCCTTCTTCTGCACCAGGTCCCACAACGTCTTTCTCCTCGAGCCCGACCCGGAGCTGCCGAGCGATCACCCGAGGAACCGTGAGGTGCGAAGCTCGAAGGGGATCCTCGCCGACGACCAGGTGGATCCGCAATCTCCGCTCAGGACTCTGTACGACTCCCCTTGTTCCGCGAGTTCCTGCGCTCGGTGACTCGCGCGAACGGCCCGTTGCATCCGTACGCGGACTCCCTCGCCAGCGTCAACGTGCACGTGCAGCGCGCGGGCCAGGAGCTTGGATGGCACTTTGACAACTCCTCCTTCGCGGCGACGGTGATGCTCAGACCCGCGTCGAGCGGCGGTTCGTTCGAGTACTGCCCGGGGACCGACCGCGACGCGTGGGACGAGCGNGAGGTGATGGGCGCGGTGACGAGGTGCCTGGACGGCGTCGGCCCGGTCAGGACGTTGACGCCGGGACCCGGGGATCTCACGCTCTTCCGAGGGAGAAGAGCGCTGCACAGGGTGACGCCCACGGGTGACAACGGCGACGCCAGGGTGATCGCCGTGCTGGCTTACAACGAGACGCCCGGCCAGCGGCTGTCGTCCACCGCGATGACGACCTTCTTCGGGAGGATCGGGTGAGCTGTCGCGACAGGCGGGCACGGACGACGCGCTCGTTCGTCAGTAGAAGCGTAGACGATGTAGACACTCTCTAGCTAGCTAGACTGTAGCTCTTTAGAACGACGAAGACGGTTTGCTAGCTAGAACCCGGACGTCGTGTCCAACAGCCTGTTCGACTCCGCGCACGATGCGCACCATCCGAGCGGATGCTGCCCGAGCAGCGCCTTCTCCACCGGGTCGGCGCTCGGGTTGGCGACGATGCCCTTCTCTTCAGCCGCTCGAAGGGCCTCCGCGGTGGAAGCTCCACACAGGGGACACTTCAGTTTTCTTCTGGCCTCTGCAGCCTCCGGCCAGGACCCTCCGTTGCCGTAGTTNCGGTCACTGATGCCGTCGCGAACGTCCGCGAGAACGGACTGGATTCCATCCTTCGCCGCCTTATCCCTACCCTTGCGCACGCGGTCCGCCAGCGCCTGGAAACCGGTCACGCCGTCCTCATCCTTATCGGGTTTGGATTGCTTATCGAAGGGATTGCGAAAGGGACCCGCTCTGACGACGAGCGGNCCTCGCGAGGATCCGACGGGCGCGCGGACCCTCGAGTGACGCGAGATCCGCGCGAGGGGCGGTGTGCCGGCGGGAACCCGCGTGAACGTCGACATGGGCGCTGGGGCGAGTGAGCCACTTGGATCGGAAATGATTGCTTCTTCCTGTCCAAAGCCGTTGTTCGCGAAAAATCGTCAAAACTCGAATTGGAGCCACGAGGCGGGCCACAACTTCCTTCGGCGAGCGAGACGACCGCGGCGGCGAGTGAAGCGCCCGTCCGTTCTCGTCCGCGTCGAGTCCCTTCCGCGACGCGTCGAACTCCGCACGTGCGGGAGCGGTCGGATCCTCAGCCCTGGGCACCCTTGGGACGTCGAATTTGATTGATCGATCAAATGGCGCCGAGATCCCGGACGGCGCTCTGGTGCCTCGCCCTGTGCCTCGCGTGCCTCGTATCCCCCGCGCTCGCCAAGGTGGAGACCGGCACGGTCAAGCTCGACAGCGCCACCACCGAGCAGCTCATCGGCAGGTTCGGCGTCACCGAGAAGGGCAGCCTGACGCTGAAGCTCACCACCGCCAAGAAGGGCTGGGAGCGCGGCGAGCACGCGCTGCACATCCTCGTCTTCCGCGACGAATCGTACAAGCGATGGCGCGACATGATCAAGAAGGGTTCGCTGTGCCAGGAACGAAACAGGCTGGCGGACATAGAGAAGGCGGTCGACCTCCCGCACCCGCTCGCCACGCACGCGGGCCACGGCTTTGAGTACTTCGTCGATCCCGAATCCGGACGCTCGTACCGCATCGACCTCGAATCCGGCGAAAGCGACTGGGCCGACCCCGACAACCACCCCGAGGGCCCGCTGAACCGCGTGGAGCACAGGGAAACCACGTTCACCACAACGCTGGCCCATCACACCCCGAAAGGCCGCGGCCGCGACGTCGAGAAGGTTCCAAAGGCGGCGCACTGGTACGTCGCCGTGTCCGATTGCCGACTTGAATTCTACGACGCCCACCCGCCGCCGATGAAGTACCACCTCACGTTCCTCCGCGGGGACGAAGGCGACGGTGTGGGTTCGCACCTCCCCGCGGACCTCAGCGGCATCGGCGTCCTGTACTGGACCCTGCTCCTCGGCATGGTCGCGTTCGCCGTCCCCGGCCGAGCGGCGGTGGTTGGGCAGTTCCGCCGGCTGGGCAGGGTACACGCGCTGGTCCTGGGCGTGTGCGTCGCGTACGTGCTGCAGACGGCGTCGATCGCGCTGGAACTGGCGCACCTCGCCGTGTTCTCCAGGGACGGTAAGGGTTTGCAGTGGAGGTTCACGTTCTTCGCCGCGGATTTCGCCGCGGAGGTTGCGCAGGGCGTCGCCGAGCTCCTCGCTTCGCTCATGCTTCTCTTCCTCGCGTGCGGATGGACCACGGTGAGCCTCGGGACCGCGGGTGCCAGGCTGCTCGGGTCCTTGGAGAGCGGCGGCGGCGGCGGGGCAGTCGCCGGCGCGGAGGCGGAGAAGAAGGAGGCTGAGGGCGCGAGGAGTCGCGGCGACAAGAAGGGCGGGCTCAGTCGGGAGATTCGCGATCGCGTCCCCGACGGCGTGGTCGCCGTCGTCAAGGGGCTCCTCAAGGACGACGACGACCCGAGGGTCAAGGCGAGGATCCAGGCGGTGACCCGCGCGTTGCAATCGCCCGCGCGGCTGTTCACGAAGGGCGCGGCCGTCGCGTCGTCCGTCGCCGGCGCCGTCCCGTCGCCGTCCATGTCGGTCCCCGGCGCGGCGGCGTTGACGCGCACCGCGGGCCGAATGTCGCTCGGCGCGTTCCTGGTGGTTTCGCTCGTGTGCGCGCAGATCTTCCTGGAGATCGCGTCCAGGACGTACACCGACGACTTCAGCGGGTTCCACGATCACGAGCACTGGCCTGGGTACGGCTTGTGCGCGCTGCGACTGGCGCTGGCGGCGCTATTCGCGGTTGGCAACGCGAGCGCGCTTCAATCGGCGGAGATGCAGGACCCGGACGCGGCTAAGTTCCTCCGTGACCTTCGTGCCGTGGGGCTCGGGTGGATGCTGGCGTTCCCCGGGCTCGTGGGCACGGCGTGGATGTTGCCCGCGATGTGGCGGCATCGATGGGTGACGGGCGGGTGCGTGCTGCTGCAATCCGCCGGTCTCGTCGGGCTCGGGTACCTGGTGAGCGCCAACGAGAGGTTCCTGGCGGTATCCACCGTGGCGCCGAGGAGCGCGAGCGTGGCGGGGAACGTTGCGGGGACTCGGGGGATCGCGTCGAAATTGGCGGTGGACTGAAGCACGCGAAATCGCTGTGATAAATACCGGGCTGGTCGGGATGAGGCTGACCCGGGATTGTAAATGCCGTATCGGATAAGAGACAAATTTTATTTCCGTCGTCGCACGGTGCCTCCGCGCTCTCCACCCCACTCGTCATTGCGTGCTCGCACCCACGTCGGCGTCCAACCCGAACAGGCCAATCTCCACCGCGAACTCAGGCTGCTCCCCCTCGCGCAGGAACGTCAACGCCGTGGAGAACTCGTCCAACTCCTCCTCGTCCTCCCTCTTGGCGCCGCCACCTCGTCCACCCTCGCCGTCCTCGCCGTCGTCGGCTTGGTCAGCCTCAACCTCCGCGGCTGGCGTCGTGACCATCCACGCGAACGTGTACTCGCCCTCCATGGTCCCCGTCGGCGTTCGCAGCGGGCAGGCGGACGCGTACTCGAACGTCTGACCGGGTAGAAGCACCGGCTGCTGGCCGATGACGCCGGGGCCGGCGACTTCCTCGACGCGGCCCGAGCCGTCGGTGATGGTCCACCGCCTGTCGCGCAGCTGCACGATCTTGTCGGTGCGATTGGTGATGCGGACGCTGTAGGCGAAGAAGTACTGGCCGTTCTCCGGCCTGCTCCGGCTCGCGACGTACGTGGACGTGACGGCGACGTTGACGCCGTCGGTGGTGACGTCGCTGGTGCACGGGACCTTCTCGGGCGGTGGCGGGGGCGGTGGCTCGAGGGACGCGACGAGGTCCCTGAGCCGCGCCGCGTCGTCGTACCTCTCCTCCGCGATCGCCGTCGCCAGGTCGCGTCTCGCCACGTGAAGTTCATCCCGCTCGAGAGCCTCGTTGAGCTCGTCCCGGAGCCTCGCGGCGAGCTCGAAGTCGTCCGCCTTGACCGCAGCCTCCATCCCGGTCCTCAGGGTAGTTTGTAGGTTGGCTCGGTCCGCGGCCTCGCGCCTGAGCCGGTCGGCCTCGGCCTCCTCTTCGGACGTATCGGCGACGGGCGCATCGTCGCCGGAGACCGCGCGCGTGGGGCTGAGGCGGTCGCGGCGGGCCTCGGACGGGCCCGCGGCGAAGAACGCGCGGGGGCGGGGATGCATTCCCGCGAGGTTTGGGGCGTTCTTCCGCCGTCCGACGCGCGCGTCTCGTCGCCGCGCCGAGGTCGTTGGCGCGAGGACGGGAGCCGCGAGCGATGCCAGGGTTATCGCGGATGACATGGTCGAGAGTGCGATGCGCTTCACGCGCGTCGTCGCTGTGACGCGCCGAATCCTCGGCCCTCGGCGGCGAGCCGAGTGCTTTTTGGCTGGGGAGAAATCCAGTCTGAAATGCTGACCTGGCAGACCGAAGACCTTCGCGCGACGCCCCGACGTCGCACTTGGACCCGAACGCGCGTCTCGCGCGTAGCGAACAACCCCGGAGGAACCTTCTTCGTCGATCATGAGCGTCGTCGCCGCGCCAACGCACGCGGCCTTCCTCGCCGGCCGCGGCACCCCGTCCCGACTGGACAGGCGCCTATATCCAACCCGGCCATCGAAGCGGGCCGCCTGGACGAAATCCATCCGTGCGGTGGCGAGGCCGAGCCGTACCGAGGAGCCCGTCTCCGTGACGCGCCGCGAGGCTGCCGTGAGCGCCGCGTCCCTCGCGCTCGCCGCGCTCGTCACCGGCCCAGCGGTGCGTCCCCCGGCCGCCTTCCCCGTCGCCGATGGCTATCGACCCCGTCCCGATTGTTGACACCTCATCATCGTCAACCCTCCCTTTCCCCTTCGCAGGAGGCCACGCCGCCGAGACAGGCCTTCGAGGTGCCCGCGGATGCGTTCAAACCCTTACCCGGCACTAATCCCCCCATCATGTACTACGACATCAAGGGCGGCGGATCCACCGAGGGCGGCGCCAGGCCCGGGCAGAGAGTGGCGGTCCACTTCGACGTCAAGTTTCGCAGAATCACGATAGCCACCTCGAGGCAAGGCGCGGGCGTGACCGGCGGCGTGCCCTACGGCTTCCAGGTGGGCACACCCGCGGGTACCCCCGGCGGACCCTTCATCAAGGCATTCAACGAGGGCATCAAGGGCATGGGCCCCGGACAGTTCAGGCGCCTGCTGGTGCCGCCCGAGTACGCCTACGGCAACCAGCAGGTGCAGGAGATCCCGCCCAACTCGATGCTCACCGTGGACCTGGAGCTGCTCAGCGTCGCGGCGAGGGCGTGAGGGAGATGAGATGTACAAGTGTGCGTGAGGGAGATGAGATTTATGCGTGAGGGAGATTTATGCGCGTCGTTCGTCGTTTATGGAATGTATGCTTGCTTGCTTTGAACTTATTTCAGCTCCGTTATGCGCTTTCGGACCCAAACCCGCCCCTCAGACAAAACCCGTGCGAGATCATCTCGCGAGGGTGTTCCTCCGGCGTCGTCGTCGGTCTCTCGAAAGAATCCGTCTCAGAATGATCGGCGTTCAACCGCCGATCGAAAAAAACCAACCTCCTCCTCGCCTCCTCGCCCGCAGCGCCCGTCTGCGTCGCCCTCGTATGAATGAATGGTATCCCTCCTCCGTCGATGTCTCCTCTCCGACCCGCCGCCAAAATCTCCCCCTCTTCCCTTAAACTCCCCCTTCCTTTCTCCCTTTCCCCGGTTCCCGAGTCGGTGAGCGCCTCACTTCTTGCCGCCGCGGGTGGTGATGTCCTCCACGAAAGCGTCGGAGAACTTACCGTCGCGCTGGAAGTCACGCATGTGCAGGATGGGCACGCACCCGAGCGCGGCGACGGAGGGACCCTCCGCGGCGGACTCGTACTTCCTGGGCTCGTACGGCGCGAGAAACGCGGCGCCCGCCTCGGTGCCAACCTTGCGGCACACGGACATGAGCGCGTCGAGCGAGTTCATCTTCATGTAAGGGCAGGACGCGCACCCGCCCTCGGCGCTGCAACCCTCGCCGCCCGCGGGGCCGGGGACGATGGTGAGCCCGCCGAGCGCGGCGGAGTCAGCCTCGCCGACGGAGGTGACGGCGTCGGCGGACACCGGGAAGACAATCTCCGCCTCGACGCCGCCGGCGCCGGACTCCTTAGCCGCCCGTAGCTTGGCCTGCGCGGCGCGGACGATGGAGGTGACCATGCCGGTCTCCGTGCCGAGCACGAAGGAGAGCCGTTCGCCGGCGGGAAGGTTCCGCTCGACAGCCTCGTCGATCTTATCGCAGACGTAGTCGAGGATGTTCTTGGTTGAGCCGACCACGCCCATGTCGCGTTCCCGCTTAGCCTCCATGGCGAGCTTGAACATCTCCCCGGGGACCTCGAAGTGCGCCGTCTGGTACGCGTCGCCGTAGTACTTCTTGACGTTCTCGCAGACGTCGCCTCCGAACATGTGGTGCACCATGCAGGTACCGTCCTGGAAGTATCGCAGGCGCGGGAGGAGCTCCTTGATCGTCTTCTGCGTGTGCGCCGGATGCACCGCGGCGACGTCCTCGTCGGACCACGTGGACATCATGGTGAAGAGCTCGGCGAGGTTACCGCCCATGTAGGTATCCGGTCCGTAGAAGACGTTCACGCCCGGGATCTGCGCCGCGGCGGTCAGCACGGTCTGCACCACGTTGGAGGACGTGCACGTGATGGTGGGCACGGCGGCGTTGGCGTTAGCCTTGGTGTCCAGCGCGGTGTTGATGTAGATGACGTGGACGGCGTTCTCCACGCCGTCAGCTTCTGCGAGGTAGTCGTAGTACTTCTTGTCCTGCGCCGCTTCGGCGAGGGAGCACCCGATGTCCTCGGCGGCCATCCTGTACACCTTCGCGGACTCCAGGCCGGCGTCGTCCAGGATGGCTCGGACGTTTTCAGACATGAAGTCGACGCCGAGCACGGCGATGGACTCGCACCCGCCCTCGTTGACCATGCGAACCGCGGCGTCGGCCATGACGAGCGAGTCGGAGATGAAGATGTGCTCGTACTTCTTCGCAGCCGCCATGAGCACGCCCTGCACCTGGGGGTCCATGTAAAAGTGCGCGACGATGCCGATCTTCTTGGCGGCGAGCTCGGCGACGAGCGCGTCAACCGCGGCGGCGTCGGGCTCGAGGTACTCAGCCTGCGCCAGCGCGAAGGAGCCCTTGGCCTCCACGCCGTCGGCGGTGACGATGAGGGACGGGAACGGGGGCGTGGTGACGCCGTCCTCGGCGCTCAAGAGTCGGCACTGCTTCTTCACCGTCTCGAGCATGTTGCGGAATCCGTTGGCGCGGGACCTCGGCAGCGCGGCGGATCCGATGCCGAGGTCCGCGACGACATCGTCGGAGATGGCGAGGACGTCCGCGGGCGTGAGGCCCGTGAGGCCGCGCGCGAGGACCCCCGCGAAGCCGGCGGTGATCTGCGCCTCGGATGCTCCGCGGACGGCGACGAGGCCTTCGGCGTCGAGGGACACGTCCACCCAGGCTTCCGCGGTGCACCCCATGACGCGGTTGGCGATGGACCTGTCGGCGTCCGGGAGCTCGGGGAGGGAGGCGGACATGCCGACGAGCTTCTTGACGCGCTCGGTGGGATCTGCGGAGAACGCGGGGGTGTGAGGGTGGGAAAGTCGGTCAGTCGACGGCGTCGGGGGCGGAGACTGGGCGGGAGAGGAAAAAGGTCGATCGGATCCGTCGCCGCCGCCGCCTTCGGGAGGCGACGGAATGGCGCGGTGCGCGGTCGCGGAGGGACGCCGGAGACCCGCGGGAGACCCGCGAGTCCATCGAAGCGATCNTTGGCANCGATGAGAGCCACGNGGACGCCCTCGGGACGCCCTCGGGACGGACNGGGCTGGCCACGACGGTTGGATTCGGACGCTACGTCGCTTCGGTGGGCACGTACCCGCGGCGCTCGCGATCTCGGCGACGATCGCGCCGAGCTTGGAGCCCTCGGCGGCGGTGGACACCGCGCGGATGGGCGCGACGGTGACGCGACCGCGACCACGTCGAACGGTGGCGGGCGCGCGAAGCGCCGCCGCCGGGGCCTTGATGGAGGCGAGCGCTGCTGAGGACGTCATCGCAGCGGAGTGTTGTGCCGGACGAAAATATCGGCCGTTCTACAAGTATTTCGAGCTTCACTCGGTCACATTCGCAGCTGCTGGCGATTTATGACTGGCTCGCTGTGGAACAAGAACTCGAATCGCGTATTTATAACCCCAATTACATTGCTGTGCAATAAATAATCATACGAATGTGACCCAGATGGAACGCTAAAAGGCGCGACGGGTTCGGAGGNTCCGACGACATCGACGCCGCCTCTCGCTCCACGTNCGTACTCGGGAATGAATGTAACTCGGGATGAATACAACGCATTTTCATGTACACGGGCGCACAGCGCCGGGTGCTATTACACCATCCACACCAGCCCCGAGTGCTTCATCATCGAATTCCCTTCATAGTCGCCGAGTAGTCGCACGACTCCTCCGTCTTGCCAGAGTCCACCGTCTGCTTACTCCACCTGTTGCTGAGCGCGAACGGGTTATCGCCGCCGCTCGTCGTCCCCTTGAACGTCGCGCTCGGGTAGCGTCCCATACGCGACTCCTGCTCGTAAATCGTGTACGCGCGGTCCGAACCGACACCAGCCGCAAACGACTCCGAGCTCAATCCTCCCATTCGAGTCCGCCCCGCCCACGTCTCGAGCTCACCTTTCGTGGCGAGCCCAGCCTCGTGCCTCCACGTCACGTCCACGTCCGAGTCCGAGATCTTGGCCCCGTCCTGGGAGTACATCACGCGCCGGCCCACGTTGACTCCGGTCAAATCGTGCTCCACGAATGAGGCGCCTGTACACAAAACACGACGTCAGTCTAATTGCCTACACGAGCATTAAAATAAACGTACCGTACGCGCTGGACTTGACCGTCTCCGCGGGTCGCTCCGCGGGATACGTCGCCGCCTTCATCGCCTCCTTCTCCAGCTGAGCCATGAGCGCGCGGTCCCTGGCGCCCAACGCCGCGCGCTTGTCGAAGTACCCCGGGCGCGCGTCCGGGTCGTTAAACTGGGACTGCGCGGCGGTGGTCCATTGGCGGGGCGGCAGGGCGGATGCGTGCTTGACCACGCGCTCGTACGTCGCCGTGGGCTCGCGCTTGATCGGGCCCGACGTCGCGGGGTCGTACTCGCCGGAAGCGGGGACCCAGCTCTGCGGGATGGGGACGGGATCGGGTCAGGCGGGGACTACCTCGCGCGGCAGGGGCCAAAACGGGATGTGATGATGATAATTCCTCGAAACTCGGGCGTCGCGGGGAGGCGCACCTTGTATCGGAACACGCCCGTGTCGCTCTCGAGCTGGCGCTCCTCAACCCAGTTTCCGACCAGGGTACCGTGCAGCTCGCGCTTGTTGAAGCCGGTGAAGGGCTCCTCGTCCTTCGACATCGTGGCCGAGAGTGCGACTGGAAGTGGAACAAGCCGTAGTTCCCCCGTGCACGTGCGTGACTGGCAGACTGGCGCCGCGATCTGATAAAAAAATATTTCTTGACGTGGCGCATTGTTTTTGACAAGGCTACTGTTCCTTGGTGCCATCTTCTCTGCCCTCCCCTCCCCACATGGGTCGACCGTCCGCGGCCTCTTTCTCCATCGGCGCCGTCTCCTTCTTCTCCACCCCCGCGCCCACGTCGCGGTCCGCCACCAGACCCGCGCCGCGCCCTTTCCTACGCCAAAAGTCCTTCATGTCGTTCCCACCCGCGCCCGCGCCCGCCTTCGACGACCCGAGCGAGATCCTCTCCTCCTCCACGTTCCGTTGGGACCACGCCCTGCGCGTCTTCTCCCGTTGCGTGATCTCCCTCGTCTCCGACACCGTCCCTCCCTCGACGAGCGGTCCCTCCAGCACCATGTTCCGTATGTCGTCCCTGAGGGATAGGATCCTGAAGGGCAGCAAGTCACCCGCCGGGGGCCTGAGGGACCCGGACGACGTCGGCTTGACCATCTTGTTCGGCAAAAAGCCGACAATGCCCGCGACGCCCACGGCGTATCCCCCGTTCACGGTGTTCATCACCCGCCCCTTGACCACCCCGCGGCGCGCGTGTATGGCCTTAATCTCCCGCCACACGCCCTCGTCCCTCTCCTCCAGCTCTCGCTGCGAGTTGGACAGCTCCATCTCTCCCATCGGGTTCTGGACGTGGCGCACCATCAGGCGCAGCTGATCGCCGATCTGGGGGATCGGCTCCTCCTTCAGGCGCGTGCCGGGCGATCGCCTGAGCTCCTTCTCGTGAAACATCACCGGACTGCGGACGCGACGCGGGGGGAAAGGGGTGGATGGGGTTAGGTTTTGGTCGTCTCGGTTTTTGGATGTGCGGGTCGGGCGGGGCGCCGGGTCGATCGCGCGGGCGGGCGACGGTCGCCGGGTCCGGGCCTTGGGTTTTCGTATGCGAGCTCGGGGACGGGTACTCACGTCTTGAACCCCGTCTCGACCTGGTAGAAGCCGTTGTCGTCCACCGCGGCGACGCGACCGAGGATCACCTTCTTCCTCAGGTGCGGCAGGCTGACGTTCTCGTTGCGCAGCAGCCCTCTTCCGACGGCGCCGACTTTGGAGAAGGTCATCCTCATCGCGCGGCCCCGCATGGTGCGAGCGTGACGTGAGTTACGGCCCGCGGGTGAGTCCTGGGAACCTCCCTTCGCGCGCGCGAGTCTGCGACGCGCGATCGCTCGGGGTGAGCCAAGTTGGTCGGTTGCGCGCAAACAGAACTCACACGATATTTTACTGACGTCACGTAAACCTCGGAGCGGCCGGGCGCGGCACTGTTCCCCGCGGAGACGACGAGAACGGACTATGCACGCCACGAGCGCGGCTTCCCTCGCGCGCATGGGCTCCCTCACGGCGTCCTCGCGAGCGAACCCCGCGGCGTCATGCTCCGGCAGAGCCCACGCGGCTTCGCGACGCTTCCGTGGCGAAAGCGTCATCTCGCGACGCGATTCTCGGGGAAAAGGGCCCCGGGGACCCGTCCTGGTTCGCGCGGCCGGACCCGGCGATCCCGGGACCGCCCCATCCTCCCAGCAGGAGATCGATGAGATATGGAGCTCGTCGTCGCCAGCCTACCTTCAGCACACCGGCGCGAGCGTGGACGACGACGACGACGAGGACGATGCGTCGTTCCAATCCGACGTCGCCGCGACAGCCGTGGCGGCCGCGACGAAGGCCGGCCGCGAACCCATTCGAGGCGCCGCCGCGACCGTCGCGGGCGTGACGACGCTCTCCATCGACGAGGCCACTCTGGTGAAGGCGGCGCAGGTCCAGACAGTATCACCCGACGGGTACGAATGGGGACCCGACGGGGTGTACAAGGGCGACCCGGTCTGGGACATCATCACGCTCCTCGCCAAGAAAGACGCCGCCGCGGAACCACTCCTCTCCTCGTACATGTACATGTCCGTCCTGTCACACGATACCCTGGAACAAGCACTCAGCTTCGTCCTCGCAAACAGGCTCGCGGACAGCACCCTACTGCCCACGCAGCTCATGGAGATCTTCAACTCGGTGCGTTTATTTTTATTCACGCGCGGGCAATTAGACTGACGTCGTGTTTTGTTCACAGGTGCTCTTCGCCGCCGACGCGGACGGCGTCTTTGTCCGCGACGCCATACGNAAAGACATCAAGGCCATCTACCAGAGGGACCCCGCGTGCTTCAGCTACGTCCACGCGCTGCTCTACCTCAAAGGTTTCCACGCGTTGCAAGCGCACAGGATCCAACACGCCTTGTGGAAGAGGGGCCAACGTCTGCTGGCGCTGACCATGCAGGCGAGGATATCGACCGTGTTCGCCATGGATCTCCACCCGGCGGCTCGGCTAGGTAAGGGCATACTCATCGACCACGGCACCGGCGTGGTCATCGGGGAGACCGCGGTGGTTGGAGATAACGTGTCCATCCTGCAAGGGGTCACGCTGGGAGGTACNGGGAAGGACGTCGGGGACAGGCACCCGAAGATTGGAAAAGGCGTGCTCATCGGCGCGCACTCGACGGTCTTAGGTAACATCACGGTGGGCAAGGGNGCTATGATCGCGGCGGGGTCGTTGGTGCTCAAGCCGGTGGCGCCGCACGCGATGGTCGCGGGCGCGCCGGCGAGGGTAGTCGGCCAGGCCAACGCCCCGGCGCCGGCTATCGAGATGTCCCAGGAGATTGTCGACGGCGGCGGGTTGGCCGGGGGCCCGACGGAGCGGTTCCTCAGCTTCCGCGGCGACATGAGCAACAGGGACCTGGAGGAGGCGATGCGGGTCGAGGCGGCGCGGAAGGAGCGCGAGAAGGATGAGCGGCTGAGCATCTGGGACGCGGAGGAGTGTTTGGACTCGAGCGTGAAGGACCTCGAGGAGTGCGTCGAGGCGAGGGCCAAGGGCTCGAAGAAGGGAAAGAAGATGCGAACCATGCAGGCTGACATGGAGGATCTCCCGGACGACGTGGACTGGTACATCTGAGGTGGAAGGTAGTGCTGCACGCGAGCTCTGGTTTTTTCTAAAAAGTTTCTGAAAATCCACCTGGTACCGAACACATGCGGACGCATTTAGACCGTCGTTTACCAATCATTTGGGTTTCGCTGCCGAAGCAATGTGCCTTATCCTGCACCGCGAATCAGCGCCTGTGTTGAGGGTTCAGGTCCCGGCGCCCCCGACACAAGTGACGGCGCCTTGGGCACGACCCGGCGCTTCGCACGAGGACCAGTAGACTCGCGCAGACTTCACGACGACGATGGCATCGTGCGTGATGCGCGGCGGCGCGCTCGCGGCGCGACCCGTCGCTCTCGCGAGGCGCGACCGCGCGCGGACGGGACGCACCGGAGGAATCGCCGCCCCGGAGGCACCCAAGGGCGGGCTCGTGGCGCTCCCGACGCGCCCCCGGGGGCAGAGCCGCGTCGTCCTCGCCCGCGCGGAGGGCGAGCAGACAGCCTCGGCCGCGAGCGCCCAACCCGAGGCGAACGGCGCCGCGTGCGATGTTCCCCCGGGCATGTTGGACTCCCAGTCCCTTCCCGAGAACTTTTGCATCATCGAGGGCGGCGACAACCAGGTGCGGGACTTCGCGGACATGGACGCGGAGACGCTGACGCTGAACATCGAGAGCAGGAAGAACAAGGTGTTCATCATGCTCGAGGAGGTGCGGCGGCTGCGGGTGCAGATGCAGGTCAAGAGCCGGGGCATCGACGAACCCTTAAAGCCGCCGCGGGAGTANCCATCCGTGTTACCGGGTTTCCCGCGACTCACCGAGGATACGTTCCAGGACTACTACATCTACTGGGCCGCGAGCGTGGTTCTCTTCCTCACCTTCGGCGGTCTCATCGCGCCCCTCGCCGAGGTCAAGATGGGCCTCGGCGGAACCTCCTACCTCGACTTCATCGAGTCCGTCCACCTTCCGCGGCAGCTCGCGCTTGTCGATCCCATCGTGGCTTCGTTCACGGGCGGCGCCGTCGGCGCCATCTCCGCGTTCTTCGTGATTGAGATCAACAACTTCAAGGAACAGGAGCGCAAGGTGTGCATGTACTGCAAGGGGACGGGTTACCTGGCGTGCGCGCAGTGCAGCACGAGCCCTAAGCCCGGGCGACTGATCGACCCGGTGTCGGGCGCTAAGTGCTACTGCTCGTGCTGCAGCGGGACGGCGAAGGTGATGTGCACCAGCTGCCTGTGCACGGGCGTGGCGATGGTGACGGAGCACGACCCGAGGATCGACCCTTTCGGGGAGTGAGACGGGCGCTGAGTGAGAGGGTGGGGGGAGGAGGAGGATTTGACGTCACGGGCGACGAGCGTGCTTAATGAACACACACGAACACAAGCGCCGACACTCGCGAGACCGACTAAAGAGCCCGTACAAGTATTCATTCACCTCGCATCCACCGTCTCGCTCAGTCGAACGAGCGCCGTGTCATGAGCGCGACGTCTCGGGCGAACCCCGGCGCCAACGCGTCGCTCAGGGTCGCCGATCGTCTCAAGACCGCTTCCTCGCGGTGCGGACCGATGGTACGACCGGGAAAGATCCGCACCGCCGCCCGCTCTCCCGTCTCCCCGCGCGCCCCGCGCCCTGACCCGCGATGACGTCCCGCGATCCGATCCCGAGCCGCGATCTTGCCCACACTCCTGACGCGTTCCATTCCCCGAACCGCGACGCAGATGGCGGCGTACGGCGCGTGCATACAGCTGAACATGCCGGACGTTGGGAAAGGCGCGTGTGAGCGCGAGATGGAGGCGCTCAAGGCGTGCGTCTTCGCCAAGAAGTAGACCTTATTTTTTACACGAAGCTCTTAGCTCGTTTCAGCAGAGTCCCCTAACCGACTACGTCTATTGACTATGTTCTACCCCCACCGCGGCGGACCCACCGCCTTCCTTCCTCGCGCGTTTCCGTTCACGTCGACATTTCGCCTCCGCGCGCGCCTCGTCCTCCCGTGAGCGCCGCGCGTCCACCTCGGCTCTAGCCGCGTCGTTGATTCTCGCATCGAACGAGTTGACGTTAATCGATGCGCCGACGTCGAAGCGGG
>JGI20151J14362_10001819_pt1 | contig 15277 bp, 14 predicted proteins | sample COG_01_FD_14362 | JGI IMG/M metagenome (IMG submission 14362)
CAGCACCCTTGGAGGAGGAGGAAAAAAAAAGAGATCAAAGAAAAAAAATAAAAAAAATAAAAAAAATAAATCAAAGAAAAAAAAGAAGCGACGGAAACAAAATCAATCAAAGAAAAAAAAGAAAAAAAGGAAAACCAAAAAGCGCAGATAAACTTAGCCAGGTGCTATTTAACCCCCGAATTTATCTTTGCATAAATAAATAATATTATAAATAAATAATATTAAAAATAATATTATTTATATCTACATCGCGGCGACTACATATCGTTGTCGTCATCATCAACATCATCTTCATCATAGATAATGGAGACATTATGCCAGCCACCGAGCTTATATGGTCCGAACCTACGACTCATAAATTCGTGAAGTTCCCTCGCGAGTGGGATGCCCTTTCCATAATTAATCTGATACCAGTTGCGGAAATGTTCATAGACCTCGGTTTTCTTAATTTTACCCCCCTTCCTCTTCTGGATTTTGTCGCGGATAAACTCGGCGAGGTAATCCTGTCCATCGCGATATTGGTCACTGCTAGCAAGAACCATCTTGCAATCAGTTACGTTCCCCTTGAGAACGTATGATTTATCAACAAGCATCGCCATCAACGTGGGTGCCCACCGTTCGAATTTCTGGTCGATATTTTTGTCGATTTGAAACTGGTGAGGATAATGCTCGCGGGGGAATTTATCCTCATCTCCATATGGAACCTCTAGAAACTTTGATACGAAGTCGCAAACGCGGATACGCCGCCACGTGCCGTCGTCGTTGCTTTTAATTTCAAATAGAGTGTTCGTGCATACAACGAGATTAAACTGTGGCGTGAAAGTTACGGTGTCTTTAAATAGAGCTCTGCCTTGAATTGGGTCACCGCCAGTAATCTCTTTCATAATACCTTCATTAATTTTGTCTCCCTTAGACGGCTCCTGCATAACCGCTAGACGAGTTCCCATAAGCTGGACAATTTCCGAACTTGTGCTGCCGATGCTGTTTCTTTTCTGCGTAATAAGCGTAATGGGAACGGTGCCTTTGTAATCACCAAGACCCTTTGACATAAGGTCAACATATTTGGACTTTCCGTTCCTCCCCGAACCAGTATAAATATTAAACGTTTGGTTTTCGTTTGTCCCAATTAGACAAGACGCGGAATGCTCCCACATATATTTACGGAGTTCTTCGTCCGGGAAAAGCTCATACATAAATCGCTCGAGCTCGGCTATGGTCTCCCCGTGAGAAGGAGAGCTGAGCGGAACATAATCAATGTTCGTGCACTTTGAGATATAGTCGTCTGGGCGACCCAACCGACTAGTTTCCTCTTGAAAGTCGACGACGCAGTTATTGAAGCAGAGGAGATATGGGTTCTGGTCAAGCTTCTCGATAAAGTGTTGATCATAGAATAACTCCCTCGCCTCCCGCATAATATTATTTTTCCAGGTTGTCTTCTTGAGTAGAAGTCCNATTTCGGATAGTTTCGCNCANCGAGAAGTATAGTATTTATAATCTTCTGAGTCTGAATCGAGCGTGTCTAGTTTGTCGTATGCGCCCTTAATCTTTTTTACATACGTTTGCCATAGATCTTTTGAGATGAGGAGACGCAGAGTGCTACCAGAGTCAATCTCATACCAGCGATGCTGAATATACTCATACCAACAGTTATTGCGAATGCTGACACAGACATATTGGTCCTTGAAAAGATGAAACAAAACACACGCGAGGTCGAACTCTGTTGGTTGCTTATGTTTCATTGCGGTGCTTACAGTTTCCTCAATGAAGTAATCAACCGTTTCCTTATGGATGGAATTGTATTTCTCGCGGGAATCAATCTTAGACCAATACATAATAGACCTATGCGTAAGACCATCTACACGATTGCCGAAGTCAAAACCTTTCCATTTTTGGTATAGTTCGGGCACGCTTGCCCAATCGAACGTTTCAGACTGTGAGCTGAATTTTAGCCACGATAGGAATAGTTTTGTGCTTGTGCTAGCGAGCGCCCAACCAACGCGCATCCATTTCGTATAACTTCCTTCTCCGTAATAAGATTTTGGAAGGGTCATCGTGTATTGGTGTGTTTCCTTTAGTTTGTAATCGCAAGTGCCGATGTCTTCAAACATCTCCTCAATTAGAGCATCGAGAATTTCAACAGTCCGTATATTACTATACAAAGCCCCTTTCATACCAGCACTACACGAACCCGGCCCGCTTTTCTTAAACCCGCAATCTAATGCCGCAGCTCCCGAAGTTTTCTTTTTTCCTAGAGATTTGCAAGCGGCGGCAAATTCCGTTTCGATACTCTCGAGCATCTCAAATTTAGGATATTTCGTATACCTGGCCGATAATTTCTGAAGATTTTTAGAAGTATTAAATTCGTCAATATTGTTTTCTTTGATAGTCCAGTCATCATCGTCGTGCGTGAGAACATAGTGGTGCTTGATAAGATATGCCTGATGACCAGGTTTACGAGAGCCATACATTTGCCAATTCACATGGCCCTTAGTAACTCCTTCGTCGAAAACCTCATCCCACGTGTTAGTAATGGGCAGGTCATCCCAAATATTGCCAATCTCGCCGATAATTTTATCTCGCAACAAAACCTGTAGACCTTTATGCATAGATGTCCCAATAATAATATGAATACCGTCTTTTGTGATTTTTTTTTCTTTAACTTGGTTCACGCCGTTTTTTTCCATAACAAATACGTCGATATCAGCGCCGTCGGGAATAGTAGCCAGCTGCTTGATTTTTTCGACATAAAGAATTATAACGTCAACGACGTGGTCCGCTGTATGCTGTTTCTCCGTCGTGTCAGGAGAATAGCGGAGGTCAATATCTATCATAATCGGCCCATCCTCGCGAAGCTGTTTCTCGGTTAAATATTCTAGAGTTTTATTTACAAACACGTGCTTGTAATATTTAGAATAAAACGACTTCTCGTCCGACGAATCGATTTTGTAAGACCCCGGATATATATTTAGTTTTTTGTCTGGGATTTTGGTGTGGGTGTGTTCCTCGCCCTTCGCGGTTGTGTTGGATTTCAAGAAATGGTTAAATCCATCGCTCGGTTGAGACATATCTATTATACATACTTTGTAAAAAATTTTTATCTCAATTTTTTTATTATATATATGTTAAATAAATATTAGAATAAGACATAAGACCAAGCGAATATTTATATTAATGACCGAAGTTGTTCTCGCAAAAGGTGTAATCCAGAGACTCGCTAAAGATGTTAGAGAGATCACGAGGAATCCATTAATTGACCACGGAATACATTATGTTCATAATACAGATAATATATTAAAAGGACAGGCTTTATGCGTTGGGTCTAAGGGAACTCCTTACGAAAACGGTTATTATTTATTCGAGTTTGAATTTCCGCCAAATTATCCGCACGCCCCACCTCTAGTAACATACCACACAAATGATGGGAAAATTAGATTCAATCCAAATTATTATAGGAATGGAAAGGTTTGCTTGTCTATATTAAATACGTGGAGCGGAGACCAGTGGTCTTCGTGCAATACGATATCTAGCATATTATTAGCATTATGCACGGTTCTAAATGACAAGCCGTTACTAAACGAGCCTAATATCGAAGAGGATAATAAGGACTTCACCCCGTATAATAAAATAATTACATTTGCGAATCTGAGTGTGGCGATAGGGGATATGTTGGAAAAAAATTTTGTGAAAGTAAAATTCCCGGAGCTGAGGAAGATTATGGTTGACCATTTTAAAGAAAATTATAATAGTATTATGGAACAGGTATATAGAAACGTGGGAGACCACGATAGTATTGCAACAACTCGTTTATACGGAATGACAATGTGGTTAGATTATAGTAATGTAGGCGTAAGGTTAACGAAAATATACGAAGGGTTTGTAAAAGAATTATTATAAAAGAATTATTATAAAAGAATTATTATAAAAGAATTATTATAAAAGAATTATTTTAAATTACCTTATCTATAAAATTGAATATAAATAATGATATGAGATATATATATTAGAGATGCACTTTTGCGAAAAGTGTAACAACATGTATTATTTAAAGGTTGCCGATGATGATGGCGATAAGCTTATTTATTATTGTCGTAACTGCGGGTTTGAAGACAGTATACTAACAAAAGACAACATCTGCGTATTGGATACGGTAATTCATCAAAAGACGCAGCGTTATAAACAGGTTATTAATGAATATACCAAGCACGACCCAACCCTCCCCCGACTTAACAATATCAGGTGTCCGAACGAGTCGTGTGTAAGTAATACTGGGGCTGAATCGATGGAGTCTGGAGACGCTACCCCGCCACCATCAGACAAATCGCGCGAGGTTATCTACATCCGATATGACGATATTAATATGAAATATATTTATATGTGCGTGAAATGTGATACTATTTGGAAAACGGACGAGAACCACTAATTTAAGAGGAAGAGCATCATCCGCGAAGATACAGAATAAATTATATTTTTTTAATTGAAAATTGAAAACATATAAAAATATATATTGATTGTATACATATGGAACTAGCAAAAGACTCGATTATTGAAAAAGACTCTGACACTGAAATCGCAATCAAAAATCCCGAAGACTCTGATGATCTTAATACCGATTCAGATGACTTATCTGATATTGAATCATCTGCGGGAGATTTGTCTAATGTCGAAGACATAATTGATGAGGGTGATGATAGTTCGGACGAGGAGAAAGAGGACGACGAACCAGGAGATTCTGTGAGCAAAGAAGCTATTGTAGACCCAATTATTTCGCCAACTATCGCAGATATCCTAAAATATAATGGGGATGAAAAAGTGGAGAGCGATTCTGACGCTGATACAACGGACGACGAGGACGAGGATTACTTGCAAAAGCTGAAGAATATTGCAAAGGATAGTTATATAGCGAATTTTCACCCAGACTCAATCATCCATAACTTCGATGAGGTATTGAAGTTATCAAAAGTTTCCAGAAATAAGATGGGAAATATTATCGACCCGTATCATCGGACAATTCCAAAACTTACGAAATATGAGAAGGCAAAAATATTGGGCCAGCGAGCAAAGCAGATTGATAGTGGTGCAAAAGCATTTGTAAACATCCCCCCGACAACTCTTGACGGATATTTAATTGCTCTGGATGAATTGAATCAGAAAAAGATTCCGTTTATTATCCGAAGACCAATTCCTGGCGGCGGGTCGGAATATTGGCCAGTATATGAACTGGAGCTATAATGAAATAAACGGATTATTTTATGAATAAAGAACATTTAATAGTCCATTAAGTAGTATAATGGATATTATTATTATATGAATTAAATATTTATATAATATAAATGTTATCTATAACTAAAATGTATGATATATATTTTAATATATTAATATCATTATTAATAGGATTTTTATTAGCATATTATTACAACTTTAAAACAAGTAGAAAAGGATATCGCTTGCAAGAATTGATACTTTTAACAAAAGGAAATTGTTATCATATACATCACTTTATGTACATTGGATCTATAATAATTTCTATGATTATAGCAAGGTCTATGCCAGAAACATCATTTACTTTATTAATTGCCTTTTTATTAGGTATATCTTCAGAAGATCTATTATTTAAAGATTGGAATATAATAAAAAATAATTGTCATAAAAGCAAATTAATAAAATTTATGAAACATACTACAGATGTTAATTCAAAATATAATTAACATAGATTTTAATAATATTCCTGTAGAGCGATTCTACTAGCTCTACAGGAATATTATTAAAATCTATGATGAGATTATTTCCCTCATAAATAGATCTACATCCCCTCTTTTTACATCAATAGGTCTTCTTCGGGTCATCATATAACTGGAGCTATAATGAAATAAACATATATGCGTTATTTTATGAATGAATATATTGTTTCAAGCGACGGGATGTTTTTTTATGAATTACATTTCGTCATTAATATGTAAGAAAAACGCGGAAAAATATTTAGAAAATCCTTATACTCCGGTCTATGATATTATTCATAATAATGTGCCGAAAATAGGAATCCACACGCCGGAATATTTATTATTGGTGTCTTTTGTTAGCGCGATTATTAAACAATTTTTTTTTCCCGGCAGCGATGAACAACTCCAAATAAATATATCGGCCGTTGGATATTCGTTGGTGCTGAGGTCAATAACAACTATCTCTACAATTATGCCCACTTGTATGCCGAGACCGCCGGCTAGTCAGAGTTATTATAAAAAAATATTTTTATCAACACACGACCTAATGTATAGTGGACATACTATCATTTTTATTTTTCTGGGAACGATGGTAGATGCCGATTATTGCACAAATATGTTTTTGTATAGTTATAGTCGGATGATACAATTTGTATTTCCAATATCGTTAATATTATCTAGACAGCATTATACAAACGACGTGATTGTTTCAATGGTTGTTTACAATCTATTTTATCATCTATTAGCACTTCCATATATTAGCACTTCCATATATTAGCACTTCCATATATTAGCACTTCCATATATTAGCACTTCCATATATTAGCACTTCCATCTATTCCCGCAGTCAATGCAAGATACGAATGTAGTCATAGACTCATCTGCACTCCTTGTTTGTAGCTGATAATAGCTACAATTTTTCGATTTACATTTCCCACACTTAAAATCATCGGTGTTTGACATAATCTTTGGGGCACACATATTATCGTCGTGAAGTTTTTTAATTTCGATGAACTTTTTCCATTTTCCCGGATTCATCTCTTGATGTGTCATCATTCCTATCTTGTGTGCACGGATCTTTTTACTCTTCACCAGATCGAGAAGGTCGGAATTCCCAAGATTGATATAGATTGAACGAAACTTATTCAGATACAAGAGAACGAAATACGGATTGTTCCATTTTTTCAGGATATTTGTTTCATTCGCTTCCTGAATGGAGTAATTATAGATTCCCTTCTCAAGATTGGAGACGATTTTTTTATCGTCGATAAGGAGGAGGAGTTTTTTGTTGATATTTTCCCGGAAAAGGTCAGGGTTGTCGATAGTCCTCATAGTAATACATATAAACTTATTTATTTATATGTATTCAATTTTGTTTAGTTCTAATTTGTCTAGCCTAATTTGTCTAGCCTAATTTGTCTAGCCTAATTTGTCTAGCCTAATCTTCGTCTGTGCTATATTCATAAAATTCCTCCCCTAGCTCACTATTATCAGAATCGTCGGAAGAATCGCTTTCCCCTACTTCCTCTTCACACGACCCATTATCAGAGTCATTTTCAGAGTCTTTTTTTTCGCTCTCGGTATCAACAACAAAATCGTCTTTAAGATAACCATCCTTGGTTTTTAAATGTTTAGGAACCTCTTCCAGCTCGTCATCACTTTCAGATTCGTTGTCGTCTAGGTCATCAAATCCCCCGAATAACTTTTCGTAAATTGTATTCCATAGAGGAACGTCCAAATCAACAATATCATCTCCGTCTGTTTTAATAAGGCAGCAATCTCCGAAATATAGAGCATTATCGCACGGCGGAGGGAAATCATATTTATTCTCGGTATTTGCATTTCCGAAATCTCTGGCCCACAATTCTATAGAATGATGTGTGTCTCCAACCTTAACTTTCCAGGTTGTCCTATTTGAAAATCCATCTTTCTTTCTAAAATTGCATTTTTTATATAGATCATCGCGACAGATTTTCTTAACATTAGAAGTCGTCAGAGAAGAATTTTTGTGAACAATAATAATGTTCGTCATTATTTTAATATTTTATATAGGTTTAAATGGTTTCTATATAAAATATGTAGTAATGAAAATATATTCGCAGGACCTAGACGTAAAAGCTATTCCGCACAAGACACTTATCCCATATTATATAAGCACTAAAAATAAATCTCTTATATATTCCGAAGAAGGAATATTTAAGATTGCAAAAGATAAGATATATAAGATGAAAGTGGTTGACGTACCTGTAAAAAAATATGTTATGGATAATATTGTCTTATATTGTGACGATAGCACAATTGCAGTAGATGATGAATGGTACCAAATACCGTATTCTCATTATAAGAATGATATAGTAGAGGAAACATATAAGTTGAATTCTGACTCGTCTATGCAGATGATTTTTGTTAAAAAAGACGGGTTTGTTCAAGATATTTATTTTGAAACGAAATGCGACATCAACACGATTGGCGTAAAAGACGATATAATTTCGTTTTTATCGCTATTAAAGTTTAATCACACTATGTAATATGTTTTATTGGTTTATCCAACAGACAATAATTTCGATTATTTTCATATTTGTAGTTCATCAAATATATAATTTTATTAAAAATAAATATTCCATACCGATAGTGGTTGATTTAGTCGATATGCCAAAGAAGGAATATGCAAATATATTAAATATTATTAATACATCTAGCGAGGAAAGCGCGGAACAAGTCGAAAATACGAAATCCGTCGAAAATATGAAATCCGTCGAAAATATGAAATCCGTCGAAAATATGAAATCCGTCGAAACAAAGTCCTCGGACGATGGAACAACATCTATCGAGTGTCTTGATAAAAAAAAGAATACTGATATGTATGCGGATATGTATACGGATATGCAAGTTGATTTACAGTCGCATTTTAATAGTATAAAATAATGAAATAGATATAAGCCCAAATATAAAGTAAATACATATATGTTGTCTATCGCGACTAAAAACAACTTGATGTCTAGATTTCCTTCTATTAAACTTTCCTATAATAAGAATATATATAGAAAAGTTTATGCCGACTATTATAGTATTATACCAAAGGGGCCAAAAGCAATAATGTGGTTTACCTATATTCATAATAAAAATGTCTGTCTGCTATTGCATCTAGATAATAAGGACAATATTAAATCAATCGAGACGTGTGCAATGTGTTTTGACAATAAGCTGTCGTATGGGACTGTTATATACGGGACATATCTGAAATCAACAAAATCAAATATTTTCTGTTTTGAAGATTTGCATTATTATATGGGGACAAACGCGGAGAGATATAATCCAATAAAACAATTAAGCATATTTCAACAGATGTTTTCGTGCGAGATTTCGCAAAAAACATACGGAGATAATTTTGTAAAACCGGTATTGCCTATGATGAATACAGATTATGGCGAATTGCGGAGAAATATTGAGAATTTACCTTATATAGCATACGGAATTAAATATTATAGAAACAAGTATGCTATGGGTGTGGAAAGGGTTAATATAGAATTAAAACGAGATGCGATTTTTAAAGTGACTGCGAGCCTGAACGCGGATATATATAATTTATATTGCGTGAAAGATGGAAAGGATTATCACTTCGGCGTCGCGATGATCCCGACTTACAAAAAAAGTGTATTTATGAACTCTCTGTTTAGAAACATAAAGGAAAATGCAAATTTAGACTTGTTAGAAGAAAGTGACGACGAGGAAGAGTTTGAAAATATTGATCCGTCAAAATTTGTTAATTTGGAAAAGCATTTTATTATGAGGTGTGTATATAATTATAAATTCAAAAAATGGGAGCCTACGGAGAAGCTTCCTGATAATAGTAAATATATTGACTACATTGAAACATAAACTAGACAGTCGGAATTTATTTAATTGTTAAAAGACATTTCCCCTTTAGGTTGTCGGTGTCGCAAATTTTTTTAGAAACTTTAGAAGGAGCGGTTTTGCACGGGTCATACAGAGTTTCCCACTTATCGCCAGAATACAAATTACTATTTGTGTAAAGTGTTTTATATTTAAATTTCTTATAAAATGCTCTCCGCTTTTTCCATTGATTTTTAAATACCGAATGTGTATCAACGATATCAACCACCATCGGACGTTTGTGTTTTACGCGCAAAATTCTACCAACAGCCTGCGTGATATCGGTTCTAGGTGTCGCGAGAATAAGGGTTGTTAGCGATTTAATATCTAACGCTTCCGACGCCATCGCATATGTTGCAATAATTACCTTTTTAGACTCACTTAGTTTAAGTGCCTCCTTCTTCATACCTCCTACATAAAATCCGACAGACGCAATATTTCTCTCTACAATCGCCTTATGAAGGTATATTAATACATTTTTGTTTTGCCCCAGAATCATTATTTGCTGGTCGGGGAATGATGAAAGCTCTTTTATAAGAACATTTAGTATAAACTCGCTACGGGGCTCGTGTGAACACAGCTTGATTATCATATTACTATATGCCGGACTTCCTCTGTAGTCGAAAATGGTTGCGTTAAACGCTTCGTCTGTGGAAATATATTCGACCGCTTTTATCAAGACATCGTCTGTGTTATCCCTCTTTTCTGTATAAATAATCTCTCCAAGAAACATTTTAAATACTCTAGTTAGGCCATCTTTTCTTTGCATAGTAGCGCTTAGTCCGAGAACATACTTCGTAACTATCTTTAGTAGAGAACGACTAAACACTTCGGAACTTATGTGGTGACATTCGTCTACAATAGCAAACCCGAAATCTTTAAACATATCTTGGGGATATTCCTTCATTGAAAGAGATTGTAGCATACCAATTACAATATCCTTCCCTTCAATATCAATAACTTGTCCCTGTATTCTGCCGACGGTAGAACCCGGCAAAAACTGATTAATTCTCTCGACCCATTGTTCTAATAAAAAGCCTTTATGAACAATTACGAGGGTCTTGACTTTTAGCTGTTCTATTAATTTAAGAGCCATTACTGTTTTTCCTCTTCCACAAGGAATCTCGAGAAGTCCGCCACCGCCATCTGTATCATTCACGTTTTTCAGATATGTGTCGATAATATTCGTTTGATAATCCCTCAGCTCTCCCTTAAAAGATATATCTATTTTGTTGCCCGGTGAAATGCGAAGAGTATCGGGTTTACCATATGTATCAATCCCAAAGAAACGTGGAAGGTATAGTTTATTTCTAGACTCGCGATAAACGGGGAATGATGGTGGTTGGACAGGTGATTTTGGAATATACGGTTTAACAGTTAATGCATCGCGAATAAACATTTGCTCTTTAATATGTAAACATTCTTTTAAAATAGTAAACCCTTTTTGTCCTAAATATGTAGCTACGTCAGTCATATATTATACAGTTCTATATGTTTATGTGTTTTCAATTTTACATTTCAATAAAAATGTTTAGTAATCATATAGATGAAGTATTTGAAAAAATTGGCAAAGGCTGAAAAGAAGCACGAACTTCTCCTAGCGGTAATATTTATTATATACCTTCTGTTTGATATACAAACTCCCCATATTTTAGCAAAACCAATAGATTCCCTCACGGGAAATATTGTCGTTGTCTTGCTTGCGGTGTCTATGTTTATTTATACGAACCATTTACTGGGTATTTTGGCGTTAGTCGTCGCATATACTCTAATATCTCGGTCTAGGTCTGAGTATATTCCGGCTATTAACAATAGACATTTGCCGTCTGAAAAGAAGAGAACCAGTGATTTTAATAAATATAATGAGACGAGTCCATCGCTTGAATCAGAGATGGTAAGTAGAATGGAAAATACTCAAATACCCCCACCTAAATCGAATAAGGAATATCAACCTATTGTCGGGAATACATATTCGGCGGAAACATTGGAAAATTAATACTCAAATATAATCAAAATAATAAAAATAATTATTTTGATTTTTAATATTATTTTTTAGCATCTATTTGCATTTATGGCTTTTCCCGCTAGTTAAGTCACACATAGCACCTTTCGGAGTGCATTTAGGAGAATACAAGTAATTCCCGAGCTTCCATATTCCAAGCATAAGTAGAACACCAATAACAATAGGCATTTGCGGCGTAAGCATGTTTATTATGGAATCAAACGAAATTTTTTTTAAGAAGTTAACGCCTCCCCCAGCATCAGATATAGGAACATATTCCGACCCAGATTGTCCCACCGGCGTACAATCAATCCAAATATCATCGCCTCCCATCAGACCCGGCGGACTATCGCTCAGAAAAATCTCATCATTTTCAAACGTTGAAACGTGATGTTCGCCTATATTCGAAAGGGATGATACTTCGTCTTTCGTCAAATACAGAGCTGAGTCCTCCACGCTAAACACTACATATTCACTATCCGTCCCGCATAAATTACCATCCGTCTCGTGTATGGGATGAATTGGAGTTCCGGTATAGGTATAGTAAGTTTTTTTCGGGATAAAGTCACTAAATTTAAAGTTTGTTAACCGTATTTCCTTACTATCAGACATATTGTTAGTATTATTTAGAATAGTTCCTAATTTCCCACTTTTGGGATGATCTTTTATTTCTTGAATTGGAATGCATATATATAACTTCTCTTGCGAATTCTCTTTCATATGAGAAATAATTAGCTCTCCTACCGGTTCGTTTGCCTTCGTATGAAATTTGTGTATTGGTTTATTAAAAACCATGAAGCTAATAGGTACATAATGAGAACTTTTATATTGAACTGTCGCAGTTGAGCTATTATCTGTAGGCGTAAACTCAAAATATCCATAGGCGTCATTTTTTTTTGCGGTGAGTGATGTCGGCGAATAAGAGTACGAAAGGTTGCATGTTTGATTGCACGTTTTTGGACCGGATGAACCTATTACACTTTTAGTTGGACCACTACAAGCCCCCATTATATTATCTTTATAATAAAAAAATCTGTATAAATTTATATACATATGAGACTCTCCAAAAATAGAATATCAAAAATACTTGGAGTAAATAACCAAAGTATAAAAAAATATAAAAGAAGACGTATTCCGAAAAGAATGCATAAAAAATCATTTAGGAAGAAAAAACCGCTTAACTTACGGGAAAAAACATTAAGATATTATAAAAAACATAGAAAACATAAAAAGATATTTATCGGAGGCGGGGCAACAGCACTGGTTGTTGCAGCGGGGGATAAATATTATAAAGAACCGGCAAAATCAGATATGAAGGCAGACTTTATAGATACACTTGTAAAATTAACAACCGACGAGGAAATCCCTCAGAAATCCGATGAAAAGGAGACGGGGATTATAACAATCTGTCGCGATTCGGCCTCATATGATTACACGGCTCATATTGATGCAGTCAATAAATATAATGATATGTTTATGAGATCTCAGAAACAAGATAGCTCTAAGAATAATATTGATATATATAAATATTTAACCCTATACACCGACGAACTACTAAAAAAAAGCAATATGCTTCCTGATAGCAGTTTACGCGACAAGCTATTGCAGCATCTTTATATGTCTAGAGTAAACATAGTAAATCCGGCACAAAATATTTCTTATAGTACAGCGCTAGCTAAAATAAAAAAAACGATTGGGTCCGGCACAAAAGATATAACTCACATAAAAAAACAAATGGGTCTTTCTGCACTTCTATCCGACGATGATAAAGAAAAGAAATTTTTAGAGGCGTGGTCTAGCAAAGAAGTACACATAAATATAGATGAATTTCATTGCTTGGTGAACAGCATTAGCAAAAAGATAAAAAAAAATAAAACGGTTTTGTCGAGAAGATGCGCAGAGGGAACTGCCTTCGCCCAGGAGGGGACATCTATTGATTGCAAAGAACAAACATCGGCACATATTGTTCTTCCTACGGACAAGGAGATGCAACAGCACCTTTTAAAAATAAGTCAGCAAGCTATTTTGGCACACGAAATGAGTGCTGTCACCAATCCTGACGAAGATAAAATGAAAGATATGTTGAGGAAAATTGTTATTCCAAATAACATTACTAAAATAAATAATTTAGCAAGTAAATTTACCAATGTGACCGGTTTGAATGAAACAGTTTCCAATACTATAAAAAGTCATATGGTAGTTGACTATAAAAATTTCTCTCGCCCGCCAATCGACGACGCCTTAGGAAAATATGTACGAGGGATTATTGGCGCGAACGGAAGCGATTGGGATTATATTCAAGCAAAAGCATATATAATATATCACATTGAAAAAGGATGGTACGATAAATATATTGTTTCTCATAACGAAATGCCTGTCCAACTGACGAGTTCTGGCGTCTCTGATATTGTGAGGGTTAACTACTACGAAGCAATTATAAACGCCTCCATTGCACAAACATTGTTAAACAAAATTATGTATGAACCAAATAAATTTCCCAAAGGAAATCTTGAAAATCAGATCAAAAATGGATGGGAAAGTGTAATAGATAATACTGATAGAATTAAAAAAAAGAGCGCTTCTGTTGAGGTAACAAAACAACCCACTATTTATTGCAGCATGGTCGGTGGTGTAGATGGAGCGGTTACGGCGGCCACTAATCCTGATAAAAACGATTATGTTATACCTATTAAGGAGGAAAACACTTTGCGCGTGTTAGAAGATGCGAATTATATGCTTGACCATCTGTGTGATCCTAAACATATAGACACGGAAAGTTGCAATAAAACAACCGTTGCGGATAATAAATTATATTTACAGGACTTAATGGTTCCGTTTAAGTTTAAATACCATAAGCTTACAGGCGACCAATTTGGAAAAGGCGACGAGAAATTAGATTTTAATCTATTTAAGGAAAAAGCGGGAGGAGGAGATGCTGTTGAAGAGGGGGAAAAAAGTAAAGCGGCAAGTGAAGAAGAAAGTGACAAAGAAAGTGAAGAAGAAAGTGGCAAAGAAAGTGGCAAAGAAAGTGAAGAAGAAAAAGAAAAAGGTGGTGTCGTCATGAGTGGGGTGCAAAAAGGTGGGGCACTACCCAAAGCCGAAGTTTATGAAAAAATATTATTAAAAATACACGAAGATGGGGGAAAATCAGACATAAAAGAAATAATATCGGAATTGTCAAAAGGTTTAACAGAAGAAGAAGCAAAAGCCACTCTTGCAACCGTAGGATATATTATTTTGTATTTTAAATATGAAAACGAAAAGAAGCGCACAGGTCTAGATGGCGACCTCTCGTTAAATATGAGCGATGAAGATATGGAAAAGTTACTTACAAAAAAGGCGGCTGAATCTGGTTCCGGTGCCGGGTCCGACTCTTCGCATTCTGATTCTTATTCTGGTATGAGTAAGGATAGACACACACAGTCGTATATAATGCGTAGCGGAGATGGCAACGTATTGGAGATATGGGGTCCCCTCGAACCCCATTCAGAGAGGTCAAGTGGTCAAAACTTTTTAAACGCTCTATACAATATTAGTAACTGGCGAAAAAGAAAAAGGGGTTATCATCCATCAAGGGGGGATGGGAATAATAATGGACATAGTGAAGACCATGACACAGGTAATGGTTTAGGGAGTTCGAGTGGCTCAGGACACGGCTCAGGGC
>JGI20151J14362_10001820_pt1 | contig 15277 bp, 13 predicted proteins | sample COG_01_FD_14362 | JGI IMG/M metagenome (IMG submission 14362)
AATGCTTTCTATTTTTTGTGAAAATTCTAATAAATCTTTTGTATCATACTCAATTTCATATCTTAGAGAGTAGGGCAGAACTCTTTCTTCCTTGATTATTTTTGCACCCATTTCCGATAGGTATTGATCAACAATTTTTTTTCTACCATCATAAACAGAAACATCCTCAACTATAGATGAGCTCCCTTCTCCAACATTTTCTCCAACTTTGAAACGCATGATAAAGTTTTTACCATCTGTATCTCCATATAAAGCATAACCTGTAGAGTCTTCACCTCTATGTTTTAATGCTTGAAGCATTCCTTGTAGTTCACTTCCAACGTTAGATGATTTACCTCTATGAATTAATCCTGCAATTCCACACATACTTTTTCCTCTCTATAAAATTTTTGATTACGGTAGACAATCCAGATAAGTATCTAGATCCCACTGTGTTGTTGCACCTAAAAATTTTTCCCATTCATCATTTTTATACCAGTGAAAAACTTTATACATTTCATCTGGCATAGCTGATTTGATAACCTCATCCTCTGCTAGACGGTCTAAAGCTTCACCAAGACTTAAAGGTAACTTTTTAACTTCTTTACCTGCAGCTTGAGCTTCGTACATACTTCTAGACTCTGGTTTTCCTGGATCAATATTATTTGTTAATCCATCATCAAAACACTTTAATAATCCAGATCCCATTAGGTATGGATTATGCATAGAATCAACTGATCTATATTCAAATCTTCCTGGTGCAGAAACTCTTAATCCACAAGTTCTATTTTGATATCCCCAATCTGCATATACTGGAGCCCAAAAACCTGTATCCCATAATCTTCTATAAGAATTAACAGTAGAAGAGCCAATTGCAGTTAAAGCCCCTAAATGTTTCATTACTCCACCAATAGCTTTTAAACCAACTTTTCCTGGTAACTGAACATCTTTAGTGTCTGGCATAAATGAATTTGTTCCACCTTCTACATAAGTAAATACATGGTCCATTCCTGGTAAAGATTTGTGAGATAATTTATTAACCACATCTTTTCCACCTGTCCATAAAGACATATTTGTATGACAACCACTTGCAGAAACACCCATAAAAGGTTTTGTCATAAAACAAGCTATTAAATTAAATTCTCTAGCAACTTGCGCACATATTTGTCTGTAAGTTGACAGTCTGTCTGCGTTTCTTAAAACATCATCATACATCCAGTTTAATTCTAATTGTCCAGGTGCATCCTCATGATCACCTTGAATCATATCAAACCCCATAGCTCTAGCGTATTCAAAAACCTTCATAAACACGGGTCTTAAAGACTCAAATTGATCTATGTGATAACAATAAGGTTTAGAAAAACCCTTTCCTGTTGGCGAGCCATCTTCATTTTTAGTTAACCACATCATTTCAGGTTCAGTTCCAACCCTTAATTGATAGCCATGCTTCTTTTTAAATTCTTCAGCATGTATTCTTAAATTTCCTCTACAATCTGATGTTAAATGGGCACCAGGGTTTTCTCTTTCTTCTCTATTTCTAAAACAAGTAACAAAAACTCTTGCAACTTTTTTATCCCATGGAAGTTGACAAAAAGTTTCAGGATCAGGAATACCAACTAATTCTTTTGCTTCTGGTCCATACCCAATATAATTACCGTGTCGATCTGTGAATAAATTAGCAGTTGCTCCATAAACTAATTGAAATCCTTTTTCACAAGTTCTCTCCCAATGATCAGTAGGAATACCTTTTCCAACAACTCTTCCTGTTACAGAAATAAATTGAAAAAATATATACTCAACACCTAACTCATTAATTTTGGCTCTAACTTGTTTTACTAGTTTATCTCTACCTGGCTGGTTAACGTGTTTTTCAAGATCAGTCATTAATTTACCCCTTACTGAATTTAAATTTTTTTAAACGTAACTGAAAAATTTATTACTGTCTAGACTTGAAGTTTAGCTCCAAGGGAATGGACTGTTAGAAGTAGGATGAAGCTCACCTTTCTCGTAACGGTTGAATCTAAATGGTTTTAATAAATCACTTTCAGTTCCAAGAATTTCTTTTGCAACAAGCTCTCCAACACCGATCATTTTATATCCGTGGTTAGCATCTGCAATCATGTATACATTTTCTAAAAATCTATCGAAGATAGGAAAGTTATCAGGGGTCATACATCCAAGACCACCTGATGGACCCTTTCTATATAAATCTGATTTACCCTCAAATCTTTTTTGACAATGAGCTAAAGCTGAACACCACATGTCGTTAAAGTCTTCTGTTGTTTGAAACTCGGGTGAGTCAAGACCATAAGGATCAACATTAACTTTATCAAAATGTTTATCTACTATGTAAGGAGATGTTCCACCTTGAACACCAAGGCCCTCAATATCAGGCTTATAATAAATTCCCCAAAGTTCTTCTGTAATTAATTTTTTAGTTTTATCAGAATATAGTGGCGCGGTAGAGTCGACATGCATAACTGGAGGTTGACCACCATCATTCATTCTTAAAAAATCCTTATCAACACCAATAACACCTTCTTGTAACATCCAATATTTCCACATATCTTCTTTATGAAATTTTCCATCTTNTCCTTTTATGTTTGCAACTTTAGGNAGCTCTAACATATTCCAAAAATCTCTAACCCACGGACCAGCACCAACAACCACTTGTTCGCACTCAATAATTCCTTTATCTGTTTCAATACCTGTAACAGCTTTACTATTACTTCCTCTTTTAAAACCTGTAACCTTCACACCTTTAATTACATTTACACCGTTTGTGACAGATTTACTTTCAAGAGCTTTTATAGAGTCCTTATTAAAGGCATAGCCACCTTTTTTTTCATGAAGTACAGATGTTATTCCTTGAGCTTGCCAATCATCAAACATTCCTTTCATGTATTTAGTGCATTCTTTTTCGCCTTCTATAAATTCTGATTCATATCCTATAGCTTTTTGTTGCTCATAAATTGAAGCAACATCTTCATGCATAACTTCTGGTGATATCTGTAAATATCCAACAGCATTGTATTTCCATGCCTTAGGATCACTTTCCCATACAGAAACAGAGTGAGCCATTAACTCCCTCATAGCTGGTTGAAAATAATTATTTCTTATAACACCACAAGCTATTCCACTTGCACCCGCTGCAGTATCTTTTTTTTCAAGAATGACAATGTCTCCAGGGTTTTTATAAGTTTCAGAGAGCTTCCATGCTGTGCTTAAACCATGAATTCCGCCACCGATAATAACTACTTTAGCTTTAGTTGGTAGTGTTGACATTTCAAAACAATATTTTCTTAAAAAGTAATTAATATAATTATTTTTATAACTAAATTTTATATATAAAAACTATTAATTTTAAAAATCGTTAAATAAACAACTAATAACTTATGTTTTTTAGAGTTTTTAAATATTCTTTAAATTCATTAATAAAAGTCTCGCTAGGCATAATATTTTTTATTCGCTGATCAGTTGAAGTTTTTTCAAGACGAAAGAATCCTTTTTCACATGCTTCATTGATTATTAAGGCAGACTTTGGTCTAGAAGTTTTAAATAATTTTGTTTTTAATCCTTCAACAGATAATTTTTCATTATGTTTGTAAGCAGACATTACCAAAAGCATCATGTGATAATGAGAAGGTGATTTTCTAAAGAAATAGTTACTGGAAGTATGGGATTGTTTCATTTGGTCTTCCCAAAAGGTTAAAAGATCTTTGTTATTATCAGGCATTCTCTAAGCTCTAACCCTTGACTTTGTTGGATCGTAAAAAGGAAAAGCAACTACTTTTGCCCCAATTCTTTTTTGGTGACCATCTAGCTTTCCTATCTCAACTTCAGTTCCAATTTCTGAATACTTTACATCAATTCTGCAAAGAGCAATATTTTTACTAAGTTTGGGTGATAGCATTGCACTTGTTATAATACCTACTTGTCCTCGACCTATGTGGACACAATCACCATGTGCTGCTGGTTCATGACCAACCAATTCTAAACCAACTAATTTTTTTTGTGGGTTTGCTTTTCTTTTTATTAATTCTTCTTTACCTATGAAATCATCTTCTTTAGTTTTAAGTGGAACAGTAAAACCAATTCCTGCTTCAAAAGGATCTGTTTGATCGTCAAACTCATAACCGTAAAAAATAAGACCAGCCTCAATACGAACCATATCTAAAGCTTCCAAGCCTAATGGAGTAATATCAAATTCTTTTCCTGCTTCCCAAACTTTATCCCAGACCTCCGAAGCGTCTTTTGGATGACACCATATTTCATAGCCAAGTTCACCAGTATAACCTGTCCTTGAAACCATAATTGGAGTTCCTGTTTCATGATCTATTCTTGCAATATTAAATTTAAACCATTCTAATTCAGTAATTGATGGTTGTATTGGAGCTGTCCAAACAAATTTTTCTAAAATTTTTCTACTATTTGGACCTTGAACAGCAATGTTGTGAATATGATCTGTTGCAGATTTTATCCAGACTTTATAATTTTTCTTTTTAGCTTGTTCTTTTAACCATTCGCCACTGTATTCATCTCCACCAATCCACCTGAAATTATCTTGGCCCATTTTAAATAATGTTCCATCATCTAGCATGCAACCATTTTCATAACACATTGCAGTGTAAACAACTTGGCCTACAGATAGTTTTTTAACATTTCTAGTTAATGTGTATTGCATTAGGTTTTCTGCGTCAGGACCTAAAATTTCAAATTTTCTAAGAGGTGATAAATCAGTTGCTATCGCACTTTCTCTGCAAGCTGTATATTCTTTTATCGCTCCAGAATTAGTAAAGTTATTTGCTAACCAAAAACCTTTGTACTCAATAAAATTTCTAGTAAGTTCAGATGTCTTTTTGTGAAAACCAGTTTCTTGAGTTAGTTTTGGTTCAGAGTCTGTTTTCATTCTAAATGCTATTGCTTTTGAATATTTATTTTCTTTAGGATAAGTCCTAACAAATATATCTGTTGGATTCCAGCCATTTGCAGCATCAACATCACATGGGCAAGCAGAAGATATGCATGTTAAATCTTTTAAAGCTCTAAATAATACATAATCGCCTGGTCTTGACCAAGGTTCATCAAAAGTTGCAACATTATTTGCATCAATAGCTGTATTAAAAAAAAGATTTATAGCAGACCAGCTTTTTCTGGAATTAATATCGTATTTTTCTAAACCCTTATTAAAATTATCTGTACAATTAATATGGCCCATATAGCCCATGTCCTCATAATATTTTGCAGTACATGCAAGATTAAATGTATCATGTCTGCCAACGGTATCTCTAACAACTTCTACCATTGCCTCATGATTACCATCATAAAACTTTGAAAATAAACCTGGTCCAGGATAAGCACTACCCATAAAAGTTCTTGTAGCTTTATCGTCTATAATACTTTCAATTCCATCATTAAGCTTATGTGTGTCAAAAGCTAAAAAATCAGAACATTGTCTTCCACCTGGATCAATTATTTGAATATATTCACCAGCTTTAACATCATAGGTTTCAGCTGTTCTTCTTTTTACAAGTTGTTCAATGATTGGATCACTTAATGGATCTGGCAAAATGAACTGTTCATCTGTCTCTACAAACTTTGCTTTATTTACAAAAATTGTAAAATCTGTTGGTGGGTTCTGTTCATGAACATTTAAAGGATAACCCGGTGCAGCAATTAAAACTAGGCATTTATCTTTTGATATTAATGTAATTTTCTCTCCCATTGTACAGTCTTGACTAAATAAAATAGAAGATTTAGCGCTATTCAGATCTAGATTTTTTTTCTTAAAAAGTTTAGAAATTTTTTCATCATTAGAGATAACTTTTTTAGAAAAATCTGCATTTGCATTTTCCTTTAAATTTAATATTGATAAATCAGGTTTACCTTTGGAATTAAAAACAATTATTTCACAAATTTGTATTCCTTCATCATTTATGATTTCTATTTTATCTTCTGGTAAAATTTCAATTACAGAGAGCCCACCACCTTTTACAAAAAATCTTTCAACTCCAGGTGGCAAAGTTCTTAAACCAGGATTTTTTATATCTTTACTAGTTTGTAGCATTTTCAATGTAAATTTTAATATTTTGTAGTTAGCATAATATAATCAAAGGGGATTGACTATAAATTTAAATAAGAACATACTTGTAAAAAACTTAATATTAAGGGGAGATAAATAATATGAAAAAAATAACATCATTGTTATCAGTTCTAGTAATTTCAGTAGTAAGTTTTACTGGAGTTTCTAATGCTGCGGACAGTAAGAAACCTATTGTTATCCCAACACATAACTGGTCAAGTCAAATTGTAATGGCTTANGTTATTGGTGGAATTTTCGAAAGCATGGGTAATAACGTTAAATATGTNAATACAGACTCTCAAGCAGTTTATGAAGCTATAAGAATTGGAGATGTATCAATTTCTCANGAAGTTTGGGAATCTGCTTTTGGTAAGTCATTTACNACTGCACTAGATAAAGGTGGTTTACTTGATTGGGGTGATCATGAAGCAAGAACTTTAGAGGATATGGGATATCCAAACTGGGTTGCTGAAAAAGGATTATGCCCAGGTTTACCAGACTGGACGGCTTTAAAAAATCCAGCTTGTGCTAAAAACTTTACAACTCCTGACTCAGGTGGAAAAGGAAGAATGTTAGAAGGTCCACAAACATGGCATGGAGACTTGATTCCTCAAAGGGTTGACGCTTTAGGTCTAGGAGATCTTTGGACAGTTAAATTTGCTGGAAGTGCAGATGCACTTTGGGCAGAATTAGTAGCAGCTGAAAAAGAAGGAAGAGGAACAATTATCTTTAACTGGACACCAAACTTTACTGATGGTGCTGGTTTTACATTTATTGACTTCCCCCCATATACAGCTGGTTGTAGACCAGAAGATGGTGGTGATGGAAAATGTGGTTCACCAGATGGTTATTTGAAAAAAGCTGTTAACGGTGATTTTCCAAAAACTCATCCTGCAGCAGCAGCTGCGTTCAAAAAAATGTCATTTTCTACTAGTCAAATTGGTGCAATGGCATCTTTAGTTGACATTGATAAAATGACTCATGAGGATGCGGCCAAAGCTTGGTTAAAGAAAAACAAAAAAGTTTGGAAAGCTTTTACTAAGTAAGGCAAAAACCAATAAATCTTGAATCTCTCCCAACGTTGTTGGGGGAGATTTTTTTTATGCTAAATTTCTATATGGTTACAAAAAAAATTAATTTTATGCTAAAATATCTTTTATGTACATTGCTTAGTTTACTTTTTTTTAATTTATCATTAGCTCAAGATATAAATATTCAAGAAAATATTAATTTAAGTTTTGTATGCAATTTAGATAAAAAAATAATTAAAAATTCAGAATATAATTATCAAACTTTTTTAGCTAAAGATTTAGATGAAAAGGGTTTGAATAAATTTAAAATTGAATCAATTAAACCAGAAAAGCTTTTTGTAAAAGGGCTATCATTATTCCTTTCAAAATCAGAAAAATTAGATGTCAAGGTTGTAAACAAAGACATAGTTTTGTTTAAAGCAATTGATCAAGACAAAAAGTATTCAGAGTCTGCTATTATAGATAGAAAGTCTGGTGAATTAATCCATGAAATTACCAGAAATATTGAAAGTGATAATTCCGAAAAAGATATTTCCTTTTATTCATGCATTAAAAAGGAGAAAAAAGTTTAATTTTTTTAAATAATTTTGTGTAGAATATTAAAATGAAAAAATATCTCATTAGCATAATTTTAGGTTTGTTGATCACATCTTCTGCCTTAGCAAGAAGTACAGGATGTAAAGAAGGCAATTGTGAAAATGGTTTTGGCAAATGGGTTTATACAGATAAAACAACTTATGAAGGTGAGTGGGTTGGAACAAAAAAGCATGGACAAGGAACTGAAACTTGGCCAAATGGATATATTTATAAAGGTCAATTTCAAAATAGTTTATGGAGCGGTTTAGGAATATTAACGTTTCCTGATGGTTCGACTTATGAAGGAGAGTGGACTAATGGGTTTATGAACGGGGAGGGAACTTTTACCTGGGCTGATGGAAAACAAAAATCAGGAATTTGGGCAAATGGAAAGTTACAGGAATGATATTTGTTGAAAAATATTTAGATAAAATAAAAGAGTTGCCTGAAACAGTTAAACAGTTTGGTGGTTTAGTTACACTAATGACTGTCATATTCTTATCTTTTTTTATACTAAATAACATTTTTGGCGAAGGCGATGAGCTAGTTGCTAAAATGAAAATAGAAGAGGAAAGAATTGCTCAAGAGAGAAAGCTAAATAAATTAATCTCAAGTTTGCCATCTGGAATTTTAGTATCTTTTGATGGAACTGATCATTTTAAATTAACTGATGAATTGTATGAAGCTGTTTGTAATGCAACAAAACTCATACCACAGCGCGCAATTATGGGTGCCAATTTTTTAAATTATAGAGCACATGAAATTTATACAATGAATGGTAACAAAATTAGTGAAACCTTTGTTAAATGGGACAAAGAAAAAAATAAATGCTTTACAGGTTTTATTGTTAGTGGAAAGAATGTTGGTGTAGATGAGACTATTACTGTTAGTGGCGAGGCTTTAAGTTTCTTGAGCACAGGAATTGATACAAGAGTGTATTTTATTAAAAACTTTTAAGAAAGAAAGGTACTAAATTATATAGATTTTAATTTAACTTAATTTCGTATAACTTAATATAAATTATGTCTGATCCAGTTATCAAATGTGAATCTGTTTACAAAATTTTTGGGGAAAATGCCAAAAAAATGCTTGAAGATTCTAATAGTAATGTTGATGCTAAAACATTTCAAGAGAATGGGTGCATAGTAGGAGTTAACAATGCTTCTTTTGAAGTTTCAAAAGGTGAAATGTTAGTCGTGATGGGTTTATCAGGTTCTGGTAAATCAACATTGTTAAGATGCATTTCTAGATTAACAGATGCCACTGGTGGAAAAATTTTTATAGAAGGTCAAGACTTACTTCAATTAAATAACAAAGAATTAATAGATCTTAGAAGAAACAAAATGGGAATGGTTTTTCAAAGTTTTGCTTTACTACCTCATAAAACAGTTGTTGAAAATATTGCTTTTCCACTTCAAGTTAAAGGAATAAAAATTAAAGATAGTATCAGTAAAGCTATGGATATGGTTAAACTAGTTGGACTTGATGGAAGAGAAAATTATTTTCCAAGAGAACTTTCAGGTGGCCAACAACAAAGAGTGGGTATTGCAAGATCATTAGCTGTAGAACCAGATATTTGGTTTTTGGACGAACCTTTTTCAGCGCTAGATCCATTAATTAGAAAAGAAATGCAGGATGAGTTTTTAAGACTTCAGGAAAAATTACAAAAAACAATTATGTTTATTACTCATGATTTTGATGAAGCTTTAAAACTTGCGGATCGGATTGCGATTATGAAAGATGGTATAATTGAACAACTAGATACACCAGCCAATATTGTATTGAATCCAGCAACTGAATATGTGAAAAAATTTACTGAAGAAGTCCCAAGAGAAAAAGTTTTATTAATAGAAGATGTGATGGATACATCTACTTCTAATAATCTTAGTGATTTAAAAGTTTCAAAAGATGAGATAATAGAAAATGTTGCAGAAAAAATTCTAAGTCAAGATAAAACAGTTGCTGTCATAGATAATAATAACCAAATTATTGGCTCTATTGATCCAGCAAAAATAATCAATACCGTTTTTGGGGGAAGAAAAAATAATAATTAATTATGGAATTAATAAAAAAACACCCAAAGCTATTTCAATGGATTTTTTTATTAATTGTATTTTTTGCTTTATGTTTTGCAATTGATGTTCCTGAAACATACAAATTTATTAGAGGTCAAGCAGAATTTATTAAAGACCCCAACCAAAGTACGTATATATTATTTGGTAAAGAGGTAAGATATTACGCTTTTGATGTCTTTTGGAGATTACCTCCATTACTTGGATGGTTACCTATTTGGATTAATGACTCATTGTTCTTTTTAATGAATGAGTGGATGCCCATGGAATTTTGGAATGAGGACACTCAAGAATTTAAAACTAGACCATTAGTTTTACAAATAACTCGAAATTTGACTTCATTTATGACTTTTCTAATTGAGTTAATTAGAGAGATTTTATTAGGAGGAATGGAAACTATTGTTGCATTTACTAGCTGGGATTGGATAGATGCAAATCCTTGGGCAGAGTTACCAGGTTTACCTTGGACAATCGTTGCGGCAGGTGCTGCAATATTAGGTTATAAGCTTAGTGGAAAAGGTTTAGCGATATTTGCTGGTTTAGTAATGATTTACATTTCTATCTTTGGTCAATGGAAACCTTCAATGCAAACTTTATCTTTTATATTAGTTGCAGCACCACTTTCTTTTATTTTTGGTTTAAGTTTAGGTATCGCAGCATACAAAAGTAGACGTGTAGAGAAAGCCTTGAATCCTATACTTTTAGTTATGCAAACTATGCCACAATATGCAGTGTTAGTACCTGCAATTGTTCTTTTTGGTGTTGGTGATCATGCGGCAGTAATAATAACTATGGTTGTTGCTGTGCCCCCGATGATATTATTAACTTTACTAGGTCTTAGAGGAATACCATCAGAGGTTATTGAGGCAGGTAAAATGAGCGGATGTAATAATTGGCAGCTAATGTTTAAAGTATTAATTCCAACTGCAAGAAGAGATATTCTAATTGGAGTTAATCAGGTAATTATGGTGTGCTTTTCTATGGCAGTTATTTCTGCTTTTATTGGTGCAAAAGGATTAGGATTCAATTTATTATTAGCACTCAATCAGTTAAATATTGGGTTAGCATTAGAAGCAGGTTTGTGTATTAGTTTAATTGCAATATTATTAGATAAAATGTCTTTAGCTTGGGCTAACAAACAAATAGATTATTTTGGTAGCTTGACTTTCTTTCAACGAAACAAAAATGCAATCTTTTTTGGAGGTGCAGTAGTTCTAGGAATTATATTTGCTTATTTTGGATCTTTTTATTTTAAAGAGGGTTATAATTACTTATTTGAGGTTCCGCACAACAAAGGTATATCGACAGCAGATTTTTGGAATAGAGGTGTGGACTGGATTTGGGATACTTTTTTTCAAACATTAAAAATATTTAATACTTGGTTGATAGTAGATGTTCTTCAGCCAATGAGAGCATTATATTTAAGGATGCCAGCAGTTGCTACTTTGGTTTTAGTTATAGGAGCGGGCTATATAATTGGTGGAATTCGTTCAGCTTTAGTAGTAGGGGGATTAACATTGTTTATAGCATTAAGCCCTTGGTGGGATAGAGCTTTAGTTACAACTTATATGGCAACTTTTGGAGTAATTATATCTTGTTTAATAGGATTTACTGTTGGAACTTTATCTTTTCAAAATAAGCATACTACAAGTTTTATGTTAGGTGTTTGTGATATTTTTCAAACATTTCCCTCATTTGTTTATTTGATACCAGTTATGATGCTTTTTGGAGTTACCGATACTTCGGTATTAATAGCAGTAATAGTTTATGCAACTATACCTGCTACAAGGTACACTATTGAAGGTTTAAGGAGTGTTCCAACTGCTTTGCATGACGCNGCTTCAATGTCAGGTGTAACAAAATTACAAAGATTATTTAAAATAGAATTTCCTTTAGCATTTCCACACATGATGCTTGGTTTAAATCAAACAATTGTATTTGCTTTATTTATGGTAATAATTGGAGCATTTATTGGAACTGAAGATTTGGGACAATATATTTTAAAAGCTTTATCTGATAAAAAAGGAGCTGGAATAGGATTAACTCTTGGTCTTTGTGTTGCTTTTATTGGTTTAATTTTCGATAACTTAATACGAACTTGGGTGGATCAAAGAAAAAAACACCTTGGTATAGATTAATAAAGATACTCAACTTCTGAAAAACGATCTGTTGGAAAGATCCAATAAAATTTTAAGGTTTCCTTTCCATTATTTTTTAGAGCATGTTTTGCATTTCCTGCTATATAAACAACATCGCCTTTCTTGATTTCTTCAAGTTTACCAGATTTGTTTAATGTTCCCACACCATCTGTAACCACATATATTTCTGCAGGTGAATGATAATGAAGCACCAAATCACCACCAGGTGCTATTTCAGCAAAACCAAGTGAAAGACCAGAACTCTCTGTAAAATCAGCATCAATTAAAAATTTCCATCTAACACCAGGATATTTTTCTGTTGTTGACCACTTTTGATCAGAAACTGATTTTAGATTTTTTGTGAAGATCATACAAAATCAAAGTTTAAATCTTATTTCTTTGGCTGATCCAAGAAAGCTTTTAAGGAGTCATCCATTGCTGTTTCCCATGGTGTATGATGTAGTGGACCCAAAGAACCTGTTACCGGTGAAGAAAAAGATTTATTTCTATAAGTCATAATATTTTCAACCTTGTGATGTTCCCATTCTTTGAAATGTTTTCTAATTAATTCAAAATCAATTTTTGGATAATCTGATAAACCATGAAGTTCTTTAGTGTACTCAGTCTGAAAATCTATCATTTGTTCCGGATTTTCTAATTTTTCCTCCATTGACACCCATTTATTGATATCTTTATCAATATCAGAGTCATTTGGAATTTTAATTTTACCCATTATAACATCTCTTGCAAACCAAGCCTGGCAATCAAACATATTAAAAGTATGAAATTGATCTTGCATGCCTAAATACATTAATTTGTGATTGTTTTGCCAAACTACACCTTTATATAACTTAGGTGGGTAAAGTCTGTTCCCTGTTTTTAGTTTTAAGTCTTCATTTAAAAAAGGGAAATGATGAAGATAACCTGTACATAAAATTACAGCATCTGTTTCTTGTACGTGACCGTCTTTAAATATTGCCTTGTTGCCCTCAAGTTTATCTAAGTGAAAAATTTCTTTCATACCCTCTGGCCATTTAAATCCCATAGGATTGTGCCTATAACCTATAGTGACACTTTTAGCTCCATACTTATGACACTGAAGAGCCACATCTTCTGCAGAATAACTACTTCCCAAAACAACAACGTTTTTCCCTCTAAATTCTTCTGCATCTCTAAAATCATGAGAGTGCATTATTCTTCCAGGAAACGATTTCATTCCTGGATATTCTGGAATGAATGGAACAGAAAAATGTCCAGTTGATATAACTACATAATCAAAAATATCTTTTGAAATTTTATCATTTTCTTTATCACGATAAGAAATTTCAAAACTTTTACCATTATAAAAAACATTAGTAACAGAGGTGTTAAATTTTACTTTATCTTTTAAATTTCCTTTTTTGACTCTACCCAGAATGTAATCATACAAAACTTCTCTTGGAGGAAAGGATGGAATTGGTTTTCCAAAATGTTCATCAAATGAATAGTCAGCAAATTCTAAACATTCTTTGGGACCGTTAGACCAAAGGTATCTATACATACTATTAGGTACGGGATCACCATATTGATCTGATCCTGTTCTCCAGCTATAGTTCCATAATCCACCCCAATCTTCTTGTTTATCAAAACAAACTATTTCAGGTATTTTTTCACCTTTTTTTTCAGCTTGTTCAAAAGATCTCAACGCAGATAAACCACAAGGTCCAGCACCAATAATTGCAACTTTGCTCATAAATAACCCCTTCTTAAAAATTTATAACTGTACTTTACTCACAAAATGCTAAAAATTAATATAAAAAAANACTTTATTATGAAAAAAATAATTATTATTGGAGCAGGNGCTATGGGCTCAGCTTTCACTGTTCCATGCCTTGAAAATAAAAATGAAGTAACACTTATAGGCACTCACCTGGAAGATGAATTAATAAATAATATTCAATTAAATAAAAACTTTCATCCAGCCCTAAATATAGAATTACCAGCTAAACTAAAAGTTGAAAAATATGAAAGATTAAAATCTATTCTTGAGGGAGGAGTTGATATAATTGTAGCCGGCGTAAGTTCAATAGGAATTGCATGGTTTGTTGATCAAATAGCAAAAAATTATAAAAAAAATCTTCCAATTATTTTATTAACTAAAGGTTTGGCTATAGAAGATAATGAATTAATAACACTTTCAGATAAAATTAAAAAACTTCTCTATCAAAAAGGCCATGAGGAAGTAAATGTTTCTGCAATTAAAGGACCTTGTTTAGCAGCTGGCCTTGCAAATAAAATGAGAACAGGAACAGTTATTGCAAATCCAAATATTAAAGAAGCACAAAATTTAAAAAAAATTGTATCAACTGAATATTATTCAACAGAAATATCAGATGATCTAACTGGTATTGAATTATCAGGTGCAATTAAAAATATTTACTCAATGTTAATTGGTGCATCAAAAGGGCTAAGCAACTCTAAAGCACCTAAGGAAATTCAATCTAAATATTACTTAAATACCTCTGCTTCATTAATTCACAGATCTATATCTGAAATGGTTGAGTTCGTTACTCATTATGGAGGCAAAGCAGAAACAGTATATGGACTGGCTGGTTTAGGCGATCTATATGTAAGTGCCATTGGAGGAAGAAATAGTTTGATGGGAAAATATCTGGGTGAAGGTCATCTATACAAAAATGCAAAAAAGGAATTTATGAAAGATGTTACTGTAGAAGGTGCTCAACTTGCTTTTGAAATCGGTCCAAAAATTTTACAAGATCTTAACTCAAAAAATTTTCCTCTTATGTTTAGTATGCTTAATACTATATGTGAAAATAAAAAATTAGAAATTAACTGGTAAATGAAATCAAATTGGAATTACCCAACAACTATGTGGGTTGGAAAAGATAGAATTAAAGACCTAGGTATTGCTTGCAAAACTTTAAACATTAATAAACCATTGTTGGTAACAGATAGTGCTCTTGCTAAATCAAAAATGGTAATTAATGTTTTAAACAATCTAAAAGAAAATGGCATCTTAGCTGAATTATATTCAAATGTTGTTGGTAATCCAACAGGCACGAATGTTACAGAAGGTACAGATTATTATAAAAAACACAAATGTGATGGAGTAATAGCTTTTGGAGGTGGTAGTGGTTTAGATGTTGGTAAAGCAATTGCATTTATGTCAGGTCAAACATTACCAATTTGGGACTTTGAAGATGTTGGGGATAATTGGACTAAAGCAAACTCTGACAAAATTTCACCTATTATTGCTGTACCAACAACTGCTGGAACAGGATCTGAAACAGGGCGGGCATCTGTAATTTTGAATGAAGAAACAGGTATCAAAAATATAATTTTTCACCCTAAATTTTTACCTTCAATAGTTATTTTAGATCCAACATTAACACTTAGTTT
>JGI20151J14362_10001829_pt1 | contig 15216 bp, 24 predicted proteins | sample COG_01_FD_14362 | JGI IMG/M metagenome (IMG submission 14362)
TCGTTTGATATGATAGAACTCCATACTTCATCCGATGTAAGCTTAGTATCTTTGTTTTCAATCTTCTGATTAACTAGAGCCACCAATTGCTTATTTTTGTTAAGAAAGGATCCAGATAACGTATCTTGGCGATACGCATTAGCTCTAAAAGGCTCAATAGAAGGGCTAGTATTCCCCATGATAATAGAGCTAGAAGCATTAGGAGCCACAGCCATAACATGAGTAAAACGTTGACCAGTACCTTCCGCATCGGGAGGACTACCGCGTTCTGTACCCAGTTCAATATTTGCTTCATCGAGTTTGCTCCTTATATACTTAAACATCCTAATGTTAGCGCCAGTTGCCATAGCACTTTCCCAAGGGATATTTTTACTTTGTAGATACGCATGGAATCCTAAAGCGCCAACACCGATACTACGTTCACGGAAGGCAGAGAATTTAGCACGAGAAACTGAGTCCGGAGCATTATCAATAAAGTACTGTAGGACGTTATCTAGCATTTCCGCCATATCTTTAAGGAATTGCGAGTTCTTACTCCATGAGTCATAATGCTCTAGGTTAACTGACGAGAGACAACAAACAGCTGTACGCTCTTCATTGGTTGCTAGAATAATCTCTGAACAAAGATTAGATTGATGTACCTTTAAGCCTAGGTCTTTTTGGAACTGGGGTAGTCCACGATTAGATGCGTCAATGTAGTGGATATAGGGTTCGCCAGTCTCCATACGAAGCTCGATGATCTTTTGCCATAACGCTTTAGCAGATACAGTATCTTTGATCTGACCAGAATGCGGTTCTACAAGATTCCAACCATCGTCAGCATCAGGATCAGTCATGGCACGTTCTACAACTTCCATAAACCGGTCTGTGATGTTAATGCCGTGGTGTAGATTTAAACAACGAACGTTTGGATCACCAGTAGGCTTACGCATCTCCAAGAACATTATAACGTCTGGGTGAGATATATCCAAATAAGTAGCGTAAGAGCCGCGGCGAGTGCGTCCTTGGCGATATGCGAGGCACGATGAATCGTAAGTCTTGAGATGAGGCATAACACCAACAGACTTATCATCGGCTCCACGGATGCCAAAACCAATCCCAACACCGCCGCCGAGCATAGATAACCAATTTGTTTCAGATAGATTTTCAACTAGACCTTCGGCCGTATCATTAATATAATTAAGGAAACAAGATATTGGCATACCGTTTTTAGATCTGCCAAAAGAGAGAATAGGAGTAGAATAGGATAACCAGTGCTTAGAAGCATAGTCATATAGTCTTTGAGCATGCTCTGGATTAGAGCCAAATGTTTTACTGACAAAAGCAAATCTTTCCTGGGGAGATGTTTCATCATCCTTCATGTAACTTTCTTTTAGTCTTTGTATTCCTAGCTTATCGAATAAATCATCTCGTGAGTAGTCTATCTGAATACCCATATATTCTGTTTTTGCCATTCGCTTGTATCCCACATCATTAAGACCAGGACGGTCTTTTAAGTTTATATAGTGTACTATTATATATTAAAACAGAAGATTTGTATACCCTTATTTGGAGGTATTTTCCGCGGTATTTTCTTCTTTTTTATCATCGAAGGTGACAGACTTTTCGTAGTATAGAATTATCTGCTTTTGCTGAAGTATATACCTGCGTAGCTCTTGCAGGTTTATCGAGAGGCTTTCATACCCTTTAACAGTCATAGCAACAAATGCTAAGGATCCATTTTCTTCTACGAATCTTTCTAAGAATTCATCAACATTCTTATCAGATACAACATAGAATTCAACGTCGTTTAAACTAATAGGCTTAGGACTTGTTTGGAGAGGTATAACAGGATATACAGTCTCAGTGACTGTTACTATTCTTGGCTCATCATCAAAGTCTGGGAATATGCTACAGCTATTCAGCGACAGGGCGAGCAGTGTCAGACTCAAAAAGCCTAAACGCTTCACTTGTTCCATTGTTTATCCTTGTTTCTATTAGGCCGGGTCTAGCTAATACTAGCTTTGTAAGGTCATGGCTTGATAGCTTAGAGCGAATTTCGTCCAGTCCGCTTTCAGCTTCTTGTAGTTCTGCCTGAAGAGCTTGATTTAGTTCATTCTGCTTAGCAGCAGTTGCTTGCATTTCTTCCATAGCAGCAGTTTGTCTTTCTACAGCTTGATCAAGAATAGCTTTCTCTGCAGACAATTGGCGAATAGTAGCTTGAGTTGATTCATAGTAATACCTAGCTCCGTAGAGTGCTCCCCCAACGATACCAAGTATTATTACAAACATATAGATTTTAAACACGATTAGGTCAACCTTACCCTAACTGTTCCGCCATTGTCGTAATATGCTTGACCTATTGCGACACCGCCTGAAGCAGCTCCGGCTTCATTAGTATACGGACCAGGCAAAGTCCATCCAGATCCATCTTGAATATTTGCAATTGTGGTAGACTGATCAATAAAGTTGTTAACAGTTTGTTGGGTTACCTCACCATCACCTACTTCCTGCAATTTACCGGTAAACGGATTAAATTTCCAAGACATTATGAAGTCCTCGTTACTGATTCTAAGTTTCCATCGACGTCGTATGTTAAGACAAGCATAGCAACAGTAGCGCCTGACGCTCCGCCAAGCTTGTATTCAACGCCGATTAAATTAGCTGATAGATCGTATGTATTACCGATATAATCGTGCGCAGGAATTCCCATGCCATTTGATATATCAAGTTCTCGAGAGTATTTTTTTAAGTCAGCCATTATTGTTTTTTCCTTTTCTCTATCATTTTTTTAATAGGGATTAGTCCCAAAGATCTGCGATACATAGCTTCTATTCCATCTTTTTTTCTTTTATCAGCTTTGGAGTATCCAGTTGGGTTCATATCTACCCCACCGGTTCCTGCTGAATTTGCAGCGACTTCGTCCAGATAATCCTTAAAAGACTTCATCTTTTTATNTCTCCCGGATTAACATATACTTTTTGCTTAGTCTTAATATGGGTTACCTCGTATATCGGGGTTCCAATCGATTCCCCAACAGGAATACAGTTTTCATGAACCCGAATCTTAGAATTCTTTACGCCTATAGTTTCCCCAGTAAGAGGAGACACAACATCATACTGTAACGTATATACACCTGGATGCAAAACATTATTCTCATTCATGTACCAGGTAGACTCTGACAGCGTATCATCAAAGTTAACGTCTACCTTATCTAATACTTTCATAATGGCTTTTTCGCTCATGCCAGTTTCTTCCTTAATAAGAAAGAGAGCAGTTGCCCAAGATGCTAACTTGCTTCTACCAAACGGTAACTTATTCATTAGTCTCTTAATATTAAAGACTAGTCGATGGAATACAGTGTATGCAGATTTCTCGTCTGGTGTTGATAGCTGAGAACTTTTTTTAAGATTCTTGCCATCTTCGTCAACAATGCCTAGTTTATAAGCTTCAGTCTTTTCCCACGGGGTAACGAGAAGCTTAATGAATCTATAAGCATAGAATAAATCACCTGTTCTGGATACAATGCTCATATGTTTCTTAATCTCTCTACGATAAGTGGATCTAGACCAACGTCTATTTTGTCTGATTCTGTAATATAGTTTAGATAAAGCATTACTGGTTTAACAATTGGCCAGTCTTCTTCTTTAATCCTATACCACATCATTCTCTTAGCAGCTTCAATACCAAAAAGATTAAAGATTACTACGATATGATTAATAAGTAGTCTCTCCTGGATTTCTCCAGTTTGATTGTATCTACTTATTAGCCTCTTAATATACTTAAATCTGTTTAGATCATCATAAAATTCTTCTGCATCTACACACTGGTTGTTACTGTAGTTCTGTGCAGCATACAGAAGAAAATTATTATCATTCAAAGTTTCAAATAGCTTCATACATCCCCAATCAATAAAGTCTTTTTTTACAACTTTATTTATTAAAGATTTTTAGCTGCCTTTTGAGAATAAGCCTTTTTTCTTCTTACTCTTTTTAATATGCTCTACTTCTTCTTCTTTAGACTCTTCCACTGCTTCTACTACGGGCTCAGCAGCTTTTTTAGCAACGCCATTCCATGTATCTTGCTCTTCCTGAGTTAAGGCTGCTCCTTTAAGCTTTTCGCCTTTGACCGAATAGTAACCAGTTGCTTTAGCAATTGAGTCTTTTAAGTAACCTGTTTTTGTAGCCATTTTTATACCTCGTTATCTACTAACATACGCTATATTGTGCCATGGTTTAGTTGTCTTACTTAGTGACTGTACCGTCGTCTTTTTCACCAGATTTCTTGGTGTTCTTAGTGTGCATATCTTTAAAGTCTTTCTCGCCTTTTGCTTCAGGCTCACGGACTTCTTTGTTATAGCTAGGGGGTCTTTTAATCTTTTTGCGTTCTACCCCAGAATCTGCATTTTTATTAACTAACTTATCCACAGCCATCTCTCGGCCTTTGCCTCGAGCACTGAACCTACGAGATGCATCTTTAGCCTTTTCACTCTCGCCTGCTCCCCTAGCTTTCTTTAATCTATTAAGCTGTACATCTCTGTCTTTACCAGATTTTTTAACGTAGTTAGCAAGGGTTTTGCTAGATATTTCATCAAGATCAGATTCTTCGTCCATTTCTTTCTTATCGCCTGATTCGCAAGCACCTTCGTGAACTTTGCCGCACTCTTCGCACACTTTAACTTCGTCTTCTTCTTTGACGCTTTCTTTTTTAGTGATAGCATCAACAGTATCTTTCTTCATGGTGACCTTATACTCTTTATCACCAAACTTAAAGGTCTTGTCGCCTTTCTTAGCAGCGTTAGCAGCAGCACCCATAAACTCAGCTGCGCCTTCATCAGTGATTTCCTCAGGAACCCATGATGCGCGCTCTACTACTTTCTTTTCGTACATTGCCACATATGCTGCAGCTACCGGATTATTATCATACTTAGACATTTTTTTTATTTCCTTATTAAATAAAATATTGTACGGCAGCTGCGCCGACAAATGCGGTTAAACAAATCCAAAACACCCTGCCTATTATGCTGAGAGTGCCTTCGTTTTTTTCTACTTTACTTTCTACTTTATCTATTCTATCAGAATGTTTATTTAATCTTTCAGCAATAGTAATACGATCCGTTTCTAGAGAGATTAGCTTTTCCTCAGCACGAGCGAGTGAAACCATAGTTTCTGCTAGCTTATCGATTTTACTTTCAATACGATCTAATCTGCCTTCATCCCTGCTAATATGCTCTTGTATCTGGGTTATTGCTTCAGCAGCTGTTGGTCTTTTAGTTGACATTTGATCCTCTAATTATTTCTATTTTCAAGGGTGATATTCCCTTGATTAGCCTATGATATACCATTTCTCGAATGGTGACTTCATCTTTTAACTTTAGCTCAAATGGCAAGGTGTTATCGTATTGAAACTTCCAGCCTGATCCTTCCAGAACCTTAATAGTTCTGTCTTCTTTATCCCTATGCCAGACCAGATCTTCTTCTGAGACGTCTATAGGAAATACGCGGATACCATTATGCTCAACGTACGGTTTTACCAAAAGAAGTTTCCACCCCCAGATAAACCGAGCTGCTTAGCATAATACGGTAATCTACAAGCCCAATAACCTGGCTTGGTTTTATCTTTCTTTTGATCACACTGATGTCTAGCTGCAAAAGATGCACGAGCATCAGGATCGTCTATGTTTACAGACATACCAGGTTGACCAAAGGATACCTTAACAACGTTACCCTTATCATTCTTAACGTAGACATAAAACTTCTTATTACCGCCGCGCTTGGGGGAATTAAGCTCTACGTCTTTTTCCTCGTACATCATTGGGCAGTCAAGAGGTATATGATTGCCTTCGTACATATCATATAGACCAATATCCGTATCTAAGATATCTTTATCGATACCTTCAGGGATATAAGAGCCAAATCGCATACGCTCTCGAGCCTCTAGAAATATGGCATAGTATGCTTCGGAACCTACCCTAAACACGTTCTCGTGCAAGGGTATTCCCTTCTCTAGATGATACTCGAAGTTTAAGTAAGACGAAAAGTCTCTCATTTTTTACCTTTTTCTTTTGCCATTAAATCAGCAAGTTTACTTAGGGTATTTTTGTCTTTACTGGATATATTCTTTTTCTTTATATCATCCATCGATTTACCATAAGCTTTAGTAGATTCTTTAGTTTCTTTAGCTCTTTTCTTAGCAGCTAGATATGCTGCGATAGCCATATTGCGAATCTCTTCTTTGGACTGATCTGCAAACTGGGGTGCATCCGATGCTTGGAAGTCTTTGATCCATTGATCAAGACCATCTGAAACCTCGAGCTTTTCCATAATATCTACATCAGCTACACGAGATACCTTAGCTATATCTTTAGTAACAGTATTAACAGCAGGCTCGGATTTAGCAGAAAACGATATGCCTTTGTCTGTTTCGCCTTTGTACTTAATAGAGCCAGACTTTTCAGCTTTTTGTAAGATAGCAACAACCTTCTTTGATTCCTGGTCTTTTAGGTGATCCATACGTACGTGAAAATTTACAGCTTCTGAAATTGCAGATGCATTTTTCATGTAGTCTTTTTTGTTCATTGAACCAATACCAAAAGCCTTCATAGACTTTTTCAGAGCGTCTTCTGGGCTATCAGCACGAACGGTGTTAATGTCGCCTTTGTACTTAACTCTGTACGAATCTGATCCACGGTTTGCTTCATCAAGCACGCGTTGCATTAGCGCTTCTGCTTCTTTGTCATTAACCTTAAATGCTTTCTTTAAGGCTTCAATGCCTTGTTTAGCATTCTTAGTTGGTCCAAGCACTTTGTGTATCTGTGCATCGGTTACTTTTGCTTCGTTAAGCTTCTCTAATTCGCTAGGCTTATGATCCATTGTCTTATTGCCTACAGCAACTTTAACAAAGTCTTTACCTACTGATACGACCTTAGCAACTTTGCCGTCGTGTTTCATACGTACTTTGCTGCCTTCAGGGAACTTAGCAGACATTGCAGCAATATCTTTACGGAGAGATTCTTCAACTGACTCATATTTGCCAGCCATTACAGCATGCATATCTTTTGCTTTTTCATGGAAGCCTGTGAGCTTATTTTGCATCCATTCAGGGAAATCATTGTTACCCTGTAGATACTCCATGATCTCTTTAGAAACATAGCCAATGAACTTAGCTTGGTCCATTGCCATACCAGCTTCATCTTGAGATGCTGGCTCGTCAACTTGCTCTTTAGCTGCTCTTTTTTCCATTAGGTCTTTCACTATTTTGCTCATTTTTTGCTGGCCCTTACCTTATCTGCTAGATCTGAATCGTATTTACCCCAGGTCTTTTCACCCTTGGTTGCGAACGCGTTAACTCGAGCCATACCCCATTGTGCTGGAGTTGCTCCTGGTCTATGTCCTACCTTCCAAGCTGCTAAACCGCGGTTGTATACTTGCTTAAGAATACTGTATGGCATACCGGATTGATCTGCTTTTTTGCGTAGAGTAGTCTCTACAGAGCTTTTACTCTCATCAAATGATAGGTCTTCACCATACATCTGTTTAAACTTTTTAGTGTGTTGTGAAGGCTTAGTCTTAGACTTAGCATCGCCAGGTATTGGCTTATATCCAGCTGGATCATCATCGTCTAGGTCTTTTCTCTTCTGAAATTCCCTGTCTCGATCAACCTTGGTGGATTTCTTTAATCCTGTAAAGAATCTTTTAGTCTGTGATCCCTCTCTATCTTCAATATCGGGATCCTGTATAACCTTGCGAGTCTTCTCAGTAACCATCTTTCCAAGTGTACGAGCATCTACACCACGAACCTGATCAGCTACCTTAGCTGCGTACCAGTTAATGTCGTGGCGGAGAGAACCTTCTTTTTTCTTACGATCTACAATCTTTTGGAGTATCTCTGCTGCTACCTTATAGCCTTTAGCATTTGTATATTTGCCAATCAGCGTAGTAAACCAGTCTTCGTCTATTTCAGTAGGGGCTGATTCGATAAGGTCAACAGAAGATAACCATTTACGTAACTTTTTGCCGTCTGCCATTTCTACAATAACGTAGTTAGCACCAAGCATAGTTATCTCACCAACCTCTTCTGATTCTTTAATAGAGACGATATCACCAACAGAAAATAGATCACCCTGAACATAAGCTTCACGCTCTTCAGAGACTGTTTCTAGCTGGATATGCTTGGTAAAGTCAGAAGCTTCATTAATACCCATTCCTTTACGAATAGAATTAAAGAGATCTTTTCCGCCTTTAAAGGAAGTAGGTAGTCCTTGAGAGAAAGAAGTAAAGTCGTTATCAGCTGCAGCAGCTCGCATCTTAGAAGCAGACATGCCTTCAACACCTTCTGCATCTGGATCACGTTCGCCTGCTGATACAACATTGACGCCATCTTCAAAGTTATAGAAGCCATGACGTAGCTTTTGTCCGTTGTACTTATTGGTAAGTGCAGTAAACTCATTAACGCGATCAGATCCAACTACCATTGTTACTTTAGTGAATCCTTGATCGTATAGCTGAACTAATACCTCTAGAGCATTCTTAACATTCTTATCTAAGATAATGTTACGCCCGTGCTTAGGAAACATCTTACGCATAACTTTAATCTTGGTAGCGTAGTCAAGAGGATTCTTTTTGGGGTCAGATGATTGTGATGCATAGACGCGGTAGTTATTACCCTTAGCAACAGAAGCTACTTTAGCAATAAGTTTTTCATGACCAACAGTTGGAGGGTTAAAACGACCAAATGTAAAAACTACTTCTTTGGTTTCCTCCACTAAATAGTCCGAGAACGATTTAAAACCTGTCATTAATTTGCTCCGCCGGCTTTTGCTGCAGCTTTCTTTTTTCGGTCTGCAATTCGAAGTTTAGGTAGGAGTTTTTTAGCTATTTTCTTAATAGCAGCTTTTTTCTTATCTAGCTGCTTTTCTATATTGGATCTTTGAGCAAAGGATAGATCGCTCTTATCTTTGTCTTTGGTAATTTTCTTAATGAGGATATTACGAGCTGCTTTGTCTGCTCGTTTTTGGAGTTGTTCTGGAGAAGCGATCTTTTTAGCAGCTTTCTTTTTACCTAGAGCAATCTTAGCTTTATTCTTACGGAAGGTTTGCTTAGCCTTTTGGCGTTGCATATTTGTTAGCGCTTCGTCGAAGTCATCCTCGCCAATAGTGCCAGCTGCGTCATCGATCTTGCGTCTTTTAGCTTTGAGCGCTAAAAGCTCGTCGCCAGTCTGAGTATAATCTACAGCTAAGTAGTCTTTAAAAGAGTACATATTTATTTCCCATTAGCCCCGAGACGGTGAGTCCCAGCCTTTTATAATATTAGGGTCGAAGTTATTAGTAGAGAATTCTAATCTATCTACTAGCTTAACTGCTCCGCCTCCAATGCGGTCTATAGCAACAAAGCCTTCGTGGCCGGTTACTTTAAACCCATTTTTCGTTTTAACAAATGTATTTATACTATTTAACTTGTTAAGCTTATTTATAATAATTAGCTTTGCAGAAGCAATAGCTTTCTGTAAATCAAAGACTAATTTAAGATTAGCCTTATTCTTGGGGTTAAAGAACTTAAGAAGCTCGTCACGCTTAGCATATTGTGCTGACTTACCTTTGTCGGTGGAGCGCTTATCTGCTTCTTTTTGAAACTTAGTCTCTACATACTGGATAAGACCAGTAACATGCTTAGCCGTATTCGTAACCTCTGTTTTGTTGCGAAGGAAACTATTGTTATAAGTTTCAATCATACGGGCTAGTTCTTGATTAGACTCTATCTCTTTTAGTGTAGACCCAGCGATCTTTTGAAAGATCTTACCAGCCTGGGACAAAGCAGTCGTAACCTCAGCAGTATCCTCTTTAGTAAGAGTAGCATTACCAGATAGATCCCGTAGTTCAGCATCTTGTGCCCAGATAGTATCCACCTTGTTAAACTTAGATACGTCCACACCATAATTAGCAGTCATGGTTTCAAATGTACCGCCAGAGTAAGACGTATGAAATACTATGCCAATCTTAGCTTTTTTAATTCTTTTAGCTTCTTCTGAGTTAGCATCGACCGCATAGGCAATAGTGTTCGGGTGGAATGTAACGTACTTCTTACCATCAATTGTTTCAGTTTTTACATCTGAGCCAGAGAACATAACATCACCCTGGACCACGTCTGTTATACCAAGCTTACTCATTTCAGTAAATGCAATCTTAAGCTTAGCTTGTAGATCGCCAGAAGTATCTGCTTCAATCTCAGCATGGTTCTTATAAACCATAGGATTTTTATTAAAGATACCTTTCTTAGCAACAAAGAATTGCCCGTCACTTGGATCAATTCCTGCGAAGACTGCTGGTGCGCCATCCCACTTAACTGTAACGTCTACGGCCTTTGTAGAACTGCCAGCAAGCATATCACGAAGAGAGCGAAGAGCTAGAATAGCATCACGAGCTCCTTTTACTCCACCGTATATAACCTGATCTTCCAGGTGAGTCATGTGGGTATTCTTTTGTTCGGTTATATAAGTCCCGAATGATATCATTATTGGTATACCTTTATAAATGCTGATGAATCTTCTGATTTAGATGCTGCATAGTTAACAATAGAGTTAACAAAGTTATCCGCTTTTGTTCCTTTATTTTTAATAAGAGCATAGCAAACCTCTATCGCTCCAAGCTTAGCAGATACCCAACCGGCATCTTTTTGTTCTATTTGCTCAAGGAAGTAATCATAGGTAAGAGATTCGTCACAGACCTTTGCTTTAATAAAGAACCTTTGTGTTTCTCTTTTATCTCCCTTTGCTATTTTTGTTGCAGCTTTTTTAATTACTGGATGGAGTGGTATATTTGCACCCATATAACGACGAGCTGCTTCTACAACAACACCCCATCCTGCTCCTCCGCCTCGTGCTGTCTTACCTTTAATCTCTATCTTATTTGTGCCTAGATAGCTGTTCGGTCTAATGTCCATTATGCCATCATCATAGGTAATTGTGCCAGATTTATTAGAAAAGAAGTCTCCGCGTGTACGAGACTTTACTGCGACTGATACTAGTTTGTGTGGTGTTAATGATGATGAGATATTATATTCTTTAATCTTAGCTTCTTTTGTAACCTTCTTAAGAGATATGCCAACGAGCTTACGATCAAGAAATAAACTAAGTATTGAATTGTTTAGTGCTGCTACAGAGCTATCATCGAGACTATCTTTTATATAGGTTGGAGACTCAACTGCCCAAATATCACCGGGGTTCCATTTATCGTCTGATAATACCTTAAGCTCTGAGTTCTTAAATGCTCTTGTCTTTGTAGCATATATCGCTATCATCCCTGGCGATCCGCGATGGAATCTATGTTTAGGGTTAACGTAACCTGCTTTAATTATCTTTTTAGCGGACTCGTATGATGAGTATTGCCAAGATGAGTCTATATCCATCATTTCTTTAAACGTTGTNTTACCNACGTCTACACGACTCATTACACCTTTTAGCACATCAGGGGTATAGTATTCAATATCTTGTATGCCGTGCTTAAGCATTGCTGCTAGCCAGAGACATTGGGCTGCTTCTGTGACTGCGGTATTATCTGTGCCACCACCTGCTCCGCCTCCACCACCAAATAATGCTGTCTTAGCTAGCTGAGAAGAAGTAATCTCTTCTCCGGTTTTAGTAATAAGGGTAATAGGCTTTTGGTCGTCAGCAAACTTTGCTATACGTTCTAGATTGTCGTGGGTATTTGCAATCTCAACTGTTTTTAAGTCAGTTGTAACGAGAGGCGTACCAGCAATGGTAGCTTTGCGAAGAATCTCGATCCTAGATTCCCCTGTCTTACCATTAGGCTTCTTAAGTTCTGCCGGTCTTAAAGCAACTGGGGCTTCGCTTATAACCTCAGGCTGTTCAGAAAGAAACGTGTTAAATTTTTTCATAGTGGTCTCAATCTCTTATCGATAGTACTATTTATGTGTTTTTAGGTACTCAACCCTAAGCTTTTCCTGTAATCGATAAGCTTCTTTTTCGTAGGGGCATCTCATATAAGCCCAGTTGGTAACATCCTTATTCTTATAGATGGTCCTATATTCGATCTTATGCGGGTTGTAGATGTTACGAAGTTCTCCTAAGACGTACTGCTTAACATGAACAAGCTCGTGTGCTATAAGGGTAATAAGGGTCTCAAGATCGTATCCTTTCTGCATACGGATAGTAAAACATCTTGGTCTTCCGCATCTTGATGAAGGAAAGAATTCATTTTCTTCCTTATCGTTGTCTTCCCATATAGTGTCACCCTGGATGTTCTCATTTTTTTCAAGAGACTGCATCATCTTAAAAGTAACTTGAACCTTGTGTCTGGGAAAGTACCTTTCTGAAACTAGAACAGATAGTTCGTCCATAAGCTTTCGCTCAGTACTATTTGTCCTACCTTCATAGTTTACGATAATCATATAAACATTCCTACAAGATAATGAATAAATGCACCCAGGATAATACCACCGAGTAACACTAATCCCATTATAGCTTTTGCTTGATCATGTTCTTCTTCAGTCATGTTAAAATTTCTCCAATTCGTTAGTCATTAAGTTTCGAAGCTCCAGTACAACGTAAGGCACCTTATGGCTCAGTGTAACTGACCCTGCCCATTCGCAGGCATCGTTCCATGTCATAAAGCCAGCGTTCTCTTTACTCAGGCCTCCTTTACCTAGGTGATATTTAACCATCTCGACCTGACAAGGATACTTAGAATAATTCATTACACATACTCCTTTGCCCATCGTTGGGCTGTTTCTAAATCTGGAGCATACTCCAGCATTGCGCCGAGAGCCGCCTCCATCTCAAGACGATCCCTATGGATCTCGTACTCAATCTGAGCACTGAGTCTATCACACTCTGCCTCAAGTTCTGCCGTGCTCCACTCGTCCCAGTTGAAGCGAGGGCGAATGCCATTNAGCTCCTTAAATCTGTCTGATATGTAGCTAACTAAATCGTCACGATTCCAAGTATAGTTCATGGGGTTTGCTCCTTTTCCTAATTTATGTGAGTATTATACCAACATTTCAGGCCTTTGAGAACCCCCTCCCCCGAAAATAAAAACCCTATATAGAACAATGGCTTATGAAAACGAATCTCATAAGCCATTGTTTTTATTAAAGAAAAAAGATCGTCACAGATCGTAACTTTACTCAGTTAGCCAGGGACTTTTAACCTTAAGATTTACTTTTTCAATTTTAACCCTAAGATTTACTTTTTCAGAAAGAATCTGTCTGTTTCTAAGGTGCTCTTCTTTAATATCGTCTTTGCTTTGACCGTGATATGCTACACCTAAGTTATTTTCAATTAGCAGCCTACAAAGAGTAGTCCATCGATCATTATTGGTGTCGTATACTTTAAAATCGCCTAGAACCCTACCGAATTTACCCCGATCGTCCTTAAATGTCTGCAGAGTAACATAATCACCCTTTACAAGATGGGATTGAACGAAGTCCTTCGCTAATAGGCCATATACCTTTTCTTCTTTATCGGAAGTCCTGGATTCTGGTGTATCAACACCCATAAAACGAATTCGTTGGTTTTTCAGTACTATGTCAAAACCTAGATCAATATCTACGTCTGCTGTGTCTCCATCAATTACCTTTATTACTTTTGCTCTATATTCATACATTATTCAAAGTCCTCTATTTCTACTTTACCGCTGTTTAGATCATCAATAAGGTTTTCACAAATAGCTTTATATGTTATGTTCTCATCCCGAACCCATTGAAGGGTATACTTAACTCCCATGCCCAAACCCGTAGCAAAAGATTTCTGTCTTTCGATACGAGCTATACCAAATACTGATAACATCCACCAAACCAAAAGCATTCCGATCATCCACCATTCTAAAAACATATACTATACCTCATACTCAAAGTTTATTGTATTCTCATTTATCTGTAGTTCTGAAGCTCCGTTAGATAAGTGGAACTTCCTTGCCATATCTGTATGGGGGCTTAGAGTTAATATTCTTTTAACTTGAGGCCAGCGCTTTGGTATAGCTTCGACTATTTGCAAGGCGAGATCCCTACCAGCACCTTTACCGTAACTCCATATTGTATAAAGATGAACTATAGTATTCTCAGCTTCTTTAGCGGAATATAAAGAAAGGTCAGATTCTTCCTTAGCAATAGTATTATTTCTAGACAGGCAAACAATAGCGGTTACCTTCTTATCCTCTTCGTCTGTAAGAAAAAAAGTATTTCTATTTTCTGTATACCTTACAAGTTTAGGTATATGCGGCCTAACTGGATCATCTTTAAGCTTAAGGTATGCTTCATAATGTGAGGGTATTCCATCTGGCCAAGTCATTTCGCGTAGCATATTATCACCTATAATGGTAGTGGCTTTATTCCAAGTGCCCAATTCTCTGCTGCATCCTCGTGGAATCTAAGGCTTTTTTCCGGAAAGGATTCTTTATCCATAAACATCCCAGAAGAATCATAATAATGTATAGTATAACCATCTTCATCATTACCATGGACTTTTGCAGTAGCGTTATCTGAGTCGCGCCAATATGTAGATATTAATTTCATTTTTGATTCACCATTTCTACGATAGCAGGGAATACTTTAGCTATCTTTTCTCCACAAGCCTTAGCTATCTCGATATGTTCCTTCTGTGTTCCATTTGAAGCACGTAGGTCGATATAGTGTAGCCACGATCGAAGAGTTCCGTTCATATAAAGTCGGGATACAGTGTTACCCTCAGGTAGTACCGCTCGAGCTTGCTCCTTAGCAATACCATTCTCTATTGCCCATCGATAAGCCATTTTAGCTTCGTGTATAACTTGATACTGAATTGCCTGCCAGTCTTTTTGTAGTTGTTGTCCTTCCGGCCCAGATAGCTCATCTATGTCTATAGAATTCTGACGATTCTGCGTATCCTGAAGTCTAGCTTCGCGAAGCTCAAATTGTAGATCCTCTGTAGGATCAGCATATCTTTGGCTAAACTCCTGAAAGGAGAAAGACCTATGGCGTAGGATCTGTCGGGCTATATCTCGGGTTGTTTCTATTTCAAGACATACACTAACCATTTCAAATGGGGACCAATGTTTATGTTTAGCAAGATAGCGAAGTAGCTTTTCGTTTGTAGCAGTATTGCTTTGCCCCGCAGGATTCGATACCCTCGCGCAATAAGCAATTAGATCCTGTAGCTCAGTCCCATCATTAAAATCGTATTCTCCTGTAGCTTTAGAGTAACTGACTAACTTTACGTTCATACCTTAAACCCCTCATATTTTGCAGT
>JGI20151J14362_10001832_pt1 | contig 15203 bp, 9 predicted proteins | sample COG_01_FD_14362 | JGI IMG/M metagenome (IMG submission 14362)
TAAGAACAATCGCCGCCTTCCCATACATCCGCATATTCCGGAGCGCCTTTATAATTGTCGTGCCAGCAGTCATGGACCCATTCGGCCACATTGCCGGATGTGTCATAAAGTCCAAATGCATTGGCCTCAAAGCTCCCAATCTTTGTTGGTTTTCGTGGATCAAGGTTGGTGCCACAGCCGAAGCAATGAGCGCGATTTGGCTCTTCGTCATAGCCCCACCAATATGTGGTTTTTTTACCTGTTGAAGCCAGATATTCCCACTCTGCTTCATTTGCCAATCGATATTTTTGACCGGTTTCTTCTGTGAGCCATTTTGTGTAGTAATAGGCATCATCCCAAGAGACAAAAATAACAGGATGTGTTTCTCTATCTAGATAGAGTGAATCAGGTGTCTTTTTACCTTTAGCTTTGGCAAACAGATCATATTGCGCAAATGTAATCTCATATTGACTAACAGCGAATTGTTCCACAGTGACATCATGCCGCGGTCGTTCATCTGAATTTTTGGAACTAGTACTACCCATGGCGAATTTTCCTGCGGGAATCACGACCATCAATGGCCCCTTGCCACCTGATTTCAAGCTATCTTGAATCGTTTTGCCTACAGTGGCAGCCACCTTTTCTGGGGCAGGTTCTGCAACTGGCGTAGTAGTTTCTGCAGTTTCTTCTGTGACAGCCTCTTGCTCTGCTAAGGCAACAGGCATTTCATCTTCTTCATCAACTACGGGTGCATCAATGTCTTGTTCGTCAGTAGCTTCGAATTCGGCTTCCATTTCTTGCTCTGCGACCGTTGGTTCAGATTGCTGAACTGGTTTTTTGCCCATCATAGTGAAGGCAACACCGCCAATAACCAGAATAACTGCGGCAGCAATTCCAATCATCAGACCCGTTTTACTTTTTGCTTCCTCATCAATACTATCTGCTTCAGGCTCAGCAAATACCGGTTGTCCGACTTGTTGCTGTGGTTCTGATTCTGGCTCTATTTCTTCCGTTGAGACTTCGGCAACAGACATTTCTGCTGTAGATTCACCTACATCTTCAGTTACTGTTTCTGATACTACTGGCGCTGCTTCCGCAGTGTCTTTTACGTTTACAACAACGGCAGTGGTATTGTCCTGACGCGGCATATTGGCTTCTTCAACTGCCGTCATTAATGCATCAGCGCATTCCTTGGTGGATTCAGACCATTCAGAATATTGAATAATCTTACCGGCGCTCAAGGTATCAAGTCCGTCGCTGCATAAAATAATGCGATCGCCGGCTTGAAGTTCGAAAGGGTTGGCAGGGACATCTATTTCATTGATATCTTCACCGGTGATGGCACTCATCAGCATATTTCGAGATAGACCTGGCTCTGCTTCTACCGGTGTGCCATCGGCTTCCATTCTGTCCAGAAAACCACCATAACTATGATCAGCATTCTTTTTTGTTAATTCTCTGTCTCGTACCAAGTAACAATGGCTGTCGCCAACGCTGGCCCACCACATTTTCCCATCTTCAAGAATGGCAGCGACCATGGTGCAGCCCATACCGGATAATGCCGGGGTTTCTGCTACGGTTTCCTTGATTGAATTGTTGGCCTTGATTACGGCTTGTTCGAGAATTTCAGAAGGATTTTCAGATGGATAATTTGCGGAAACATGTTTGTTAAAGGCTTGTACAGCCATATTACTTGCGACGTTGCCTGCAGCATGTCCACCCATGCCGTCAGCAATAACAACCAATGCGCTAGGTTTACCGTTGGCATCGGTTAAATTTGTGATAAGGAAAGCATCTTCTTGATAGTCTCTTGCGCCATCAATTTGTGATCCGGCTAATTCAAATTCAAGTGCCATACGCTAAGAAAACCCCATTCGTGAAAAGTAATATAATCAATTTTATTGTTTATTATGTGTAGTACTTAACGCAGAAAATACTGTCTGAATTAATTTAATATTTTATGGATGAATATCCTACCAGTCCAACAATAAATTACAAATAAATACTTGATTCGAGTCGATAAATTGGGATTAGCTCGATATTAATGCAGAGTCTTAATTTTGCTGTAAAAAGACATAAAATAGGAATGGCATGACATCTTTGGAATTAAAAAATATCTATGATCGCTTAGCTAAAACGCGCTCATCAGAACGATTTCGTTTAAAACGTGACTTTGATCGTCTAAAAAAACGTAATCTTAAGAAAAATCCTGAGTGGGACGCTCTTATACGAGATATAGAATTATCAGTTCAGAATAAAATCGATAGAATAAACCGTCTCCCAAAATGCAATTTTGATGATAATTTGCCTATAAATCAGCATGTTGGTGAAATATCTGCAGCCATATTAAACAATCCTGTCACAATTATTTGTGGTGAAACGGGTTCAGGTAAAACAACCCAGCTACCAAAACTCTGCCTTACATTAGGCCGTGGGATCGGCGGGGTAATAGGGCATACGCAACCGAGGCGATTGGCTGCAAGAACCGTCGCAAAACGGATTGCCGAGGAGCTAGATAGCGATCTAGGAAGCGATGTTGGCTTCAAGATTAGACATCAGGATGTGACTAGTAAGCTTTCCTATATCAAGTTGATGACTGACGGTATTTTGCTTGCTGAGTTGCAACAGGATAGATATTTAAATCAATACGATACCTTGATCATCGATGAAGCCCACGAGCGTAGTCTGAACATCGATTTTATTCTCGGTTATATAAAGCAACTCTTACCGAAAAGACCTGATCTGAAAGTAGTCATCACTTCTGCCACGATAGACGTCACCCGTTTTTCAGAACATTTTAATAATGCGCCTATTATTGAAGTCTCCGGTAGAACCTGGCCTGTAGATGTCTTGTATCGGCCAATTGAAGAAACTGCTGAAGATGAAGATCCTGTCAGTCGAGAAGAGGTCATCTTACAAGCAATTCGAGAACTCACCTCATATGATATGGGCGATATCTTGATATTTATGGAAGGAGAAGGAGAAATCCATGAAACAGATAAATTTCTTCGTAAACAAAACTTGCGCGATACGGATATTTTACCGCTTTATGCACGTTTGAGTTCCTCGAGACAAAATAAGATCTTTGCTCCTCATAAACGCCGACATATTGTGCTGGCAACAAATATTGCAGAAACATCGCTAACTATTCCGGGAATACGCTATGTAATTGATACCGGTATGGCACGCATGAGTCGTTATAGTTATCGCAGCAAGGTTCAGCGTCTGCCAATAGAAAGGGTATCCATGGCAGCAGCTAATCAGCGCAAAGGGCGCTGCGGCAGGACTAGCGAAGGAATATGTATTCGTTTGTATAGTGAAGAAGACTTCTCTTCACGTGCAGAATATACAGAGCCTGAAATCTTGCGTACCAACCTTGCATCAGTGATCTTACAGATGAAGGCGTTAAAAATTGGAGATATAGAGCAATATCCATTTATAAATCCCCCTGACAAGAAATTTATCAATGATGGGATGCACTTATTGCGTGAGATCAATGCGCTCGATAAGGAAGAAGGGCTGACACCAGTTGGTAGGAAGTTGGTGAGGTTCCCCCTAGACCCACGGCATGCCAGAATTTTATTGGCAGCGCATGATTTTAATTGCTTACATGAAATATTAATTATCGTCAGTGCATTAAGCATTCAAGATCCAAGAGAACGACCAATTGATAAACAGCAAAAGGCAGATGGGTCGCATCAGCAGTTTAGCGATGATGATTCAGACTTTTTATGGTTTCTAAACCTTTGGAGCTTTTACCAAAAGCAAATCAAGCAACTTTCACAAAATAAACTTAGAAAACTTTGCCAAACGAACTTCTTGTCTTATATGAAGATGCGAGAATGGATTGATATCCACAGGCAGTTACGCCATGTATGTACGGAGATGAAATTGACGCTGAACACTGAGCCTGCCAGCTATGAAAATATACATTGTGCAATATTGAGTGGTATGGCGAGTCACGTCGCTTTCTTATCCGATAAACATGAATATACCGGTGCGCGTGATATAAAATTAAATCTGTTTCCAGCATCGGGGCAGTTTCATAAAAAACCAAAATGGGTAGTTGCGGCTGACTTGGTTGAGACCTCTCGATTATATGCTCGAAACGTTGCGCGAATTGATTCCGCATGGCTGATTAATGTCGCAAAACATTTGTTAAAACATAGCTATTCTGATGCACATTGGGATAGCAAGAGCTCACGTGTCGTTGCCTTAGAAAAAATCAGTTTATATGGCATGACTCTGGTCGCTGGCAAAAGAATTAATTACGGTGCTGTCAATCCTGTTGAATCTAAAACCTTGTTTATAAGAAATGGGTTGATAGAAGGTGATTTAGAATCAAGCGCAAGTTTTTTTAAACAAAATAATAATGTAATCGAGGAAGTCAGGCATCTTGAAGTAAAATCACGTCGCCCAGATATTCTGAATGAAGAAGCCATCTTTGAGTTTTATAATAAGTCATTGCCAGCACATGTATATGATGGGCAATCATTTGCGGCATGGTCGAAAAAACTAAATAACGAAGAAAAGCAAAGACTTTGTTTGACTAAAGAGTTGATAGTAAATCGCGAGACAGATGATATTACTGAATTTACTTATCCGGATAATGTTGAATTCAATGGTATGCAGTTGCCGCTGGAGTATAAATTTCTTCCAGGCGCTATAGAAGATGGACTTAGTGTTGATATCCCGCTGGAGGTATTAAATCAATTCGATCAAAACCAGATGGATTATCTAGTGCCGGGATTGATAGAAGAAAAAATAACCTTGTTATTAAAATCTTTACCTAAACCTATTCGCAAAAAATTAGTGCCTATCCCAGAAACAGCTGCAGAATGTGTAAGCAACATTAATAACCATTCAATTTCATTAAAACAAAATCTTGTTTCATATTTATTCAAAACGCGCGCAGTTGATATCGAAATCGATGATTTTACAGAAGGTGTTCTGCCTGAGCACCTTAGAACAAACTACCGAATTGTAGGTGCTGAAAATAAATTGATAGCCGAAGGTGATGATATTGCCGAACTGAAAAGCAAGCTGGCAACACAAATAGAACATGCCTTTACTGATTTATATCAGGACGCATTTGGCAATCAAGAGATAAGCTCATGGGATTTTGGTGATTTGCCAGTAGAACAAAAAGTGTCATCTAAAGAAAATACAATAATAAGTTACCCCTCGCTATTAGAAGAAGATGGTAAAGTCTATCGTTATGCCTTCGACAACCTTCGGGCTGCTGAGTATTACCTGAAGTTTGGCTTGCGAGGATTATTGAAAAAATCGTTACACAAAGAAATTAAATATCTGCGTAAAAACTTGAGAGACATTGATAAATTGGCGTTGCTATATACGCGTTTTGGTAATAAAGAAGAGTTGGTTGAATCAATTATCAACCTTGCATTGGACGAAACGTTTTTATATGAAAAGAAAATGATTCGTAAGCAAGATGATTTTTTAGCTACCTTGGAGCAGAGTAGATCAGAATTACTAGGAAATGCAGATAGAATTTGTGTGATCTTGGAAAAAATACTGGAAATGAATTTGCAAGTTCAGACATCACTTTCCGATGCAGAGATGTTGAAATATAGTCACGCAGTCAAAGACATTGAAGAACAGTTGGAATATATGATTTTTCACGGTTTTATCGAAGATATTGCCTCCGAATATTTAAAACAGTATCCGCGTTATTTAGAAGCAATAATTAAACGCATGGAAAGACTTGAGTATGGGGTTGATAAAGATAGCCAGTCTACTAAGCAAATTCGCCCACATTGGGACAGAATAAAAAAACTGGTGGACCATGCATATGAAACAGACGGGAATACAACCGCATTTGACGAATATCGTTGGATGTGTGAAGAATTACGCATATCGCTATTTGCGCAAGGACTAAAAACCAGAATGCCAGTATCATTGAAACGAATGGATAAGGCGTGGGCAAGATGTCAGATAGAAAATTAAATATTGGACTACTATAAATGACTGAACAATCGATTCAATTTTCAATATTTTTGATCTTTACCGGGGCTGCAATCTTTGCCACGTTTGCCCTATATGCAAGGCAAGCAATGATCGTTGCCTATATCGCACTTGGCTTAATTCTGGGCCCATTTGGGATGGGCTTTATCACTGATTCAGAATTAATCAGTGATATTTCTAATATTGGGATTATCTTTCTCTTGTATTTATTGGGTCTGGATTTATTGCCACAACAATTATGGCAAATGCTACGTGAAGCAACAGTAGTGACATTGCTTAGTTCAGCAATATTTTGTCTGATCGGCTTTATGATTGGTTTCATCTTTGGCTACGAATTATTACAAGCGATGCTGATAGGTGCTGTTATGATGTTCTCCAGCACGATTATTGGCTTGAAATTATTGCCAACGACAACGTTGCACCATCAACATACCGGTCAGATCATTATCAGTATTCTATTGATACAGGATTTAATCGCGATTGTGATTCTCTTGTTATTGCAAGGGTATGGTAAAGGCGGAAACCTCGTAGTAGATATTGCGATGCAATTAATTTATTTGCCTATCCTGGTGGGCATTGTTTATTTAATAGAGAGGTTTGTACTCATCAAGTTGATACAACGTTTTGATGAAATACATGAATACATATTTTTATTAGCGATAGCCTGGTGCCTTGGCATAGCGGAATTGGCTCATTATGTTGGTTTGTCGCATGAAATCGGTGCGTTTGTCGCAGGCGTAACGTTAGCCTCTAGTCCAATTGCATTGTTTATTACTGAACGTTTGAAGCCGTTGCGTGATTTTTTTCTGATCATCTTTTTCTTTTCCTTAGGAGCAGGGTTTAATTTATCAGTAGTTAATGAAATATTTATACCTGGCACAATCCTGGCTGTCCTTGTGCTTATCTGTAAGCCGCTTGTTTTTGGTTGGTTGTTACGCAGAGAGGGGGAAAAGAAATATGTGTCTTTCGAAACAGGTTTTAGATTAGGGCAGATCAGTGAGTTCTCATTATTAATCGCAGTACTTGCAGTCAACTCGGGTTTTATCGATGAAAAGACATCCTACTTGATCCAGTTTTCTACATTACTAACGTTCATTGTATCGTCGTATATCATTGTTATGAAGTATCCAACGCCAATATCAGTCAGGGATCGACTGCGACGAGATTAAACAAGGTTTTGACTAGTGGATAATAAACAAATAAAGATATTTGCAACGATTCTTACTTCTGTAATCATTATCGCGGGCGCATTTATAACGGCAGATTACTTTGAGTTGTTTGGAGCAAAAATAGAGAAAAGACTCAATTTTTCTGAAATTCGATTTCGTACTTTAGACAAAGAGTCCGGTGCTATAGTGACGGATGTCGGTGTGCGTTGTTTCCAAAAAACTAACATGAATGCCTGTACCAGAAAAGAAAGTCATCAGTTTGGTGTTGTGTCAGTAAACATACCCGTACAACGTGCAGTTAAAAAAACGTTGTTATTCAAAAAAGCAGAAGAAATATATAAGTCGATTGATCCTAAGATAAATATTATGTTGTTACATCAGAATTATTATAATCCAACAGTAACCTTAATGATGGAAGATGTGTATTCAAATAAGATAAGTCAACAGACAGTAGAAATGCAGCCCAGAGTATGGGCTAAATCCACACAAGAATCAGAATCAGAAGAAGAATCAGATGAGTGATGCACTAAATTATTTATTAAAGGTCCGCAAAGATGCCGTCGAACCTTATTTCAAGGCTCTAAAAGAAGGCGGCAAACACCTTGATATTAAAACGCGGTCGTTATTGTCGGTTATTACCAAAGTCGATGCCCAAACTGAAGCAGGTCTAAAGCAATACCTTGTTCGCGCATTAAGAGAAGGTAATAGTGCCGATGAGATATTAGATGCCATGTTGGTATGTCTACCGACATTGGGTATGAGCAAGATTATTTGGGCGGTCGATATTATATTGCAAATGAATATCCCGGATTTTAATCCCGAATTGCTCGGTGAAGAAAAACAGTGGTATAGACTAACCGCGGTTAGTGAAATAGAAGAGGGTGTTTCTAGACATGACTACGAAGGCCGCGCTTGTTTTATAAAAAAAATAGGTGATGGATATCAGGTCTTTGATAGTCGTTGTCCGCATCAGGCCGCTGATATTCCCTTGTCGGCACTTGAAAATGGAACATTAACTTGCTCGAGGCATCAATGGAAATTCAACGTAAATACTGGCGAGTGTATAGAAAACGGAAGTCGTCCACTTAATAAGATCGAATACAAAATCGAAGATAAATTTATTTATGTTCATTCATAGAATAATTTATTTACACTAGGCTTTTTCAGGGAAAATAATATGTCTAAATTATTGTATATAGAAACTTCTCCAAGAAAAGACAGATCAGCGTCAATTGAAGTCGCTCAATCATTTCTTTCCGCATATGAAGATAACGATTCTGATAATCAAGTTGAGACTTTGGACCTATGGGATTTTAAGTTGCCTGAATTTGATGGGGATACGATCAATGCAAAATACCGAGTTATGCATGGAGAAGCCCCAAGCCCTGAAGAGCAAGCGGCATGGGAAACGATTACAAAAATAACGGATCAATTTAAAGCTGCAGATAGTTACTTAATCAGTACGCCCATGTGGAATTTTTCTATTCCTTATAAGTTAAAGCACTATATAGATATTATTAGCCAACCCGGGCTTACATGGAGTTTCACACCAGAAGAAGGTTACCAAGGCTTAGTAACGGGAAAATCTGCCACATTAATATTAGCGCGTGGTGGCGAATATAGTAGTAGTGCTGAAGTTGCTGCTATGGATTTTCAACGAACATATCTAGAAATGATTCTTGGTTTTATTGGGATTAATGATATCAATACGATACTTGTTGAACCGACTTTGACAGATGTAGAATCAAAAGCAGGAGTCATTGTATCAGCGAAAGACCAAGCAACTTCTATTGCTAGTAGGGTCAAATAAAACAATCACATCAATTTCTTATTAAATTACAAGTGTATTAACTTAACAAGTCTAGTGTTTTTTTTATAATTAGTTTTTCTTGGTTCTTGTCACTAGATGGGTTGAATCTATATTGGTTATGTAATTTAATTAATCCCATATATTGTTCTGCTTTCGTTTCAGATAGTATCCGCTTTATCCACTTAGTTAATGTTTCTCCGGTTTTTCTTGTGTCCGCTTCTTGCTCAAGTTGAGCGATGATTGGATAAAGTGGAGAGTCTGTTCCAAAGCGATCAAGTTCTAAATAAATAATGACGGGTTTATCATTTTTTTCGACGCGCTGTTTAGTATAAAAACGCCAGGCTAGATAAGCGCCTAATGGAAATAATAACCATAACATCCAGTTTGATGATTCTTCCTTTTTAGAATCTATATCGCCGCTTGTAGATTTGTAACGCAACCAAGAGAGAAGATCCATTAGTGGTTCTAACAATGTGCGATCTTCTGCTTCCATGGGAGCCCATATTGAAGGAGTCGTATCCATATTTTGCCATGTGCCATCAATATAGTACTTAAGCCATGCATGGGCATGTCTTGCACGGACAAGATAGCTGCCTTGCCAGTTGCTGTATTCCTGCACTGAATAACCTATCGTATAGCGCGTTGGTATACCTGCCTCGCGTAACAATAAGGCGGTTGCAGTAGCAAAGTATTCACAATGGCCTTTTTTATCTTTAAACAAGAATTTTGTCAGGTATTGTCCTTTTGTGTAACGTTGATTTTGTGAAATTGAATAATAAAAATCATCTTTAAAATATTGCTGTACTGTATTAATGATTTCCTTTTGTGATTTTGAATAAAGGTCTAGTTTGATAGCAATCTGTTCGAAATCAGGTTTATAGTTGAGAGGCACTTTAAGATCTTCCGGGGCAGGCGTGGCTTCTACAAAATCATGATTGGAAACACCAAGACGATAATTAATCCAGCCTTCTCGTGCTTCAATTCGTGTTGAACCAAACACACTTGTTTCTACCTGAATTAAATCTTTGCCTGAGAGAGAGTTGATGTTATCAGGCACCGGGATAATGGCAGCTTGATCCTGAAGATAAATCGCCACATCCATTGTTTCTTTATTGAGCTTACTTTTATTAAGTCGCCATTCATTCTTGCCCGGTGTTTTATTAATAATTTCAAATTCAACTTTTGGATTACGCCAGCTTCCATATTCATAAATACTATAAGAAGTTTCTCTGAAATACAGTGGTGTTGGCGATGGATTATCTGCTTTAACCCGAAAGACAATGCGATCCGATAACTTAAGTCGCCCCAATGAGCCAATGGATGTCGAAGTACGTTCCGGGTCGGTACTTCTCCAGCCATATTGTTGAAATAACTTGAGGAAGAATGTCTCGGAATGATTTTGTAATTGTTGTAGGCCATTCTGGGCTAAATAAGAAAAGAAACACACAAATACTATGGAGCAAAACCATGTGATTTTAGAAAAGTGTTTAGTTCGTTGAGTTAATAACAACCATGCAATAATCACAGTACAGGCTATAAAAAAATAATCGCTATATTTATTGCCTGAACTTGCGGATATTAAGCAAATAAAAACGTAGGGCATGCCAATATTCGTTGAGTAAAGAATGTCTGGGCCAGCATTTTTTCCAAGACGGCGAATGCTGATAAATAGTGCTGAGGTTTTGATGCCATTTTGAACACCGTAGTTTTGCACAAGCATAAGTAGTAATAAGGCAAAGGGTAGTAGTTCAAGTATCTTGTAGATGCCTTCAAATGAATAATTCACAAAGACATAAATAGTAATAATAAAAAATATAACACCACTTAGGTCGGCGAGTTGATTAATGTCTTTGTCAGTAAAATCAATTCGCCATTTTATAAACAAGGGTAGTTCTAGCAAGAGGCCTATGATGATGGCATAGAGCATGTATTGTGTTTGCCAGCCCCAAACCAGCAAACTTGCAAAGATTAGTCCGGGCGGCGCCGGACTTAATTTAGAACTGACACTGCTATTCCTTACATTTTCCAAAGCGTATCAAGATCCTGTTGTAAACTGTCATGATTAATTAAATGGATATCATTTTCATCAATTGCAGCAGCATTCTCTATCGTAACTGAGTCACCTAGTAGTAAAAATTTAGTGGGAATGTTTAATGTGGATAATGACTTTATTAATCGTAGTCGTGATTCATCCAGATCCAATAGTATGCAAATTAAGGCACTGCATTCACGACTGTATTGCTGAATCATCAATTGGACTTCATTGATATTGGATTCATATACAGGTTCTACGCAGGCAAGAACCTCCAAAATATTTTCTGCTCCGGCAAGTCCTCGTCCAGAGGTAAAGCGATAGGGCGTATTTCCGACAAACATCAAATCAAGTAGAGCATCTTGTTCTTTTTGTGCAGTCATAAATGATGCTGCAACAGACACGGCACCTTCAAATAGTCGTTCTGGTTTATGTTCGAGAAAGGTGTCGAGGATTAAGCCATAGCGAGTAAAGTACTCATCTTGATATTCTTTAACGATAGGCTTATTGAGTTTTGCAAAACTGCGCCAGTGTATTGACCGAATTGGGTCTCCTGGATGATAGTCACGTAGGGAAATAAATTCCTGTGAATCCCCAACAGTCGATGCACTGTTAACGCCACCATGTTGATAAGTGCGTTTGCTTTGTAGATTTAATCGAGGTGTTCTATAAAGTCTTGGTAATATCAGTAAGCTGTCTTTGTGGTTTAGTGTTTTTTGTGCCTGAAACAATCCTAACGGTTCAGCCTGGGCTAATCTTGTTTTGTCAAAATACAAATAGCCTCTGCGCAGAGGCGTTAATTGTACTATGATTTCGAGCTCGCTTTGTTCAGCAATATAATCAACAGTGATCGGTTTGATTGAACCGCCACGTAGCTTTTGCATTACATTAACTAACCGTGGATAACCAATGAAACGATCAATGCGATTTCTCTTTTTATCTAGCGGATCTTTAGCCTTTGAAAAATCGTCTAGACTGGGGAACTGACTTTTCAATTCATCGATAAGGACAAGTCCTCTTTTCGCAGTTTTATTTTCATTATGGATGACACAGTAATAATTTAGCGGGATGCCAACGCTACCATAGTCCGGTAATTTCCTAATAATAGAAAACCTTCCACGAAAGAATAAAGAAAAAAACATCGCGGTAAACAGTAATACCGATGTAATTGAAAATATCTGAAAAGAAAGCGTGTTACGCGTGTCAAAGCCAAATACGCCAGCAACCGGCATGATTAATAGTATCAGCATTCCCGTTGAGGTGAATCGTTGACGCAGCCAGTGACTAAAGCGATAAATCAGCTTGAAGTTAGCGAACAGGAGTTTACGCAACATAAAAGCGGTTATATTGAGACCTTAAACAGGCACAGGTGTTTTTGATAAAATTTCTTCAATGATCTGATCACTACTATTACCTGAAAAGCGGCTTTGTGAATTCATCATTAAGCGATGAGAAATAACGGGGATGGCGATCTCCTGCACATGATCGGGGCTAACGTAATCCATGTCGTCAAATAAGGCCAGAGCTTGCGCTGCCTTCATCATAGATAAGGATGCGCGAGGGCTAGCACCATTCAATATACCTTCTGTCTCGCGGGTCGCTCTGATTAGCATGACCATATAATGCTTTATCTCATCGCTAACATTAACATTAGTTACTTGCTGTTTAATCTTGATGACGTCCTCTTTACTGATGCAAGGTTCGAGAGATTCGAGAGGGTGTTGATTATTTTGTTTTTCAAGAATAGAGACTTCTTCATCCTGAGAAACATAACCAAGACTAAATCGCATTGCAAAGCGATCCATTTGTGCTTCGGGTAATGGATAAGTGCCGTGGTATTCCACCGGGTTTTGCGTAGCAATGACAAAGAATAGATCATCCAATTGATAATTGTTTCGTTCAATACTAACCTGTCGTTCGCCCATCGCCTCTAATAATGCAGATTGCGTTCGCGGTGAGGCGCGGTTTATTTCATCCGCTAATAAAATATTGCTAAAAATAGGGCCAGGGTGAAATTCAAAATCCTGATCACGCTGATTAAATATTGAGACGCCAAGGATATCAGTAGGCAAGAGATCCGGTGTAAACTGAATGCGCTGAAATTCTACATCAATCGATTTTGCCAATGCCTTGGCCAGAGTTGTCTTGCCTGTGCCGGGAACGTCTTCTAGCAAAACATGGCCGTCGCTGAAAAATGCAGCAAGCAATTTCCGTATGGCGGAAGACTGCCCTTGAATTACTTTCTCAATATTACCGAAAAGCTTTTGATATATTTCAATGTCTGACATGATGATTAATTTAGTATGATTGAGCGCATTTATGTTCCTAGCGTATCAAAACAAAGGTGGTATAACACATGTTTAATAAAGAAATTGAGACAAAAGTAGCGATTCATGAACTGATTGCTTCGCGCTGGAGCGGCCGTGCCTATGATTCAAGCAAGATGTTGTCACGTGAACAGATTATTTCATTAGTCGAAGCCGCACGTTGGGCACCATCTTGTTTCGGCGATCAACCCTGGCGTTTTATTATCTTTGACAAGGCAACAAATAAAGTTGGATGGGATAAAGCTCTTAGCTGTCTGGTAGAAGGAAACCGAGGCTGGGCAAAAGATGCACCTTTGTTGCTATTAGCCTGTGCAGACTCTGTGCTCTCGCAAAATGGAAAACCCAATCGCTGGGGACAATACGATACTGGCGCAGCATCATTGAATTTAAGTCTGCAGGCAGCGGCACTAGGTTTGATGGTGCATCAGATGGGTGGTTTTGATGCGGCTAAAACAGAGGCAGAATTTTCTATTCCTGAACAATTTACCCCCATGGCAATGATGGCAATTGGTTATCAATTAGCCGAAACAGCAATACCGGATGATATTAAAGAGCGTGAATATAATGCACGGGCACGTAATACATTGGATGAAAACTTCTTTGAAGGAGATTGGGGTAAACCCATATCTGAAAACTTTTAAGTAGTGTTAATGCGGGCCGTTTTTTTCTAAACCCGAATACCTCGTTCTATGATAAAAGATAATCAACATCGCGCCTTTTGGTTGCTCGCTGGCCCAATGATTATTGCCAATGTCAGCATGGCCTTATTAGGTCTGGTTGATACAGCCGTTATTGGTCATTTAGACAGTGCCGTTTATTTGGGCGGTGTTGCGGTGGGTTCGGTTATCTTCGATTTTCTTTATTGGGGCATGGGATTCCTGCGTATGGGCACGACAGGGATTGTTGCACAAGCGCACGGTAAAGAAGACGCCACAGAGATAAGAACTCTATTAGTACAATCGATCCTGGTTGGATTATCGATAGCAATATTCTTTCTACTCTTTCAGAACCCCATAATTAATTTTGGCATAACCTTGCTCAAAGGGAGTGCCGATGTAAAATACTATGCCGAGGTGTATTGCCGTTGGATGATCTGGGGCGCACCGGCCTTGATGATCTTGTTCTCAGTCAACGGTTGGTTGTTAGGCATGCAAAATGCGATGGCCAGTTTAAGACTCGGCATAACAGTCAATGTGATTAATATTGTTTTAGATATCGTATTTGTTGTGTACATGGATATGGATGTACGCGGTGTTGCCCTAGCCACCGTCATTGCACAATACGCAGGAGTAATCTATGCGTTCTTTATTGTAAGGAAAGAATTAAAAGGACAAACAGGTAAGTGGGTAATAGCAGAAATCTTGCATCTCGAAAAGATGAAAAGTTTTATGCGCTTAAACAATGATATCTTTATCCGAACCATCTGCTTAATACTGGTCTTTGCTTTTTTTACCCGTGAAGGTGCAACACATGGTGATTTGACCCTCGCAGCAAACTCTATCTTAATGAAATTTTATTTACTCATGGCCTTAGCCTTAGATGGTTTTAATCACGCTGCCGAAGCCTTGGTCGGCAAAGCCGTCGGCGCAAAGAGCAAAGACCTTTTTAATAAAGCCGTATCACTGGCTTTGAAATGGTCACTGGCTTTCGGCTTAGCCTTCACAGTATTTTATTGGTTTGCCGGTGAGCCATTAATCAATTTATTAACCGATATAACGTCAGTACGCGAAATCGCATTAGTCTATTTGCCTTGGATGATAGTCCTGCCGTTGATCTCAGTTTGGTGTTTTCTACTCGATGGTATCTTCATCGGCGCAACCCGTGGACCAGAGATGCGCAATGCCATGTTGATCTGCACCTTCTTTTTCTTTCTGCCCATCTGGTATGTGTTTCAATTCATG
>JGI20151J14362_10001833_pt1 | contig 15202 bp, 13 predicted proteins | sample COG_01_FD_14362 | JGI IMG/M metagenome (IMG submission 14362)
TTTCAACACCAAACTGCTCTTCTTTTGCTCTTTTGGAGATCATTCACTCCTTAAAGCTTTAGAGAGAATACTTAGCACGTAAACAACAAGCGCAAAGCGAAAAGCGAGAGAGAATACACACCGCACACATATAATACCACGCAAAACGAGCAAAATGGAGAAAGATTTTGTTGTTGTTGAGCAAAACAAAGAGGATGATGACTTTGTTTTCGCGCGTTCGCGAGAAAAACGGAAACCGAGAGATAGATTGTGGTCGTTCCTTTTTACCATTGTTCTTTCTTCTTCGCTTCTTATTGGAGGCATCAATTACGCGCATAACAACGCGGGGAGTTCTGGAGATGATGTTCCGTCGCCGTCGGAGATGGAGTTTGGCCAAGCGTGCGATGGACCTTTGTTTTTAGCGAAGTTGGAAGCGAACAACGCGCGGTATAAGGTTGCGAATTCGGTACCTTTACCACCTGGTGGTGGTGGTGCTTCGACGAGCGAAACAACGGCTTTGTTGGGGAAAGGCGCGTATAGGAGATTGACGACGACGAAGGAAAACGACGAGGTTTACGAGGAGGATTTGATGAAAAGAAGCAGAAGAAGAGAAAGTTTAGGACCGGACGGTCCGGACGCGAGTAGTAGTAGTAGTAATAGTAGCGAGAGGAATAGTATTCGTCGTCGTCGTCCTGAACAACAACAACAACAACAGAAACAAAAACTCGGAGTGAGCGAGTCGACGAAGAAAAACAACGCGCACTTGGCGGCGAAAGAGATCATGTTCAATTCCGAGCAACCGTTTGACGTGACGGTTGTGATTAACGCCGCGTTGTGGTGCGCGGGAATATCGCTGCTCGTTTCGGTGCTCATGGGCGTGTTCATCGTGTACATGTTTCGAACGTGCGCGCATAAAACAGTTTGGGGGATTATTTATTTCAAGATTTTCTCGCTCTTTGGAATGGCGGTGGCGATGTTGAGCATGGGAAGCATGGAAGGGTTCATCACGTTCGCGTTGATTGGTTTGTTAACATGGTTCGTCTATTGGTTGTGGACGGACGAGTTGAACGTGGTCGCTTCCATGCTCGCGGTCAGTTCTCAAGCGTTGAAGGATAACCCGGGCATTCTTGGTTGCGTGTTGAGCTTGCAAGTTGCCGTGTTAGCGTTTGTGATACCAGTCGTTGGTTTCGTTTACATCGCTTTATTAGGCGGCGCGCCAGACGTCAACCCGAAAGCGATTTACCAAAACTCCTCGACGTTGGCGTGCGCGGATTACGTCGGGAGACCGGTGAATTGTTGCGCAACCACGCCAGGCGCCTGGGTTGCGTGGTACGAAGCGTTGGCCATCATTTCGATCATCTGGGCGTTCGCGTTCGCTTTAGAAGCGAGGATGTACATCATCGGCGGAACCGTTTGCCAATGGTATTTCGCTCCGAGAGGCAGCACTCAGTTTAAAGGCTTCACGTGGACGTCCACAAAGCACGCGTTAGGTCCGTCATTTGGCACCGTCTCGTTTGGCTCGGCCATCATGACCGCGGTTGAAATGATGCGCCAAGCCATGGAACGCGCGAGAGACGAAAACGAACAAAACTTGTTATTGTGCATGGTACAATCGTGCTTAGAGTGCATATGGCAATTCATCGAGTACCTCTCGAAATTCGCCATGCTCCAAGCGTCCATGACGGGCGAAGCCTTTTGCGACGCGGCGGGTTCCATTTTCGACTTACTCCAACGCAACTTCCTCTTAGCATACGGGACCTACGCCTTCCCATCCATGATATTACAAATCATGTCCATCGTCTTCGCCTTAGTCGCCGCGGCCGGTTCCTTCGCCATCACCTACGCGATGTTCGAAATCCAAGAAGAAATCATGGCTACCGGCTACGCGCTCGTCTGCGCTTTAATCACCGGGTTCGTCGTCTGGTGTTCCTTGAGTTACTTCACCATGATTCTCGTCAACACCACCGACGCCGTATTCGTTTGCTACGCCAAAGACAAAGACAGAAACGAAATCCACCACGAAGAGATGCACGCGGTGTTTGAAAACGCCGTGCGAAGGCGACAAGAGGCGAGAGGGGAAATCGTAAGACAGCCCGCCGGACCGTACGCGTACGGCGCGGGAAATCCCGTAAACAACGGCGCCAATAAATCCTACTACTAAATTTAACAGCACACGGACAAAACAAACGCCGGTCATTTAAGCGGCGCGTAGGACGTGAGAAAAACGGATATTTGGTACATTCATGTGTAAATAACTTCATTATAAATTGTGCTGTACCTGCACTAAAAACGACGACTCTTTTCTTTAAAGACGCGCACTTTGAACGATACGATGATGAGTGTTAATACGTGTTATTATTAATCCACCTCTCTCTTCTTCGCGATGTTCTCTTCTTCATCTTTGTCTTCTTCAAAAGCACCCAAGAGTGGTGGTAAACATTTCTTATTAAAAACGGTTTTCTCCGCGTACGTGTTCTCGGAATCGCTCTCGTTCGCGCGTCACCAAAAACGCGTCCACGACATGGAAAACGCCCCTCGCCGCGTGTTAGACCCATCCATCGATCTCAAGAAACACCTGAAATGGTTCGCGAAAGAGTTGAAAGCGCAACCGAACCCAAGGCAGTTATTCCGGGACTTGTTTAACGACGCCGAAATCGAGACGATTCCGAGGAACCGAGCGGTGTACGCCTTGTGTTTCTTCATGACGGCGAAAGAGAGTTCGGAGTACGAAACGAACACGTACCCGAGACAGGTGATTGAAGCGGCGGATAAAATATTGATGAACATGGAGGAGAAAGAGAAAGGGAAATTACGATTCGCGAAGAACGTTCCGGCGTGGCCGGCGATGCCGGAGGACGATCGGAAATCATCCGGGAGCGGCGGGATGGCGAACGCGTTGCGCGAGAGAGCGTTTGGCGCGAACGTCGCGGCGTTTCAAGCGCTAGGGTATCGAGAGAAAGGACCGAAGAAAGAGCACAAGCGCTCGTCGTCGTCGACGAGGACGACGACGGATGAGAACCATCCAGAGTTTGTTAGACCGAACACGTACGCTATTACCGCGTTTTATAAGCCGTTGTTGTTGCAAGCGTTCATAGCGTGGAATAGGAGACGGTGGAATCGAGCGTTGAGAGAAGGTGGTTTTGTGGAGTCACCGCCGGATGAGAAGACCGGGGTGGTGTTATGGACGAGAGAGGCTTCTTCGACGTCGGAGAGCTGCTCGTCGAGTGAAAATACAGACGACGACGAAGGCGACGACGACGTCAATGAGAAGAAGAAGAAGAAGAAGAAAAACGAGAAGAATCCAAACAGACACGTGCCGGTTGTTTTTCTGCACGGCCTTGGCGTCGGCGTCGGGCCGTATTCGAGTTGGATTATAGAGAGATTACCGAAAGATAGAACGATTCTGTGTCCAGAATGGCCGAATATTTCCTACGGAATCGAACGAGGGCACGAGTATCCGACGCCGAGGGAATTGGCGCAATTTTTGAGAACATCCGTGGAAAACGCGATTAAAAAAGTTAAAAACAAAACGCAGTTGACGACGAGTGAAATAAAATGCGATTGTATCGGACATAGCTACGGAACGGTCGTTTTAACCGGGTTTCGAAGGTACTGTCGAGATGTCGTGCGTCGTTCGGTATTTATCGACCCGGTTTGTTTCGTACCGTCGTTCGGGCGATATCTTAAATACGCCTTTGAGGAGCATTTACACGCGTGGTTTCAATTTTCATCGTACATTCGAACGAAAATAAAAAACCCGGACGAGCCTATGGATTTTATGAACGTTTTCATGTCGACCTGGTTCGTGAAAGGCGATCCGTCCACGCAGCACTTAATGAAGCGCCTATTGTTTCCGCAGGAAAGTTGGGAACGAGGTCCCTTGGACGAGCGCGATTGTCTCGTCTTGAGCGGCAAAGACGAAATTGTACCGAGCGAGGATATTCGAAACACGTTTCAAAAGACGTGGCCGAAAACTGCTATTTTTTACCAAGGACAGTGGCAACACGGCGGGTTCTTGTTAGAGGAGGACCCGGAAAAGGTGAACGAGGCGCTGTTGAAGTTTATCGAAAGAGGAAGAGAGGAGAAGAACAACGACGTTCCTCTCGCGTCTCCGGAATAGATTTTGAGGTACCTCGCGGAAACAACAACAACAAGCGGTTATAACTTATTTACTACTTTTGCTCCTACTAGCTTTCCACGCCTTCAACTTTTCCATTTTAAACCGTTTCTGCTCTGCAATCTTGGCGTTTCTCCGTTCCATCGCGGACATCGTGGACGTGGATTTCGCTCTCTCTTTCGCAGGCGCAGTCCTCGACGCGTGCAGAAAACATCCCGCGTCGTGGTCGTCAACCATTCCTGCACTTTGCATCAAAGCATGCATCGTCGTCGCGCCGACAAAACTAAACCCCTTTGCTTTCAAAGCTTTACTCATCGCTTCGCTTTCTTTCGTCTTCGTCTCGCACACGTCATTCGCTCGCCTCGCTCGTCTTTCCTCTTTCCTCTTCGCAAACGACCAAAGGAAAGCACTGAACTTCTTCTCACCATCTCTGCCTTTCCCGAAGTGTTTCACCAGCGCTTTCGCGTTGTTAATCGAAGATTGAATCTTCCCCTTATGGTTTATCAATCCACACGTGTCCATTAAATCTTCAGCGTTCAAGTTTACCATCTTTTCCGCGTCGAAACCACGAAACGCCGTTCGATACTTCTCCCTTCGCTTGAGTATCGTCAGCCAAGACAAGCCGCTTTGGTGTCCTTCCAAGCACACGGACTCGAACAGTTTCCTTCCGCTCGTTTCTTTTTTGCCCCACTCCGAGTCGTGGTAGGTTTCGTAGAGCGTGTCTTTCGTGCACCAAGAGCAGCGAGTCCTCTGCATCGTTTCCGTCGCTGCACGTTTTCTCTTCATCATCGTCTCAAACAGTTGGGGAAAACAGTTCACAAAAGCGGAACGACGAAGTTCCCCAAAAGTGTGACGCATTATACCCATCGATGTATTATGATTAATGCTTCACCGATTTCGACATCTTTGTCGCACTTTGACGGACAAAGAATAGGAGGATTCAAAAGAAGGATTCATCGAAGACGCACTCGTCAGGCAGCGAGAGGAAAGGACGCGTTGTTGTTGTCGACAACAAATCCTCCTTTTGCCCCAACTGTTTTACGATGGAATTCCACTCGAGGTTTATCCGATTCGTTTCGTTGCACGAGCGGAAGAAGCCAAAGAGGAAGAGGAAGAGAGAGAGATGTTTCGGGCAGCGTTTCTGCGCTCTCTGTTTCGGCGTCTTTGTCGACGGGGAAAGATATTTCTACGACGACGACGATGAGTTTTCGACAAAGAAGATTAAGAGGAAGAGGAAAGAGAAATGCAAGAGGCAAAAGTGTCGCTGCGCTCGCGGCGGCGACGGGGAAAGATGATATTTCGACGACGACGATTCAGAGGAATATGAGTTTACTCACGAGTCAAATATTAGCCGGCATAACGGTTTCGTTGGCGATGGTACCAGAGTCTCTCTCGTTTACGTTCGTCGCTGGGGTATCTCCGATTGTCGGTTTACACGCCGCCGGTCTCATGGGTTTAACGTGCGCCATTTTTAACGCGCAACCCGGCGTGATTTCAGGCGCGGCTGGCGCGACGGCGGTTGTTATCGCTCCATTGGTGGCGTCCAAAGGCGTGGAGTATTTGTTCGCGTGTTGTTTGCTGTGCGGGGGGATACAAGTCCTGGCGGGCGCGATGCGACTCGGGAAGTTTATTCGATTAGTTCCGCAACCCGTTATGCTTGGGTTCGTGAACGGTTTAGCGATTGTTATTGGGAAGAGTCAGCTCGAGCATTTTCACGGGTTGAGCGGGTCTGCGTTAGCGGTTACGGTTGGATTGACCGCGTTCACCATGGCGTTGATTAAATTGATTCCAAAGTACCTGACGAAGAAAATTCCGTCGCCGCTATTGGCAATTGCGAGTTTGACCGCGTTGACGCAAGCGTTTAGTTCCCAGATGAACGGGGTAAAGACGATTGGAGATATTTCGAGCGTGGCGGGTTCTTTGCCACAATTTTCAATTCCGAGCGTACCGATGAGTTTGGAAACGTTGTTGGTGATTGCGCCGTACGCCGTTTCTGTCGCAGCAGTTGGACTCATCGAAACTTTATTGACGCAACAGTTGGTGGACGACATCGTCGAGAATCGCACGGCGACGCATACCGAGTGCATCGCGCAAGGCTTAGGAAACATCGCCAATGGCTTTTTCTCGGGCATGGGTGGATGCGCAATGATTGGTCAGTCGATGATTAACGTGAATTCGGGAGGAAGAACGAGAGTCTCTGGTGTCGTCTGCGCTTTGGCAATTTTTTCGTACGTGTTGTTTGGCTCCTCGTTGATTGAGAAAATTCCATTAGCCGCGCTCGCCGGGACGATGTTGTGCTTAGTGTTGGACATTTTTGATTTCACGAGCTTCAAACGAATCGCGAGAATTCCAAAGACGGATGCCGCTGTTCTTATCGGCGTGACCGCGGTGACCGTAGTGACGAACTTAGCCGTGGCCGTCTTTGCCGGTGTTATTCTGAGTGCGTTAGGTTTCGCGTGGAAATCCAGTCAACGCATCGACGCCGTTCGCGTGCGCGGTACCGCCAAAGATGGCAGCGAAGAGGCTATTTATTTCTTGTACGGCCCGCTCTTCTTTGGATCGGTACAAAGTTTTTTCGAGAAAATCAACGTTAGGAGAGAATCCGCGAAGAACGTCGTCTTAGATTTCGCGCACTCGAAAGTTTGGGATTCGAGCGGATTGGTTGCTATCGATGATCTCACAGAAAAATTTCGGCGCGAGAACGTCCGCGTCACGTTGAGGCACTTATCGCCAGATTGTACAAAGCTATTACGAAAAGCTGCGGACTTAATGGAAGTTTCCGTAGACGACGATCCCGTATACGCCGTCGCGACGGATTACATGCCAGAAGTTTTACCCGCGGTCTCGGAAGAGTTGCAAGAGAAGAAGTTTAAAGGCGAACACGCTTGGGATATTGGCGGAAAAGGCGCGTGGTCCGATAACTAAACGAATAATCGTTTTGTGTGCGTTCATGTGCGTCTATGTAAATCAAAATCAGTCATTCATTCTACGAACAAAAGCGTCTAAGCTCGGTTTGCGTCCTAAAAAGTTTTCAAGCATAGAATCGCCAGCGATAGTCGCGCACGGCGATAAGATGCACTCTCTATACTTCTTTCCTAAAGATTCATCTAAAATACCTACTTTTGAGTTTTCAAACTCGGCGAACAAATCCGCCGCGAACGCCTCCGACCACAGATATCCGAAATAGCCCGCGTCGTACCCCATCATCGGGTGAAACCAAGAGGCTACTGGGAACGCGTGTTCGATGTAATCAATACCGCTCATATCTTTCGTCATTTCGTTGTATAACTCTTTCGCGTCGAGATCTTGGCGTCCGTTGTATTCGTACAAAGGTCCTTCCGAGCTGTGGACGAGTAAATCGTACATGGCCATCGAAATAAATCGACACCGATTGTACCCATCCATGGCGAATCGCGATTTCGAAAGCTTTTCGATTTCATCTTCCGGTAACGCCCGGTTGCTTTCATAGTGTTTCGATAACGTACCCAAGACTTCTTTGCGCCAGACAAAGTTTTCTAACATCATCGACGGTACCTCTAAGAAATCTTGTTCGACTCCTCCAGGCCACGGGACGGCGGACCACGCCCAAGCTTGCATGGAGTGTTTAGATTTCGTCAACACGCAGTGCATGACGTGTCCAAATTCGTGGAAAAACGTTTCCACCTCGCGAAACCTCAGCAAACTTGGTTTGGAAGGATCCGTCGAGCGGGACAAGTTGCCGATATTGACGCACGCGGGAGGCACTTCGGCCTCGTCGTCGCTCAAGAAAGACGGTCGAAGCGGGTAGACGCACTGGTGCGAATACTTTCCTTCTCGAGGAAATAAGTCCAGATAGAAGTATCCAGCCGCTTTTGATGTATCTTCGTTCGCGTAAACCGCGTAACACTCGACTTCTTCGTGCCAAACTTGAGCGTGCGTTTGCTTTTCGAACGTCACATTTAACAGCTTTTCGTAGGTCGATAAAATCGCGTCGCGGGTGTGTTCCAACGGGAAATATTCGCGTAATTTGCCTTCATCAACACCTAACGTCGCTTTGTGTGCGCGAGCGTAATACGAAATATCCCACGGTTCGATCTTCGTGCACGCTTCGCCTTCTTCTTGGCGTTTCAATTCGAGTAACATCTCCAAGTCTTTCTTCAAGCGGGTTTTCGATCGATCTAAAATATCTCTCAAAAATGCCATCGCTTTCTCCGGAGTTTGCGCCATTTTCGGTTCGAGCACGTACGACGCGTGATCTCTAAAACCGAGCAACTGTGCCGTTTCGTGGCGCAACTTTACCGTCTGCAAAAACAAATCCGTGTTTTCTTCTTGACACTGCGTCGCTTTCGCTCTGGCTAACTTTTCGCGACTCTTTGGATTATCGCAGAATTGCATTATCGGCATCACGTCCGGCGCTTTCAGCGACACCTTCAACTTCCCGGACGCTTCGTCTAATTTATATTGTTTTAAATCCGGCACCCCGGTTAACTCGCTCTCCGCGAATAAAACAAACGTCTGGTCCTCGTTAATGTTCGAGCTAAACGAAGAGCACAAACTTTCAATCTTGGCCATGTTCTCGCTGATCTTCTCTCGGTTCTTGTTCCCGGTGCCTTTCCGTGTGAACTCGTCCATGACTTTCCTCGCAAACTTGAAGTCCTCTTTGTTGAAGTCCTCCTCGCTCGTGGTGGTAAAACTCTTCGTAAAAACGTCTTCGAAAACGTCCAACAGCGTTGCTCTCGAAAACGTCGCGTCGAACAGTTCGCTTTTCAATCTGTCTTTCGCTTTGTTCGATGCTTTCCGAACTTCAGCATTCTCGTGCGTCATGCCCGGTAACGTCACCAACGCGCTGCACTCGCTCGCTTTCCCGATCGCTCGAGAGAACGCGGCAAAAGTGTTCGACCAACTCCTCGCGTCAGATGGGACGCTTTCGATGCGTTCGATGGCGTAGAAATAGGTCGAGACGATGTCTTTCTCGATGTGTTCGATGTCGTTCGTGTCCACCGTCGAGGGAAACTTTGGGAGAGTATTCGTCGTCATGATGGTGCGCTTTTGATGCGTTTTCTTCCGCAAAGACGACGAAGATGTAGACGTGAACGACGCTCTCGACAAAGTTCTCGCGAAGGAGCCGCTCTTCATTCGCCAAAGTGGTGATGCGATGCGTTCTCAAAGTGTGATGGTTTTCTTCAGAAGTTCGTCCTTCTTTACAAAAGCATCTGATGCTAAAAAATCTAATAATACACCGTCTAAATATCCATCTAACCGTATCTAAATCTATCCGCTTCTACTACATGTATTTGACCAATCCTTTCCAAAACTTCGGGTTATTTCTCAAGTTATGGCAAAAATATCCGATGTGTTCTCTCTTATCTTCCGGGAACTCTTCCACCCACTCCTCGCGTTTGGCGTCGAGAAACGCCTGCTCCTCTTTTACGCGGAGTTCCGCCTGTTGAACCGCGAGTTGTTTCTTGGCTTTTCGGGACATGAAGATGGACGGTTTTTTCTTTTTGTTGTTCTTGTTGGTGTTACTGGCGGCGGCGGAGGACTCCACATCGGCGGTCGCGTGGGAAGATTGGGAGCGCGCGTCGTCCTCGTCCGAGTGGTCGTCAACGCCTTCCGTTTCGGAAGGCGCGTCGTGGACCAGTAAGCTCTCGCGTTCGTTCGCGAGACTTTTGTCGCCAACGCCGACTCCTACGACGTATCCTTCTTTCTCCCTGCTATTCTTCTTCTCTTTCCGTTTAATCGCGTCGTAATATAAGTTAATCACCAAAATAATCATCTCTAAACCGTGCCCGACTAACGGCGGCGCCCAGGTACTCGCGCTTTCGTGCATTTTCGCTTTTTGGACGCACGCGCCTAAACCTCCCGCGACTGATAACACCAAACGCGCGTAAGACATGCTTCCACTCCCTTGGAACTTCCACGACTCCCAAACTTGCGGCACATATCTAAACGCCTCTAAAACTGCGTTTAATAAACCCAAAGCTACCGCGTACGATTCAAATTCCGTGCACCCGTGCCAGACGACCATTCGCACGACTGGCGCCGCTAACGCTAAACACGGAATACCGTGGGCAAACCACCCCATCCAAGCTATATTCTTCTCCGTCATCAATCTTCCCATGAACATTTTCTTCCTATCTGAACAGTAACTCGCGGCTAAAGGATACAAAGGAAACCACAGCAAAGTATACACCAACGTGTAATACAACGTCAACATGCTCGCCTCGCACCGCTCAATCGTATACTCCACCTCCTGCCGTATGCAAAACTTGATCTGATCGAAGTGTAAAATAAACACGTTCAAAGACGCGCTCCAGCACGATAAATTCAGAAGTGCTAAACTTGACATGGACAAACCGTCCGCGTTCCCTAAAACGACCAACTTGACGTATTGCGGTATCGCGCCGACGACCACCGCGGAGATGAATATGAACATAACTGTTTTTGAAAATACGCGAGAAGAAAAGAGCGTAAAGAGAAAAGAAAGAGAGAGAGTAAGAACGGTTTGGTCAGTTTCTCAAAGCATCATCGAAGCGTTAAATCAAAGACGTACTCGCCATGGCGCCGACGCCGCCTTCCTCGATCGGTTTCACGAAACACTGCGAGTTTGGATTCTGAAACATCGTGTCGTGATTCACGTCGTATCTTTGCGTGTTCCCCGTGGAGTTTAACGCCGAGACGATGTGCGAGGACACGTCCAAGCCAGAGAATGGGTCTTTCGTGAGTTTCGCTCTGTGCGCGTGCGCTGACGATGCGCCTTGGCCGTGAATGGTATTCGGGGAAGTCACGTGCGTGCCGCTCCCGAGACTTGGATACGCGCTGCTGGAATAATACGAATAATACGCATCATACCCGCGTTCGCCGTGTACATCGGGCAGGTTATACGCGTACACCATTCTTCGCGCTCCGTTTGAGCGTCTCACTCTCTCGAACGGAGAAGCGCACCGCCGCGGAGGACGCGCGACACACTGATGGAATAAAAATGAGGCGAAATGTGCCCCCGCGGACCTTTTTAGGGAAAGTCCCACTTTTAGGGGGAAAATTCGTTACAGCACAATATACTCTCTCCGTGCGTATGCTTTCGTCGCGAATTCGATTTGTCGCGGCTCGTATATCGGCGAGATACTCTTCGAGAAGGCGCGTCTTTTCGTCCTCCGTATATATGGCGACTTTTTCGATGGACGGTGACGATCTTTGTTTGAGAGAACGACAGAAAGAGAAGAAGCAGACGTTGCGAGCGCGCGTGAGAGCGAAATTGAAAGCAACTTTTTCTTCTTCTCGCGAAGAAGACCCCGAGACGACGAAGAAGAGACGAGATGATTCGAAAGTGATTTGCGAGAAAGTGTTAGAGTTGGACGCGTTTAAAAACGCGAGAAGGATGTGCGTGTACATCGCGCACCCGAAGTTACACGAGGTGGATTGCTCGGTGTTGATTCGCGAGGCACTCGATTCCTCTTCTTCCGAATTCGGAGAAGAAAGGGTTAAAGTGTACGTTCCAATCGTGGACGATAAAAACTCAAACGTTCGGTTTTTACGCGTACGAGATGTGGAGAAGGACTTGGAGAAGCGAACGATGGGGATTATGGAGCCGACGGAGTTGGATTGGAGGACGAACGAGCCGCGCGAAGACGTGGCGGATTTGAAGGAAAACGAGAAGTTAGATTTAGTCATCGCACCTGGTTTAGCGTTCGACGAGACGTGTAAACGGTTAGGGAGAGGTGGAGGGTATTACGATAAGTTTTTAAGCGAAGGGAAAGGGAGAGAGGCGGTGAAAATCGGACTCGCGTTTGACGCGCAAATAGTCGACGCGGATGAAATCCCGCTCGATCCGTGGGACGTCGTCTTGGACCTCGTCGTCTCGAAGAGTCACGTGTATCGAAAAAAAGAACAGAACACATAGAAAACGTAGAATTATATACTCTGAATAGGTAGAATAGATGAACATAGTTGTTTTAGCACAGTTGTAACGCAGTCGTTTGTGTGCGACGTTGAAGCCGTTTCGTGCAACAAAACAACACCAACATTTTTCCTTTCTCTTCCCGGGAAAAGTCTTCAAAAGCACCCACGCACACATGGCCATCGACACGCCGTTCGTGTACCAAAAATCAAAAAAGAAACCTCGAAAAGACGCGGATATTTGTGAAATCAAGTGCAAAGCTTTGGCGTGCAACATTCAAAAGTGCATCGCGAGTTTACCGACGACGAAGTCTTTGGTGTCGAGCTCCACGGTGAACTTTGAGTTGTGCAGGAAAAGCATCGACCGATACGAGAAGTGCTGCGAGATTTGGCGAGAGAAGGAGAAGAAAGGAGAGGTGTAATCGTCAGCATCTATATAATCACACGTGTTTGCGCCTCTGTCGTTGAGGAGGATTTATTGTGAGTAGAGTGACGAGCGATTGTGTGTGTGTGTGTGTGTGTGTGTGTGTGTGTGTGTGTGTGTATTGGGGGAGCATTTGGTTTTGGAGAGAAGCCGAGCGAACGACCTCGCGCGAATCGAACGAATCGCAGATGTCTCAATCGTTTTACGCGCGGGACAAGTTCCAAGCGTCAAAGTTCTGGGTGGAAAAGTACGAGCAAGAAGCCTCGAAGAACTGGGACCGGTTTTACAAGACGCACAAGGGGAACTTCTTCAACGACCGCGAGTGGTTTTACCGCGAGTTCCCGGAATGTTTTCGTAAACCAGAATGGAGAGAGACGGAGGAACCGATGCCGGAACACATCGAAGTGGACGAGTTTGACACGACGACGGCAGAGCCGAGCGAAGTTATGAAAAGCACGACGAAAGATGAAGTGGAAGTGAAACCGTTGCCGGAGGAAAACAGGGTCTATTTAGAGCTCGGATGTGGCGTCGGAAACTCGGCGTTTCCGATTATTAAGAACGACCCGACCGCGGTGGTGTACTGTTGCGATTATTCCGCGAACGCGATCGAGGTTTTGAGGAAACGGAAAGAAGAAACGTTATCAAAAGAAGACCAGTTAAGGATACGAGAGTTCGTGTGTGACATTACCAAGGAAGATGTGTGCGAGAAAGGAGCCGTGCCTAAAAATGCGGTGGACGTGTGCACTTGCGTTTTCGTCTTATCGGCGCTGAGTCCAGAAACGGTCAAAAATGCCATCGAAAACATCGCAAACGCGTTAAAACGTAATGGCCAAGGTAGATGTTTAGTCAGAGATTACGCGGTTGGCGATTTAGCGGAAGTTCGTTTCGAAAACGCGCGAAGAGACGGACAAAAATTGGGCGACCATTTTTACGTCCGGAGCGATCGAACGCGTTCGATTTTTTTTAGCAACGAAGGTTTAGTGGAGGATTTTTGCGGCGGCGGCGGCGGCGATGACAACGATAACAAGAAGCACTTCTCTTTGATTGAGTGCACGAAGTTTGCTCGCATAATCAAGAATAGGAAAGACGAGACGGAAATGAGGAGAAGATGGGTGCAAAGTTCTTTCGTGAGAAACTAATGAGGCAGTTCGTAGTACGTATACAATTTTCATTAGGTTGACTTTTAATATATAGATAGATATATAGATAATAGGTATACTTCTTCTTCTTCTCTCTACTAACAATAACGAACAAGAAATTACGCACTCAAGAACCCTTTTTGTTCCAAAATCTTGACCATTTCTTGCGCCATCTCTCGCGGCGGCGCCAACACTCCGTCTTCCCCGGCAACCTTCATTTCAATCTCCGCATTTTCCGGCTCCTCGTACGGATCGTCGATACCGGTAAACCCTTTAATTTTCCCAGCTCTAGCGGCTTTATACAAACCTTTTGGATCGCGTTCTTCGCACACGCTCAACGGAATCTTCATGTACACTTCGAGAAACTTATCCCCGACGCGTTCTCGAACTTTCAAGCGGTCTCTCTTATACGGCGAAATAAACGACACCAACGTAATCATCCCGGCGTCCGCGAATAACTTGGAAACTTCGCCAATGCGGCGAATATTTTCCTCGCGATCTTCCGCGGTAAAACCTAAGTTCGAATTTAATCCGTGTCGGATGTTATCCCCGTCCAAAGTGACGACTTTGTTCCCTCTTTTAAACAACTCGTGCTCGAGCGTATACGCCACGGTGCTCTTCCCGGAGCCGGACAAACCGGTAAACCACAAGACGCATCCTTTCTGGCCCATAGTTTTCTCCCGAGTTTGCACATCCACGGAACCTTCGTGCCATTTGATGTTCGTGGAGTCGCCGACTTTATACGCGTCCACTTTCTCGTTCGCCGGGGAAGAAAAAGTCGTGAAGGTGGTCGCCGCCCCTCTCGGTATTTTTGGTGGGTTTGTTCCTTTTTGCGCCGCTGCTCGTGCGGCGACATCTGTGTATTGTTTGTTCATCAGAGAAAGAGAAAGAGAGCGTCAGTAAAAAGCGTTCGGTACAATCAATGCTCTCGCGTTCGAACGATACCGAGATACCAAAAAGAGACGCGCACCAAACCGACGACGACGCGAGTTCTCACGGATAGAATACAGAGATTTGCACGTTCTCTCTCCACAGAAGGGAAACGAAGAGAGAGAAAAAGAGGATCGGGAAAACGAGAAAAAATGAGACACATAAACCACATCAATCACTTATCCGGTCTTCATCATCATCAAAAGAAGAAGAAGAAGAAGACAACAAGAACACGAGACAACGAGAAGAAGAAGAGACAACGAGAACGTGACAACGAGAGAAGAAGACTTCTTTTAAACCTACCTCTGATGGTTCTTCTCAGCGCAGAACTCATGGTACTGTTTTTGGTGTGTCTCGTGGTGTGAGAGTCGTGTGTTACAAAAAACTCTCGATTTTCTCCCAAAAAAGCAAAAAACACACAAAAATTGAAAACCCTAAACATTTGTTCAAAAAACCACTTCTTCGTTTCTCCCAATGAAGCGCGCTATTATTTTCTCTCGCAAAAGAAGAACATTATTACTATAAAGATGTCTCTCAACGAGAAGAAAAGGAGGAGATCCTCCTCATCGATGCTCAATCTCGCGTTTGGAACGGTCGGGGTTTTTACTTTAGCTTTGTCTTCTTCTCCTTATGCGGAGGCGAAAGAAACGCAAAAACATCATCGTTCCTCGGGAGATGATGTCGTTCATGGTGTTGGGGAACCCCAGGTCCGCGGCTCCTCATCGTCGACATCATCAT
>JGI20151J14362_10001839_pt1 | contig 15179 bp, 8 predicted proteins | sample COG_01_FD_14362 | JGI IMG/M metagenome (IMG submission 14362)
GGCACCTGTCGCTGATCCGGCACCCGTCGCTGAGCCGGCACCTGCACCGGAGCCGGCACCTGTCGCTGAGCCGGCACCTGCACCAGCCCCGGCACCTATCGCTGAGCCGGCACCTGCAGCAGCCCCGGCACCTGCACCAGCTCCGACACCTGCAGCAGCCCCGACACCTGCAGCAGCCCCGGCACCTGCACCAGCTCCGGCACCTGCACCAGCTCCGGCACCTGCACCAGCCCCGGCAACAGCGCCGGAGCCGAAGCCCGTCGAGGAAGCGGACCCGGTCAAATCCATAGTCGCCGGCGCCATCGAGAAGGCCGTCTCCCCGGAGAAGACGACCCCTACCGAGGCACCTCCCGTCACACCCGCCAAGCCGGCGGTCCCCGAGAACACCCCGGCGGTCGCTGACGATCCCACGTCGCCGACGCCGGCGTCCCCGATGGAGACCTCGTTCACGACCCAAACACTAAAGGAGGATTTGGAGGCGTCCGCGAAAAAGGCGGAGAAGGTCCAGGCGGAGACGGATGAATTCGCCAAGATCGAAGCTGAGGTGGAGAAGACCTCACCGCCGAAGGAGACGAAGACGGCCGCGATCAAGCCGGGCCCGGCGTCGACCGTCACGACCACGAGCGAGGCGACCGAGACCACGGACGCGTCCACCGCCGCTGACATCCCCGCCGCGCCCCACACGCCCAAGACGCTCAACCCGTTGGGACAAAACTATGAAATCTCGATCGACCAGAGCAGCAGCTTCAACGACCCGATCCAGTTCCCGATCGCCATCCGGGTCATCGGTAAGCTCGGCGAGATCGTCGCGCACGTCCCGCCCAACTCAACCGCGTCGGAGGGGTTCACGAAGTTGCGGGCGAAATCGGAGCAGGTCATCGGCGACGTCACGCACGTTCGCGTGTCCGTCGTCGGCGGGCCGCTGTCGCCGCTCACTCCGTTCCACGTCGACGCGGTGACCGTTACGCACGTCATCCCGGGTGGCGAGTCGTGGACGGTGAACGTCGGCGCGCAGATTGACCAGTTCCACGGCGAGCTGCGCGCGGGGATCAAGGCTAGCAAGGAGATGCAGTGCGAGGAGTGGCAGGAGGCCACGGTGAAGGATAAAAAGACGGGCAAGTCCAAGATGTACTGGTACAGCGCGGAGCGTAAGAAATCCGAGTGGAAGGAACCCGCCAAGTACTTCCCGGTCAAGTTCAAGAAGGCCAAGTAGAAGGCCGCTACAAGTGTACAGTAGCTCAGATCGAGCGTCGTCTCGATAGACTCTAAATATTTAGGAAAAAAATAGTTCTACGCTTTCGACTCGCAAGTGTTCGATATGTTGGACGGCCTGACGTACACCGTGAGTCCACCTTCGATGTACGACTCGATCGTGGACGGTACGTCATCCTTCCCGCACAGAGCGCCGCCCGGTGGAAAAGTCGAACCGTGCATCTCGACCATCTTGTTTCGACCCGAGCGATTAATCTGTGCGGCGCACGGGCGCTTGCAAATCGGCTGCCGCCGGTTGAGGCAAGACAGCGCCTTGGGAATGTCGCACGCGTCCTTCATCGGGACGTTCGGCGCCCACAGCTTCTCCCATCCCTCGGGCTTCACGTGAGTCACGAGCCTGTGCTGCAACGTGAGCATGACCATCGCGAACGCGTCGTGCTCCCCGCCTTCGCCGAAATCGCTTCCGAGAACGCTGGACCACTGCATGGTTCTCGCCGCGCACGCCAGCTGCTGCCTCATGCGTTCCAGCTTCTCCGGCGCGATCGCCTTTACGATGTCGGGTATCTTCGGTATGTCCGCCTTTGGTACCCTGACGCTGAACTCATCGTACGGGAGTATGTCGGAGAACGGCTGCTCGATGTTATCCTGAACGATGACCGGGATGCAGCCCCACTGCATAGCCATGTTGACCCTCCGCCCCCACCCGCTCCCCGTCGGCGCGATGCAAAAGGTGGATGAAGCGAAGTTCTTCTCGTAAAAACCCCCGTCGTGCTCCACGACGTGAATTCCCTCACGCTCGCGTCCAGCCATCGCGTCGGCGATCGCGCGGCGGTCCGCGTAAGCCTTCTTGTCCTTCCAACTCCCGGCGAAAAAGAGGAGCCACCGCCGCGGCTTGTCCTGCGTCTTCATCGGCGCCTCCGAACCCACGGGCAGGCTCTCGAGGTTCGCCCTGAACTTGACGTTGAAATCAATCTTTTGTGAGCCCATGGGCGCGGCCCACTTATCCGGGTAGAACGGCGAGTGCTCCATGCCGCCGTGCCCGTTGATCGGGGGAACCAACACGTCCTTGCTCGGGTCGAAACACGGCCCCGCGCCGAGGTACGTCTTGTCGTCCACGGTGAGGCCCCAGTGCGTCAGCATGATGGCGTTGTCCAGCACCTCGTTGATCCTGCGCCGCTTCGTCATGAACTCCTCGTAGTCCGGCGCGTTCTCCGTCCTCATCGTACCCGGCTCGCTCGAGAACCACTCGCACGGGCCCCAATCCCCGGGGAAAACCATAATCGTGTTCCTCCACCCGACGCTCTTACTCCACTCCCACGTGCTGTCCACGTACTCGATAGCCTCGTGGAAGAAATCGTTGACTCCGGGCCACCCGCCGACGTCGTCCGCGCCGCCCCGAAACGCGGACCGCGTGGGGATGGGCAACAAGAACAGGTCCGCCTCTCGCGGGTCCGCCACGCGGTGGTGCGACGAGAGGAGACGTTCGTAAAACATCTGCTCGACGGGTCGATCGGTTCGTCGTAGGTCCACGTTGCCGTTGAACTTGGGCGGCAGTGGGTACACGTAGATCCGTGGCGGGGGCCTGCGTCCGTCCCACTCGTCGTCGATCAGCCGGGGTTTGCCGTGGTGGTCGAGGTACGTGGAGCAGTCGGCGGCGAAGAAGCCGGGATCGCATTTGCAAAAGCCCGAATCGCACTGGCCCTTGCCGCTGCACTGGTTCAGGCAGTCGCCCGCGCCGTTTCTGTCCGGCGTCTTGATGCCCCACTCGCAGGACTCGCCGTCGGTGCCTCTCGGGCAGTCGCATCGCCCCAGCTCCTGGTTGCACGTGCCTATGTTGTAGCACTCCGCCGTGCAGTTGCTGGGCAGCGAGGGTGCGCTCGAATTGGTGCACTGCGCGCCCACCCCGGGGCATCCACCGCGCTCGGCTAGCCACCCTCGTATCTCGGGGCCCGGCGGGTCGAACGCGCACTCCGTCGGGCCAGTCGCGATCAGATCCTTCTGGGCTTCATTGACTTTCATCGTGACTTCATCGGGATCGAGCGACGATACCACGTGCCGCTTCCCCGATCCATCCGTCGTCTCCTCCCGTGAAGACCCGACGTCGTCCCAGCTGAAGGTCTCCTGCACCACCTCGCTCCCAGTCTCCCCTCTGAGCCTGCCGATCGCGGATCCCACCGCGTTCCCGGCCCATGTCTCACACGCCGCGCACGCCAGCAGGGCCGCCAACAGGGGCGCGACCCCGCGTCGTCGCGCCGAGCGCATCGCGAAGTGAGTCAAGTCAGTTGTTGAACAATTCGTTCGATAAAAGTCAGCCTCGGGAGGGATGGAGGTTACCAGACCCCATGCACCGCGCGGGGCCGGCGACGACCGGAGCGGCGTCGAGGTTCTCGGCATCCGGATCCGTCTCGCGTCGTGTGAGCGCCGCCGGGCAGGGAGGGAAGGTGGGCGCGCGCGTGCCCACGCGGGAGACCGGCGGGCGCGAGCGTGGGGCGGGCTTCGATTTGGCGAGCCGGGCGATGGCGAGCGATGCGGGACGAGGAGACGTCCCGACGGACGCCACCTACACGGTCAGCGCGTGGAGGCAGACCGAAGACGACCCCGCGCCGTGGGAGCGAACACTCGCCGCCACCCCCGAGGTGACCCTCGTCCGCGGCGACGATTCCTCCCGCGACGGCGCGAGCACCTTCGATGCTTCGGCGTACTACTCGCGTCTGCGCACGCGCCGCGACGGACGCGCGCTCCTCACCGCGCGCGAGCTCCCGTCCACGCAGAACCTCATCAGCGACAACGCGGCNNACGCGCCGGGTTCACTCATCCCGGGCGCGGTGTGCGTGGCCGACGCGCAGGTATCGGGCAAGGGCCGCGGCGGTAANGANTGGTCCAGTCCGCCGGGGTGTCTCATGTTCTCCTTGCTGACGCGTCACCGGGAGGGACGAACGTTGCCGTTCATCCAGTACATCGCCACGATGGCNGCGGTGGACGCCATACAGGAGGGCGCNGACGACGCGCTCATCGCGGCCGGTGCGAANGGCCACCGCAAGGGAACCGGGACGGCGGTGGATGCAAAAATAAAGTGGCCCAACGACCTCTACAGCGGCGGGCTCAAGATTGGCGGCGTGCTGTGCACGTCCACGTACAGCGACGGCGGCTTCGACGTCGTCGTCGGGGTGGGGATCAACCTCGATAACGCGACGCCGACGACGTGCGTTAACGACATCGTGCGAAAGCGTCTCGAGAAGGACGGGTTGCGAGCGCGCTTTGATGAAAAAACCAAGTTGACGCGGGAAAGTTTAATGGCGGGGTTCGCCAACAGGTTCGAGGCTATGTGCGCCATGCTGGACGAATGCGACTCGTTCGACACTTTGGAGGGCGGGTACCTGCGGCAGTGGCTGCACACGGACCAGGAGGTGACCCTGGAGGAGGATGGAGAAAAGAAGGTGCGGCTGGTGGTCAAGGGGATAACGCGCACCGGGTACCTCTTGGCGATTGACGCGAGTGGTGAAAAATACGAGCTGCACCCAGACGGGAACAGCCTCGACTTCTTCAAGGGTCTGGTGCGGAAGAAGCTGCCCAACCGATAGCCGGTGATGTACGCGATGTACGCGTTGTGGTGATACAAATACATATTTCAAAAGAGCGAGATGAGACGATGTGAGACCTAGTCGACGTCGGAGTTTCCGCCGGGGTCGGAGCTCCCTCCCCGGGCACCCTCGCCGACGCACTTGTCGCACCCGCACACGAAGCCGTACGACGCCAACGCCACCTTTCGTTCCTCCAAGCTTTCACCTTCGTCGATGTAGCTCATGGTGAGCTCCTCGCCGGCCTCTATGTCCCGCAAGGCTTCCAACCGGACCATAGCTCGTCCTTTCCAGCTGCTGAATCTAGCCACGGTGGACGGCTCGCACGAGTGATTGACCAGGCACAGGAGCGAGAACAGCGCCTGGCCCTTGAAGCCCCCGAAGAGCCTACGGCTGACGTCGAAGAGGTCCTCGGCGTCCGCGGTTTCGTCCAGCCGAATCTCCCCCTCCATGTCGTCCGTGTCCTCGTCCTCGTCGTCGTTCTCGAATCGATCCGATCCGCCCCATCGAGGCCGACCCTCGGCGGCGTCTTCGGCGTCGCGCATAGCCTGCGCTCTGAGCGCGATCGGGAGCAAGGCGTCGAGCGTGGGCCGCGCCGCGTCGCTCCCTTGGTACTCGTCCACCCGCAGTAGTGTCCTGCACACGTTGCGCATGGGCCCGTCGATCGTGAGCGAGAGCTGGTTCATGTCGCAGACTCCGAGTAGGTGTCCGACTCCGTCCAGGCCGAGTCTGTTCAGCACGTCTGGGATTTGTCGGAAAGTGCTCTTGACCTCGTATAAGAACCGGAACGTGTCCTCGTCGTCAGCCTGCGCCGCCGCGTCAGCCTCACGCGCGACGGCGATCTCCGCGGCGTGCGCGATTCGGTCATCAGGCGCATCGCGCGTTTCGCCAGCCGTTTCTCGGCGCCGGTGCTCCCCGACGTCTCCCACCACGGGATTCCCACGAAGGCTCGGAACCGAAGCGTGGCGTCGTCCCAGGTGCGGCCCTGGGCGAGCGCGGAGGCCATCGCGCCCACCACCCTCGCGATCATGTGCAGGTTATCGTCGTCGGAGAAGAACTCGCGGAGCGCGGACGCGGCCACGGCGGCCGCGTGCTCAGCCTCGTCGGCGACTTCATCAGATTCTTTGAATGTATCCCCGCAACAGAGCGCGTCGTGTCCCGCGATTGAATGCGCCCGCGCGCACTCCTCGCCGCAGTAAATCTCCTGGCATCCACGCGTTCGCCACCTCTTGCACCGGGTAATCGGCGCGCACCCGTCCGCCTCCTCCAAACCGACGAGGCCGGGCCTGTCCTTGACCCCGATCCATTCGTCGGTGCGCTTTTCCGACCGGGCTTGTTCACCGTCGCACGCGCCGCATACCAACGAGAGCCGAAGGTCTATGTCCCCAACCGCCCTGTGACACCACCCGCAGCTCAGCGCCTCGTCCGCGTTCGACGGTGACTGGATCGACACGAGCGGCGCCTCGGACCAGATCGCCTCGCCGCGCGTGATGTGCCGCGCCGCCAACACCCCGACGCCTCCGAGGGATGAAGACTGCGTCACTTTAACCGCGTCTTTATCTTCGACGAGACTCGCGTGATATTCGTCCACCCCGTCCCTCAGCCTCAGGCCGTGCGGGGGTATCGTCTCGCCCTGCGACGTCCGCCTCAATGAGGGGAGATTGGCGACGGACTCGCGCCTGTGCTCCAGTTCCTCCCGCGTCACCTTGCCCTCCACCGCGGACATGAACTCTCTCATCGTCTCGGCGTACACAGCATTCTCGGTTGGGGCGGTGAGCATCCACGGCGCGCCCGGGTCGAGTTCGTTCTCGGTGAAGCTGACGTTGCGCATGGGCGGCGGGTTCGTCTTGACCGCGCCGACGAATACGTCGCCGTGGAAAGGGTGCCGGACGTCGATGCCGCATCGAAGCGCGAGCTCGTGGGCCCTGGGGTTCGTCGGGAGGGATTTGAGCATGCCGCATTCATCGGTGTAGAGGTAGACGCCCCGGAAGCCGTTCGTGGATGAGGGGTGGACGAGCGCGAACGTTTCCGTGGATCCCGACTGCGTCGCGGTGACGAGGCGATCGCGGGTGAGCTCGGCAGCCTTCTCGGGGCCGAGATGTCGCTCCGCCTCCTTCCGCGCGGCGTCGGGGTCGATGCGAGAACCGCCCCCGGAGAAGTGCGGGCGCAACAGCTCCACCAGAATGTCGCCCCCGGCCTCGCCCGTGGCGATGCCCTCACGCTCCTCGCACGGGACGGATTCGTCCGCGGGTATGAAGACGTACTTGAACGGGTGCTCGGTATCGGCCATGGATCGAAATTGACGTCGACACGGTCACTCGAGCGCGCCGCAGCTGTGTGAAGGGGCCTGTGTGAGGGTTTCGGGGGCTTTTAACTAACAACGACACAGCTGGACAGCTTCCGTCTCGAGAGGCGCACCCGTAAAATGGGAACGTTGGTCACACCTACCCGCGCTGGGACGTACCCCGCGGTCTTTCGGCGAGATGTCAGGGCTGGTCGGCAGGGTCAAGAATGTGGCCAAGGTGCGTCCCGCCCCGTCCCCGTCCCGCGTGCCTCGACGCGAGAAGCGCGGGACCCCACGCGATGCCGAGACGACCCGCGCGAAATGCAGCCTCCTTCCCGGTGCCGATCTGANAGACGCTCACCTCCCGCCTCACCTTCCCTCCCCAAATCCATCGATAACAGGGCGTGGGCGGCGCCGCCAAGGAGTTTGGCCGCATCGTCATCCACGGCAACGGGATGAACCCGGACGAGATCGACGACGGCGGCGCGGAGGTGCGACCACACGAACCGCGGATCCTTGAGTCGAAGAGACGCGGGGTGCCCATCCCAACCCGCGGCCTTTTCCTTTCCCCCGACCGTCGCCGACCCATCTGACCCATCCCCGTTCCCCCCGTGGGTTCCCTGTCCCAGGCGCTCCTCGAGCGCATCAGCGACGGCGTCTTGGCCGACGATCGCCGCTCCGCCGCGCATGAGCTACGAAACCTCGTGCAAGAGTCACGCGTGGCCCAGTTCGCCATCGGAGTCATCGGCCTGCCAACCTTGATCACCTCGCTCACCGAGGAACGAAACGACACGGAGCTCGTGCACGGCGTACTGGAGGTGCTCGTCAACGCACTCACGGGCGGCGGCGCGGGTGCCGAAGGGGGTGCCGACACAGCTGTGCACGCGGGCAACGAGGGTGCCCACCTGGCGCACGCGGGTGCCGCCAACGCGGATGCGTTTCTTCGCTCTCCCACGAACCTCGACCTCGTCATGTCCCTCCTGGACGAGAGCGACTTCTACGTGCGGTACCACACCATGCAGCTGCTCACGGCGCTGAGCGCGACGAACCCGTTCGAGGTGCAGTCCGCGATCATGTCCAATCCGACGGGCGTCGGGCGGCTGATGGATAACCTGGCGGAGAGGGAAGTGATCCGCAACGAAACGCTACTGCTACTCATCTCCTTAACCCGCGGCAGCGAGGACCTTCGCAAGATTGTGGCGTTCGAGGGTGCGTTCGAGCGGTGCTTCAACGTGATCAGGGAAGAAGGCGCCGCGGACGGCGGGATCATCGTGCAGGACTGCCTGGAGCTGTGCAACAATCTGCTGCGGGGCTCACCGTCCAATCAGTCGTTTTTCCGCGAATCCTCGTTTCTGCACCAGCTCCCGGAGCTGCTCTCGCCGAAAGTCCCGTCGCAGGCCAAGGGCGGGCCGCCGCTCACGCCGCAGAAGGCCGCCAACTTACTCTGCGCCCTGGAGCTCGTCACCATGCTGGTGTCCTCCAGCGACGCGGGAGGACCCACCAAATCGGCAGTCGTCAACGTGGAGGGCGAAGCGTCCGTCGCGGCGGAAATCGCTCAACGAGAACGAGCGTCCAGGGAAACGTGCCGGGCCGCGAACCAATCAGCGCTCGCCAAGGCTGGCATGCTGGACACCCTGCTTTGCATGTGCCTGGGTATCGACGCGGTGGACAGCGTCCCGGTGCGGGTGTTCGCGCTTCGATGTCTGGGCGACATGGCGGCGGACAGCCGGGGTAACCAGGACCTACTTTTCGCGGCGGCTGTGAACGTCGCGGACGAGGCACCGGGCGGGTCCTCCTACCGTTCCGCCGGTGAGCGCTCGGAGCCCGCGTTGCTCGCGTGCCTGCGCGTGGCGCTTCGTGGCACGGACGCGGCGGAGCGCGCGGCGGCCGAGGGTGTCTTCGCGCGGTGCCTCGGGGGAAACACCGAGCTTCAGATTATGCTCATCTCCACCATCGCCCCCGCCGGGGATGACGAGGATGACGACGACGAGCGGAACGTCTCGCTCGGCGGCCTGCTCGCGCGCGCTCTGACGGGGAAATCACCGAAGGGTGCCCAACCGAAAGGCGCGCCCAACGAGCTCGCGGTGTCGTGCCACGCCGCCGCCGTGCTCCGCCACGCGCTCGAGGGGAACACCACGGCCAAGGCTAGGATCCTGACCATTCCGCTGGAGATGCCCAAATCCTCGACGGAGCCCCCCGAGTTGTTACTCCCGCGGATCATGCGCTTCCTCTCCGCGGCGGTACGCTCGTCCTCGTCGTCAAGCTCGACGGCGGGCGGCGAGGGGTTCACGAACGCCGAGCGCATCGCCAACGCCGCGAACGCGCGACGCGACGCCGAGAAGCTCCAAGCCGTGCTCCTCCGGTTACTCATCGCCTGGCTCCACGGCTGCGCTCCCGCGGTGAACTCGTTCCTCGCGCCCGCCGCGCACCTCCCGATGCTCGCGGACCTCGCGCGGGACTCCGGGAGCTCGGCGCACGTCGCCGGGCTGGCGTCCGTGCTCCTGGGCTGCTGTCTGTGCGCTGAGAACCTGGACGGACACGTCGACGCTCACGCGGTGTTGGACGTCGTCACCGCCCGGGTCGGTCTCAACGAATTCTTCGGTCGGTGGGGTGAGATGCGGAAGACCTCCGAGTTCATCGCCGCGGCGGCCGCGCCCACGCTGGCCAAGCCGCTCACACGGATCACCGCGCAGGCGCTGGTCAACCGCAAGGTTGGCGAGAGCGACGGACGGGGCGAGGAGGACTTAACGGGGGGTTTGTACGACCACTCCATGGCTTCGTTCGTCGAAACCTTCGAGGAGAGCGTGAAGGAACGCGTCATCACCCTGTACGCCCGGCCCAAGCCCGTGACCGCGGGGGACGAGAACAAGTGGGAGGCCAAGCCTGGGGAGAGTGCCGAGACGCACGCGGTTCGGCTGAAGGGTCTGCTCAGGTCGCACGATGCGGAGTTGGCGGAGCAGCGCGCGAGAAACGCGGTGCTAGCCGAGCAGTTGGCCCGCGGCGGCGGCGGCGCCGGTGAAGGTGCGCGTTCGGGTAACCCGGAGGTTCCGGGATCAATCCCCGACAACGTCGAAAACGTGCAGGTCAAGGCTGCGCTGGAGCACGCCAAAGCCGCGCTCGAATCCGAGCTCAGGGCTGTTAAACTAGAGCTCGAGGAATCCCGGTCGGGGGCGTTGAGCGCCGAGGAGAGCCTCCGTTCTCTCTCCGAGGCGTACAACGGTTTGGAAACTGAGGTGTTCCGCCACGAGGAAGAAAATAGGTCCTTACTTCAGCGACTCGAGTCCGGGGGCGGTGTCGCGAGTGCGCCGGCGCCGGTACCCGCGGCGACCTCCGAGGCTGACCTCGCGGCGGCGAGGGAGGATGGTCGGAGAGCCGCCATCGCGGAGATGGCCGTGAAGATTGAGGAAACCGAGGAAGCCGCCGCCGCCGACGTCGCCGCCGCGGAGGAGCGGGGACGTAAGTCCGCCATCGCGGAGTTCGCGGCAAGCTCGATACCTCCGGGATGGACGACGACGTGGGCGCGATCGCCGCGGCGAGGGAGGAAGGGCGAAAGGAAGGAGCCGCGGAGTTGGCGAGGACGATTGAGTCGAAGGACGCCGAGGCTGCCGAGGCGGCTGAGGTTGCCGAGTCCGAGCTCAACGACCTGCTCGTGTGTCTGGGCCAAGAGGAGAGCAAGAAGGAGGCGCTGTTCCAGAGGCTGATCGAGAGACACGGGGAGGACGAGGGCGAGCTCGAGCAGCTCATGGAAGAGGCGGCGGAGGCGGAGGATGAGTGAACGCCTTTTGTAAACGCCAAAAAAGAATTAAATCGCCCCCGAGAGCCTTCGCCGCCAACCGCTCCGATAGTCCGAGCTCCACGAGGGACCAACCCCCTTTTGCTTCGACTCCACCACGGACGTCTCCCGCGGCTTCACGCTAGCCTCCACCACGCTCGCCACGACCGTGGTGGTCGCCCCCAGGTTACCAGTCACCGGCTCCCGCACAGCCTTGACGCCATCCCACCGACAACGAGCGACTTTTTCCCCGTCGTTTAAAATCTCGAGCACCTCCGGCGTTGACCCGCCGCACCCCGCGCTCATGCCCACGTCCACGCGCAACACCCGCCCGTCACACGCCGCGTTCACACCCTCGGGCTGCTGGATCGTGTGACCCACGACCACGCGCTCGATCCCGGGCATTAAATCCAGAGCGCTACGCAAAACGTCGCAGTCGCACTTGTGACGCTGCGGCCACCCGTAGTCACGCGCCCACACCACGCTACGCCCGCCGCTGACGTGCACCGGCGGCGGGCCGGGCTTGGCATCCCCGCGGATCCACTCGCTCGTCTCCTTGTTGATCCGCTCCAGGCCGTACTGCACGTGGTGGGGCAGCACGCCGCCGTGAGCGAACAGCGTGGACCCGACCGCGACGGCGACGGGTTGGTGCGCGAGGAAACGAATCGCCATCGGACCGCCCGGCGCTAATGCGGCGAGCCTCGGCATGGTACACCCCGAACCCGTGTCCGCGTACAGACGCCCGGACGCGGCGCCCGCGGGTACGTCCTTAAGCCCGGTGGTTCCCCGTATCGGCGGTTCGCCGTTCTTCTCAGCCTTTCGGTCGACGGCCAAAGCCGCTTGCGCGGCTCCGACGATGGTACATCCCCCCGGCTTCTCCCCGCACTTCGCCTTGAGCGCGGCGCCCATGAGCTGCCGTCCCCGCCAGCGCCTGAAGTCCTCCACGCCGGGCTCGAAGGCGTATCGGAACCGCCCGGCGACGTTGAGGGTTTCGTGGTTTCCGTTCATCACGATGAGTTCCCCGCCGGCGTCTCGCGCTTCTTTTCGCAGGCGTTCGAGCATGTGTAGGATGGCGACCTCGTCACCGCCGCGGTCCAGCTGGTCGCCCACCTGCACCGCGACGGTGCTGCCGCCGATCCACGCGCCGCTGCCGTCGATGAGCCCGCCCGCGCGGAAGGCCTCGGTGGTCTTTGCGAGATCGCCGTGGAGGTCGCCGATGGCCACGAGCCTCTCAGCGGCTGGCCGAAACACGGGCCCTGGGGACCCGGGCGATCGAAGAGCGTGCGCGTCGGAGAGCCGCCTAGCCTTGACGTCGTCTTGGTCATCGGACCCGGCTTTACCCTTGGATCGAGACGCGGCACGATGCGGTTTGCGGGGCGGGGGCGGGTGCACGGCCTGGCCATTGGCGTGCAGGGTATCCACGAAGGCGTCGACGAAGGGACCCCAGATGGGCGCCAAGGTTTCGCATCGCGGATCTGTGTCGAGCGGCCGGCTCTTCCCCGCGCCCATCGTTTGTGCGCTCCTCTACGTAAGAGGGGGGAACCCGCCTCGATCCCGCGACTCGGTAGCGTTCCGAGCGGATCGCCTATCCGTCGACTCCTATCGGTGCGTCGCGTCCTATGGCGGTCGTCGGAGATCGCAGGTGATCCAACCGTCGTGGCTTCAGGTCGTCCCCGAAATCGACGAGTCAGCGCGCGTCTCTTGCGCTCACAAAATCGGTCGCGCTAATGTCTCTCCGGGACCTGGTGGCCGGCCCTGGGGGCGGCGGCTCGTGCGCCGTTCCCGACGAGCGCGCGTCCTCCACCAACCCCCTCGGTAGGCTCGCGGACGCGGTGCTCGGCGACCGCAAGGGGCGGCACCCCGAGCACGTCGGCCCGAGGGGCGCCGGGCCGGGAGGATCTCTGAACGGGCCCGACGCCTTCGCCGACCAGTTCCTCAGCGAGCAGCGGCTGAGGGGGAACCTGCTGGGGGGAGACGACGCCGGGTTCAGCGCACTCCCGGGGCAGCACAGGGGCCACCCGGGCGGGCCGCCCGGGGGATGGGCCGCCGAGTTTCAGCAGCAGCGCGGCGCCCCACCCGAGGGCTACCGAGATTTCAGCGCCCCGCCGCCGATGATGCCCTCCGTCGCGCCGGAGCACCCCGCGCTCACCGCCGCGCTCCACTCCGCGGTGGCGGATCCATCCATCGCACCCGCATCCGCGGCCACACCCCCGCCGCCCGACCTCACCCTCACCCCGCGGGAGAAGACCACCATACGCAACCGGAGCGCGATCATGGCCAGGCACGTCCACGGCATGGCGCCCGAGTTTGAGCTCCGCGCCAGGCTCGGAGCCGCGCTCTCGCCGCTCGCCATCGACCCGACCCCAGAGGGTGCGATGGACGGCCCGAGACAGTTCGCCATGGGCGGGCACCCGGCCATGGGCGGGCCCGCGCTCGCGGATGCCAGCGCGGATTCACGAGCCGGGTGGGTCCACGAGTACCGGCGCAATCATCGGGCGCAGACGCAGCCCACGCAGCACCCGGGTCGATGGGCCGACGACTTCGCCAGGATGTCTCTCGCGGAGCGCAACGCCGAGGCGAACGCGAACATCGGTGCAGGGCTCCAAAGCGCTGCTCCGAAGCACGTGCAGTGGACGGAGGAATACAGCGGGCGGAGGGCGACAGATGAACTTCACTCCGAGATCACTCCGGTTGAGTCGGACGCGCCGAACTCGACCGCGGATACCTGGGCGGAGGAGTTTAACCGGGAGATGCCCGGCGGGGAGTGGGCGAACGAGTTCCGGCAGGAGCAGGAGGCGGCGCANGCACGTGTTTCCCACGTGCCCACGGAGGCGCAGGCGGAGACGGCGGCGCACGCGGGTCGCATCGCGGAGACGCTGTCGAGAAACGCGGATCCAAAGTTTCAAAATTCGCAGTTTCTGAACTTCATGTCCCGCATGAGCCGAGGCGAGACCGTGGTGGAGGGTAACGACGTCAAGGAGGTGCAGCCCGGAACGAGTTCGGGCGCGTCTACGGGTCAAGGGTGGGCGGAGGAGTTCAAACAAACCGGGGGTGTAAACGACTGGGCCCAAGAGTTCACCGCGGCTGGGGGACCCGCGGCTGATTGGGCGGCGCAATATCAGCAACANCAACATGCGGCGGCGCAGCGCGGCCGGGACCCGGCGCAGGGATGGGCGGATGAGTTCGCGGACGTGCCCCACGAGTGGGCGGCTGAGTTTGAGGAGATGAAGCGGGGTAACCCGGATTGGGCGATGGAAAACGTGTGGGACCAGATCGAATCCGAGGGCGCTCAGCTTCGCGACGCCGAGCGTTCGCACTATCGATTCACCGACCCGAACCCTTACCTCGGGCGTAAAGACGCGCTCGAGGTTGGCAGGGATCTGTTCAGGCGCGGGGTGCTCAGCGAGGCGGCGCTCGCGCTCGAGGCGGCTGTCCGCGCCGACGCCAAACTCGTCGAGGGTTGGCGGCTCCTAGGCACGGTTCACGCGGAGAACGACGACGACCGCCAGGCCATCGCGGCGATGACCAAGGCGAACGAGGCGGACCCGCATAACCTCGAGGTCCTCCTGTCCCTCGGCGTCAGTCACACCAACGAGCTCGACCAGGAGGAAGCCGTCGGGCACATGCGCTCGTGGCTCCGCGAGCAGCCGCGGTTCCGGGCCATCGAGGCGGAGCACGCGTCGGCGCTCGGGCCGGGCGGCGTCGATACCCCCGCGTCGGTGCTCGAGCTCTTCAAGCGCGCCGCGACCGCCGCGCCGAGGGACGCGGACGTCCACGCGGTCCTCGGGGTCTTGGCGCACCTCTGCAGGGACTACGACGCCGCTGTCGACGCATTCAACCAAGCGCTGAACATCAACCCCCAGGACTACTCCATGTGGAACAAGCTCGGCGCCACGCAGGCCAACAGCGCGCGGTCCGCGGACGCCATGGCGGCGTACCAACGCGCGCTGGACCTGAAACCGAACTACGTGCGCGCGTGGTGCAACATGGGAATCGCGTTCGCCAACCAGGGTAAGTACGCCGACAGCGTGGCGTACTACGTCCGGGCGCTGAGTCTGAACCCGCAGGCGGAGAGCGCGTGGGGGTACCTTCGCATATCGCTCGGGTGCGCCGGACGGATCGAGCTCATGGAGGCGGTGGATAGGAAGGATCTGGAGCTGCTGCAGCGCGAGTTCCCGCTGTGACGAGAATCGTGAGGAGAACTAGACGTTATGACTGAAGGACAACTAAAACTTTTGGCTACAAGTCTCCGAACTTTCGACGAGGGGCGTTGAGCCCGCCGCCGCCCGGTCTGTGACTGTGATGCCCACCCCCCGCCCCCCCCCCGCGCTTA
>JGI20151J14362_10001846_pt1 | contig 15150 bp, 11 predicted proteins | sample COG_01_FD_14362 | JGI IMG/M metagenome (IMG submission 14362)
GAGGCTGTACTTTAAAGGCACCGTATGCATATTCCACAGGACCCGTGACTTGCCATGTACTTCCCGCCGTAACGTTTCCAGTTCCGATGGCGTCGTATCCGCGATCGTCAATGACGCACTCTCCAGAAGAGTCATCTACTCCCCACTCACCAAAGCCCAAACTTTCGGTACTCACATCACCCGTGACTTGTACCAAAACACCTTCCCATTGTTCTTCAGAAGCCACTGCAGCTGTGCTCAATACTTCAGCCGCCGGCAAATCCGCACCTTGTCCTGTAATGACAACAGATACGCCTGTCAATTGGGTCAATCCGAAGTATTCAGACACGGTTCCCGTTACCTCTACCGCATCGCCCACAATAACGGGTACGTTTGGACCGTACATCCAAATACCGGCATAAGGTCCTTGGCCATCTTGCAGACTAACAAGGCTGCCAAAAACACCTGTCACGACTCCGTTGGTCACAACCGTCGTTCCAGTGTATGCATCCGTTAACTGACCTTCTTGAATGGCCGCTATCGCAGTAGTTGTTACTTCGAGGCAAGAACCGTCATCGAAATCTGCTGCTTCATTGTAGTTCGGCGCGGCGGCATTGGTGCACCCACCCGTTCCGACCGTTACCGTTCCGACCATTCCAAGAGACGCGTGTGTGCCTACAGAACAATCATAGGAGTAAACCCCTGGAATCGTGAATGTATGGCTGCCAATGCACGTGCCCGTTTGCGAGCCACCGACAGGTGAGAAATAAAAATCCTCGGGGTTGCCAAACGGCTCACCCGTGATGGTATTCGTCACACCGTTTGCGTTGTGTGATCCACCCATGTTTTCCCAAACTACTGTTGTGCCCGGCTCAATCGCCAAGTCTTGTGGACTGTAGTAGTAAGAACCCGTTGCTACTACCACACCGTCAACGTTGCATGCGTTGTCAAACGTACAGGAGCCATCGTCTTCGGTGGCCGCACCGTTGTAGTTCGTCGCATTCTCGTTTGTGCAACCCAATACCGCTGGACCGCAATTTCCTGTGAAGACATGACCGCCGAGGTTGTCCCAAACGTCGATATCCAAAACAATCCATTGGGAATCATCCTCATTCGTGCCAGCTGCAGTTGCCCAATCATAGCCTACTCCAGAATTTACATCAGCCTTTCGAACCAATGTGTGATCTTTCGTTCCNTTGGCGGTGCCTGCCACTTCCCAACCAGAACCAGGATCTGCATCGAAATTTCCGATGACATCCAAAATGACAAAATCTGCTTCCGTTCCTTGAACCAATGCAAATCCATCGTCACCATTGGATAAATAATTCATCGTTTCGTCCGCTTCAGCCAAAATTGCAGGAGCCGAAGAACCGTGGGCTACGATGTAAACATCACCCGGTGCAATCATTGCTCCAGCGGCGAACGTATTCCAATATTCATACTCACCGGGAACGGCAGGAGCGTTGCTCACATTTGGATATGCATACCCGCTTAAATCAACCGCAACAGCGGTAGGGTTGTATATTTCAAGGTATTTATTGTTGCTACTTCCTTCTGCATATTCCGAGAAAAAGAGCCCGCATTGTGCGGAGGCAGCCACTCCTAATCCAATGAAAAGGACCGCCAATAACAGATTTAGTGAACGCATTTTGTGAGGTTTTGGTTTGAAAATGGTGACGCAAACTACAGAATATTCGACAAACACAGTCCTTATGTGGATAAAAATGGGATTACATTCATAGAATAATAAAACTCTGCAGTCGTTTTTTTCATCGGATTCAACGGCAAGATGTTGCGGGAAAGACAAAATTACTTTGGCAATTGCCGAAACGATCTGCGGTGGTGAATTGATAGCCCCACCTCACGAATCCCCTCACGGTGAGCCCGAGTCGGATATCCGGCATTCGAATTCCACCCGTAATGAGGACATTCCGCATGAAGGTTCTGCATCAATTCGTCCCGATGGGTCTTCGCTAGAATACTGGCAGCTGCGATTGAAGCAAACCGTGCGTCTCCCTTGATAAAGCATTCAAATTCTGGCAAATCATCCGAAGTAACAAACCGATTTCCATCGATTAGCAAGAATTCAGGCCGCACCTTCAACTTGCGCGCCGCACGCCTCATCCCTGCTAAAGATGCTTGCAGTATGTTGATTCGATCAATCTCCGCAGGATCTACGTGAACAACTGCCCAGGCGGTGGCTTGTGATTCGATCACCCTTCGAAGTCTATCGCGCACGGTTCGAGATAATTTTTTGGAATCATCCAGCACACCCTCCTGAACCAATGATTCAGCAAATCCTGGAGAGAGGATAACGGACGCTGCTGTAACCGGGCCGGCAAGGCAGCCGCGGCCTGCTTCGTCACATCCCGCTTCAAGTCGGTTTTTTTGGACCCAAGGAGCCAACATCATTGCTGTAATAGGTGTTCCATGGAATTCCACAAGGAAGCCGCTGAGCGATCCCAACTAAAGTCCTGAGCGCGACTCAATCCTCGCTCAATAGCATCCGTTCGACATGCCAAATCACGTTCCAGCCCCATCATTGATTCTGCAATTTGATGTGGATTACCGGGGTCAACGAGGTATGCGGCAGCGCCCGAACACACCTCGGGCATGGCCGTTGCATTGCTTGCGACAACCGGCACTCCACTTGCAAACGCCTCCACCATTGGCACCCCGAATCCTTCAAACCAAGGAACAAACACCAGTCCCTCCGAACCCGCCATAGCCAAAGGCAACTGATTTCGGTCCAATCGCCCGACAAAATGCACTGCATCCACTTCCACTTCCTTCCCTTTCCACATATGCTCTCCCACGATCAGCAGATGATTCTTCCCCCCCGCATTTCGATAGAGACGGAAGGCATCTAACAATCCCTTCATGTTCTTTCGGGGATGCAAACTCCCTACAAAAATAAAATAGGGATGCCCCCCAGTGAATTCTTTGGCAGCCTTCAAAGATTCAGACTGCGTACTGGGACGGTACACGGATGAAGGCGCATTGTAAACCACATCAATTTTGGACGATGGAATCCCAAATTGCTGAACAATGTCCGCTTTCGAAAATTCAGAAACCGTAGCAATGCGCGACGCCAATTCCGCAAATTCGGGGAATCGAGTTCTGTAATATTGAGCCTCTTTGGCAGGCATCCATTCCGGATGATGCATGAAGTTCAAGTCGTGAAAAACCGTCAGTTGCGGAATGCTGGTGCGTCGGCTTAACATTCCATCCGTCGAAACAAAAATGTCGGCTCGCCAATTTTTCAACTCTCGAGCGACGCTGCGATCAAACCACCAATCGTACAAAAATGGGCGGCGAGCCGGCGGCCACAGCCTCACGGAGGTAGCATGCTCTCCCCAGTCAAATTCGGGATGTGGAGGACGGTCAAACAGCAGGCGGAACTCATGCTCCGGGTGTTCAGCGATGATGCGTCGAAAACACTCGTAGGTGAACCAACCGATTCCTTCCAATCGATTTGCCACCAGCAATCGTGCGTTAAGTGCGATTCGAGCCATCTCCCGCGAAGATAGGTGACAATTCTGCGGAGCATATCCCGTTATTTGCATGGAAAACTGAATCTCCTGTTTTGAAGAAATTTCTGTCTCACCTTACTTGGTTAATGGCGCTGAACTTGCTCATCAAGCCAGCGTACTTATTGGTGGTGGACGCAAAAATCCAAGACGCTGTTGGGCCGGAGGCCTGGGGAAGCTATTTCCCTTTGCTCAGTTTAGGCATATTGCTCAATATTTTCTTGGACGTGGGCCTCGCCAATCACATGACCCGTTTAGTATCAAAAACACCGAGTGAAATCAATGGCCGCTATCAATCTGGGTGGCGAACAAAATTGGGGCTGTTCCCTCTGTATATAGCGACCTTGATGGTCATTGGTTGGTTGTTAGGTTACCGTGGAGAATCGTTGGAATGGCTGCTGTGGATTGGACTTAATCAAGCCATGCTGAGTGCGGTTTTATACGTGCGTGCTGGCTTACAGGCGACAGCGGCTCACATTGCAGATGCTTGGGTGTCTGTGACAGATCGTGCTTTGCTCCTGCTGGCCATGGGCACGCTTCTTTGGAGGCAAGATGTCTTTGCCATTGAATGGCTTCTGGCAGGAACCACCGGAGCACTGACCATCGCATTTGCCGCTGGTTATTGGCGGCTGATGAAGAGCCAAAGCCAACACAGCAGGGCGCAACTTCCCAATCCAAAAGAGCCCCTGTGGATGAATCTGCGCGAAAGTTGGCCGTACGCTCTTCTCTTCCTTTTGATGATGACTTACCATCGCGTCGATGCCATCATGCTCGAACGAATGGCGCCCAATGGGGCATTTCAGGCAGGTTGGTATGCCATGGGATATCGGCTTTTTGAAGCCGCTAACATGATCGGCTTCCTCTTTGCAACATTGCTACTTCCTTACTTCACGCGCATGTTGCGCGAAAATCAGGATGTCCGGCCCCTGGCAACTGCTGTAAGTCAGTTATTGGCAATCGGAGGAGGAAGTGTCGCCTGGGTTGCTTTTACTTTTCCTACCGCATTTTTGAGAATCTTTTACTCCGAGGAAACATCGGCAGCAAGCCCCGCACTGCCATGGCTCATGCTCTCGTTTGCCATTTTCGCTCAAGGATATGTATTCAGCACTTTGCTCACGGCCCGCGGCGACTTAAAGCGACTCAATCAGCTCGCGCTTTTGGGAGCCATCTTGAATATCAGCCTAAACGCATACTGGTTAACACACGCCGATGCCCAAAACGCCGGGATCGGTTGCGCAGCAATCAGTGCTTTGACCCAGTTAGCGGTTGTCGGCCTCCAGACGGCACGGGCCATAACGGCTCACCGTGGTAAAATTTGGTGGAAGATTCTTCGCACCGCGTTGATTCACTCCGCTTTTGCTGGTGCAATATGTGCTGTATTCTCGCGTTGGGCTGATGCATCCGAAGGGATGACATTGGCTTGCTTGGCCTGTTGTTTAGCCTCGGGATTATTGCCTGGAGTTACAAACTACCAAACCATAAGTGACCTGCTATCTGACAAGATGAATACCTTTGCCGACTCCTAGCCAATCCAACCGATGAATACGTCCGATTCCAATCTCGACTCTACACACCTACTGCGATTCATTTTTGACCGTCGCCGGACCTTCGCGCTCATTGGCGCGGCAGCCTTCGTCCTGTCATCTATAGCAGCCCTCATGATGGAGGAGCAATTCAAATCCACCGTCATCATGTTCGCCACCCCACAGCACTCCATCGGCGAACAGTTTTATGAGGAGATCAAGCGAAACGACCTCCTCGAATACGGTGAAACGGAAGATGCAGAGCGATTGCTGCAGATTCTCAACTCCGATCGCATCCGATCCCGCATCATCGAAAAATACAACCTCTGGGATCACTACGAAATCAAACAAGGAGAAGCAGGCGCCCAAACACTTTTAGGCAAAGAGTACAATTCGAACGTCGACGCAAGACTCACCCGTTATGGATCCATTGAGGTCAGTGTCTTGGATCGCTTACCGCAGCAAGCGGCAGATATGGCCAATGATATCGCATTTCTCGCAGATTCCGTGGCCAATCGATTACGAAATGATCGAGCGAGAGAAGCCATGATCTATGCTCAAAACTCACTGAATCAGGTCCAGCAAGAAATCACTGCAATGGAGAACAACTTGGGAGGGTTGTACGAATTGGGCGTGTATGATTTTGCCACTCAGATAGAGGGCTTGAATGAACAATACGCCACTGCCATGGCCAAAGGCTCATCATCCAATGCGGAAAAAATCCGCAAGCAAATGGCCCTTATATCCCAACACGCCAATGAATTCAATAAACTCTCGAACCTCATCGAAGCGGCCTATGAGCGAGAAGCCATTCTCAAAAAGCGTTTTGAATTAATGAAGCTTGATGCCGAAACCCAGATGCCGTCTGCCTTTGTTGTGGACAACGCGGCGCCTGCGGATAAGAAATCCAAACCCATTCGTTGGCTCATCGTGGTGATGAGTGTGGCCAGCACACTGATTTTCGCGCTACTAGCGTTGCTCGCAGTTGAGAACCTGAAGGACTCACCGGCCGCATAAATCGTGCCCGCGTCAAAACACAACTCCGCTTATTTGGCCATCGGTCTTTATGCCGTTGCATTAGCGGTGTCTGTGCATTTCGATTTCCATTGGTTGGCCTTGTTGCCTGTGGTTGGATTGGTCGCCTGGATGGCTTTCTCCAGGTTGAATGCCCTGGTTTTGGTCCTTGTGGCCGCCGTCCCCTTGAGCATCAATCTCGAAGAACTGGAGTTGGGAGGTCTGGGGGTGTATTTGCCAACGGAACCGTTGTTGGCCGGACTGCTCTTGTTGTTTGTGTTCCGGTCGGTCAGAGGTTGGCCTGTTGATGCCCGTCTATTTCGGCACCCATTCACATGGTGGATTGGCCTGTCCCTCGTATGGATCTTCTTGACCACGCTTGTGAGTTCCTTTCCTTTGGTATCGGTCAAATTTCTGGTAGCACGACTGTGGTTTGTGGTGGGGTTTTTCTTCATTCTTGGTCACTTTTTCCTGCATCATCCGAAATGGAGGCATCAGTATGTATTGGCTTACGCACTGCCACTTTGCGTGGTGGTCATTTATACGATGATTCGCCATGCAGGATTTGGCTTTGAAAAAGACGCGGGGCATTGGGTAATGAAGCCGTTTTACAAGGACCACACTTCCTATGGTGCGGCGCTCGCAATGGTCATTCCTCCCATAATCGCCTTGCTCACGTGGAGGCGCTTTTCCTCGTTCATGAAGGCGATACTCGTGCTCACATTGGGCATTCTCGTGGTCGGTATTATTCTTTCCTACACCCGAGCAGCTTGGGTTTCCCTTGTTGCAGTTGGATTGCTATGGGGACTTATAAAGGTGGGGTTCCGGCTTCGAACGCTGCTAACCATTGGCGCAGTGCTCTTGGGATTTGTTTGGATTGCTCAAGACGCTCTTCTAATCCAACTGCAGCGGAATGACCAAGACTCCTCGGATGACTTGACCGAGCACGTAGAGTCCATTTCAAATGTGTCCAGTGATGCGTCGAACCTAGAACGGTTGAATCGATGGAATGCAGCTTTGGCTATGTTTCAGGAACGGCCACTGACAGGTTGGGGGGGTGGCACGTATCAATTTGTTTACGCGCCTTTCCAACGAGCTCAGGATCGGACAATCATCAGCACCAACAACGCAGATGGCGGAAATGCGCACAGTGAGTATTTAGGCCCGTTAGCCGAACAAGGGGTTCTAGGGCTGGTCTTCGTTCTTGGTTTACTCGGGTTTTGCCTGCATCTGGGGTTTCGGGTCCAGAATGGATTGCACGATCCGGAACAACGTGCTCTGGCCATGGGAATATTCTTGGGGCTCATGACCTACTTTGTGCACGGCGTCCTCAATAATTATTTGGATACGGACAAGGCGAGTGCTTTATTCTGGGGCTACTTCGCATTATTGGTCGTGTGGGATCTTCATGCCACGTCTGAACAATCCGATTCCGCCACTACTTGAACCGGACGACCATTAAGGCGGTATCATCAAAACTTGGTTCAGCACCTTTGAATTCTCGAACAGCATCGATCAGAGCATCCTGAACCACCTGCACCGACATTCCTCTTCGTTCACGCACCACCTCCTCCATCCGCTGCATTCCAAAAGGCACGTCGTCCGTATTCTCTTGTTCTACGAGGCCGTCTGTGTAACAAAGCAAGGTCGATCCTGCATGCACCTCAGCACGCCCTGTCTCAATGGACGGGATTTCTGAAAACATCCCTAAACCGCAGCAACCTAGCTCCAATTGGCGTGTCGAACCATCGGCCGACATCAGAACCGGCGGATTGTGACCGCAGTTGATGTATTGAAAATCCCGCGTACGTCGATTGTAAACAGCCGCGAACAGGGTGATGTATTTTTCACCCTTCGCATTGTCCATGACCCGCCGGTTTAGCCGGGTAACCACCTTGGACAGATCGTCAGGTTCATATTGAAATATCGCACGAAGGTTCGCCTGGAAATTGGACATCAAAAACGCAGCGGCAATTCCTTTTCCGCTCACATCAGCCATGCAAAAGACGAGGCGATCATCGTCCACACTGAACACATCATAATAGTCACCTCCTACTTCTAAATGTGGCTTGTAAAAAGCCGCGACATCCACATCCCGGTCTTGGGGCCAATCTGCGGGAACCAGCATATTTTGCAAATCTGCGGCCAGTTCCAACTCCCTTCGGGTTGCCTCTTGTGCAACCCTGCGCTGCTCCAACCGAGCATTTTGAAGGGCCACAATGAGAACGTTTGTAAGAAGTTCAATAAAGCGTAAATGCTTCACAACGGGGCTCACACCTTTCCCCTCCTCCGTATCACCCGCCAGAACATAGGCGATGGGTGCATCATCGTGGAACACGGGAATGACGACATCAAAGTCCTCATCTCCCTGCGATGAGTGAAGCTGAACTTTGCCTTCCTGCTCAAAAAACGCAGCATCGAGAACGTCAGGGATTTCAACTCCAACCCCACACGACAGCAAGCATTTCCAACTGCCATCATTGGCGTAAAGCACCAACCGATGAATCCCCAAGTTTTCGGCCAACGTCACCCTGTATTTCTCGATTAACTCAGATTCAGATGCGCGTGCATTGATTCCTTGCGTTACATCGAGAAGCGCATTGAGTTTGAAATCTTGAACCTCAAGTCGTTGCTCGAGCCTTTGGACACTGTGGGCCATGCAGTTACTTTTTGACGCGCTCGACGTACTCTTTTTTCCGTGTATCCACCTTCACAAAGTCTCCGATATCAATGAAAAGTGGCACCCGAATCTCAACGCCGGCATCGGTCGTAGCCGGCTTCAAGGTATTGGTGGCCGTATCTCCCTTGATTCCCGGTTCAGTGTACGTGATCTCGGTCTCAACATGCGTTGGCAATTCACAACTCAAAACCCGTTCCTCCTCTGCGTGAAATTGCAACTGGCAGATCACCCCATCCTTTAGAAATTCAGGAGCGTTGATGACCATTTTCTCTACCGGAATCTGCTCAAATGACTCCAGATTCATGAAGTGATAATTTTCGCCATCGTTGTACAGAAATTGATACTCGCGTGTCTCAATTCGCACAGGATCAATCTTCACTCCAGCGTTGAATGTATGGTCAACCACCTTCCCCGTTTTTAGGCTCTTAAGCTTCGTTCGAACGAAGGCCGCACCCTTCCCTGGCTTTACGTGCAAAAATTCAATGATTTGCCATAAGCCGTTGTTATGGTTCAAAACCAAGCCGTTTTTAATGTCGGACGTCGTAGCCATTTGAAAATACTTTTTGCTAAGATAACCTCACAGCCGCAGCTGCAAGCTCACATGCACGCCAGTTTGTGCATAGACCAGTGTCAACATATCGGACTCGTGAACCTCTGCATTTGGTTCGCTTGATTTTGTGGCAACCAATTGAAACTTCACATTTGCAGCAGGGCGGAAGCGCACCGACGCGGTCACTCGGTTGCCGCTGCCCGACATGGGCCGGTAGCGTACACCGCTGATCGCAGGATCTGCAAAATATGCTATCCCCAACGGCGGCATATCCCATGCAGCCAAGCCCAATCCAATCAGGACCTGGCCAGCTTCATATTTCATGCTATAGGACCATCCTCCGAGCGCGTCCATTCGAGCAAAAGGAGCCACCCGCATATCGCTCCGGAGATTTCCTTTGGTCGTTTGATGTCGAATTTCAAGCCGCCTCAATGGCGATTTGCTCGTCTGAAAGGATGTTTGATTCGACTTCCATCGCACTTCCCAAAAGGCATTGCGTCCAAGAACCCTTCGCACTTGAAAAAGCAATGGACTGTGTTGTGCAAACGGTTGCCATTCGCAACGCCACCGCACTCGCCATAAGCCCAAAGCATTGCTCCATTGCCCTCCCAAAATCGCCTCCACGTTCGTTAGTTTAGCCTCCCGGTTTCCACGTAAAGCCAACCGAACATGGCGTTCCATGTAACGCGATGGAGTCGCCTGCCAACTCGCAGTGATAGCCCAATCATCAGAACCCCTTGCAGCCTCGACAATGCCCTGGGTCCAACCGTGCCTCCAATTCCAAAATCCACCGATTCCCAAACCTGAATCCTGCTTCCATCGGGTCACGCACCCCCAACCGGAAGATGCGTTATGCACCAAGAATGCCCCATCTCGACCGAACTCGCTCAAACTCAATACACTCTCACAGCGAGCCAACTTACGAGCAATTGCGAGCCCTTTGCGTGGCACCCAATCAGACCGGCCCCAGGCAGGTGCGTATGCATAGGTAACAGGGAGAGCAAACACAGGATCATCCAATCCGGCAAAGAAACTTTCCTCTTCGACATTGAGTCGATTCCCCCAGCCCAGTCGATGTCCGCCAATGAGGAAATCCCAACCTTCGGATTTTGAGGAAAACGTCGCATATCCCGACCATTCATCTGGCTGACCATTCAAATCTTTCGATTCATACCTCACCCCCCATTTGATTCCATTTCGGATTCGAACGGAATGATTCATCATCTGCCTCCATCCGCTGCGGATCTCTGCACGAAGACCACCAGAGCGATTGGATGCCGGTCGCTTGGTGAAGTCGACCAGCTCCCGCCATTCATTGCTTTGCATCAACTGCAATGCAGAAGAATACGAAAGCCCTTCGATGGACCACACCTCTTCATTGACTTCCGGTGCTCCATGGACATCCAAATGCCTCAGCACCAGTTCCCGTTCATTTGCGCTCCACCAACCTGTCCCAATCTGTTCTTGCATAAACTCATCCACACCATCCCATTGGGCGTCGGCAACGATGTTGCTCGCCAGCGCCAACCACAGCGCTCCGGTTTTACAGCCTTTCATGATGGTGCACTTAGCTCCAAGGTCAAACTCGTTCCAATGAGATCCCAGCTGGTCTCCAGGGAGAGATCCCAATCCAACCGCTCCTGCTGACCACCAAAAGTTACACCCAGAAAACCGGCAATGGCTCGAGCGGATAAACCACAATAAAAATCATTCGACACGTTCCACCAAACTTGGCCTCGCATGGCAAATCCGCCTGCTTGCCACCAGACATCTGCCCGGAAAGAGTGGTTTAAATGCGAACGCTCCCAGCCAATTTGAGCAAGCACATCGTTGCGCGTTTGCCAGATGGGCTGCGGTCCCATTGGACTCAAACTTACCCGCCCTTCTACCTCACTGTATTCAGTTTGATCCAGATGAAATTGAAGAATGGCCAAAGGCCTGAAGCGTGTCAATCCATCCGCACCATTCCAACGGTGGTAATTCACGCCCAAAGCACCCGATACTGCAACACCATCGGACACGATAATTGACTTAGCAACAGCTAATTGACAGTCCACATAAGAGCCCATTGACCGAAAGGAGCTCACTCCTTTCCAGCCGTCGGAAAATCCTCTTTGACACTGAATGTTTTGGGCGTCACCTGCAGGCCAAGAATCCAATCGGAATCCGAATCGGGGCGAAATAGCCATCAATTCTTGCGTCCAAACGGGAACTTGGGTGATGCCCATCTGTCCCCAAATCAACATACCGAGAAACATTCCAAAAACTCTCACCCTCCTCCCTTCTTTCACCCACCAAAAATGGAGCGCGTTAAAGAGAAAAAAAATCTTTTCTCACCTGTGGAGACTGCCGATTTATTGTCGTCGGTTCCGACTCAAGGACGGAGGCGATTCCCATTGCCCATTGCCCAGCATGGGCGCTACCGTTTGACCAGCCCCCCATGTTCCTTCCGGCGCATCAAGCAGCACAATTCGCTTCACATCCCCGTCCCTAAAGTCCATCCGCATTTTGCTGCACCTTGACTGGTTAAATTCTTCACAAGGATTGGGTTTTTGCTCATCGAAGTAAACCGACTCTGCATTTCCGTTGACAAATAATGTTTCCAAAATTCCGGCATCAAATGCTCCTTTAATCTCTCGTCCGGAAATCTGTTGAAAACAGCTGTCCTTCAGTGCGCTAATCAATCCAGCATGGCCCCACGCGCGCAAGCCTTTGGGCCGGTTTTCAACCACTTCCCACGTCAAAGAATCTGACCGAAGGAGCCATCCGTCCAACCACATCTTTGGTTCTTTAAGCAACTTAATCCAAGCCTCCGTTTCACTCCACACCAACGTGTCACATTCAGCAAAGGAATTTCCCTGGCGCAACTGAACATTTGGCCAGACGGACGTCAAATCTTGGCCAAAAATCATGGTGTCCGCAATCAATATTAAGGTATCCTCTGAGCTAAAATCTGACCATTCTGCCCGAGTCTCCTCATCGCCTTGTATCCAAACATCGGCCGAATTTGTCGAGTGCGCTGGCATGCGCTGAGCATACGCACCACGCAAGACCCAATTCTCGACGGTATCTCTCATGCACACGTTCCCGTTAGCAACCGCAGGACCCAAGGTGTCTGCAGGCAAAAACAAGCTGTCGGCTTCCAACCACACCGATTCATTTCGCACCTGAGCACCAGGCTGTACGCCCCCACTAAACCAACCGGACTCTGTGATTTCATCGAATTCCCCCGAAGCACACAGCAACTCGAATTCGTCATCTTGGGCGCGCAAGCGAGAAGGTCCATGAAATGTGAACATTTGCAGGTTTTCGTACCAATGAAGGCTATCCGAATTCAGCTGATATTCTGGCGAGTCCACTTGAACATCTCCACCGATTTGAATGATGGACTCTTCCATCAAATACCTACCCCGGAGGAAATCTACCTGCCTTTCGCCCGAATTGTATCGCCCTCCGAGCGGGAATACCACGATTTTGCGCTGCAAATCGTATAACAATTCCTTCGCTGAAACTTGGCCCTCCTCTGCAGACAAACGGACAACCTCGCTTTCTCTCGCCGTTGCTCGAGCAACCTGTGTGGTGGGATTCAGTTGCAGCTCCGAAGTGCGCAACGTCCGTGCACCGTCAAGAAGCTTAACCACGCCCATTGTCCTGAATTGACCGTCATCATACCGCCAAGCACTGTCACAATAAAGCCGAGCATCACGGTATCCCAAGACCACACTTCCGACCAATCTCTGCACTTCTGGCTGCGATTGGTCCCGTAATATGGCATCAGCCTGAATTATTTGGACCCGAGGTGAATCACCGGATTCCTGAGCTATTACAGTACATTCAGCGCCTCCAGAGGCGCAAAGCACACCGGTAAACAGAATATTTTTCCAACTCAACATCAAATTCATTGCCCGCAAGTTCCATCGAAATATTCGTATTCCTACCTTTGCACTCCTTTCTGAACGGGCGGGTGTGGTGAAATTGGTAGACACGCTAGATTTAGGATCTAGTGCCGCAAGGTGTGTGGGTTCGAGTCCCTCCACCCGCACCATTCAGAAAAAACCAACTAAATCAACTGCTTGATCGAGGTGCCTTAGACCGCATTAACGTCAATATCAAGCCTTTCTTATACCGCCCATGCAAATTGATCGGAACAACATTGACGAGTTAACTGCTCGCCTCACAGTGATCGTTGAACCCGCGGATTATCAAACGCGCGTTGAAAAAATCCTCAACGACTACCGAAAGAATTCTCAATATCCCGGATTCCGCAAAGGAAAAGCCCCGATGGCTCTTATTCGTAAACAGTACGCGACTCCTGTTTTGGCGGACGAAATGAATAAAATCATTTCGGAAGAACTTAGCGCCTATATCCAAAAAGAAAAACTGGACATCCTGGGAAACCCCATTCCTGAAACGAGCACAGAAGCCTCAGGAGATTGGGAAAGTCCCGAGAACTTCACGTTTGCGTATGAAATCGGTCTAGCACCTTCGATCGACCTCAATTTTGGGCGTGGCGCGAAATTCGTTCGTCACATCATCAAGGTCGATAAAAAGGCAATTGAGGCTGCAGTGACGGATCACATGCGACGACATGGAGCCATCAGCGAACAAGAAATCGCTGCAGACACGGATTTGGTATTAGGTCATTTCACCGAACTCGATGCGAGTGGCGAACCTTTGGAAGGAGGAATCGAGAGTGACTCCAACATCGCGCTGGAACACCTGGAACATCGGAGAACTCGGAAACAATTGACGGGAGCACAAGTCGGCGAAACGTTTGTCGTTGATCCACATAAAGTGGCCCATGGCCATGACGATTTGGGAAAAATGCTCGGCATCACTCACGAGCAAGTGCACGATTTGAAGAGCAACTTCAAGTTTGAAGTGAAAGAGGTGAAGCGGCTGACCCCGCATGAAAACAACCAAGAATTGTGGGACAAAGTACTGGGCAAAGACGTGGTCGATTCAGAAAAGGACTTCCGAGTGAAAGTCTCAGATGAATTGCATGCTCAATTCGAACGGGATGCAGAACAAATATTCCGACGCCGATTTGTGGTGGACTTGATCGAACACATGAAAATCCAAATGCCCGATGCGTTTTTGAAGCGTTGGATTCAAATGAACAACGAACAGCCCCTTGGAGACGAGCAATTGGACAAGGAATACCCCGGTTATGCGGACTCCATGCGATGGCAGTTGCTGCAACAAGCTGTAATGAAAGACGCCGACATGCGCGTGACCGCGGAGGAGTTGGAGGATGAAGCGAAGCGTGCCATTGGTGCTCAGTATGCTCAATACGGCATGCCATTGGAGGGTGAAATGCTCGATAATTTCGCAAAGAATGCCTTGACCAATGAAGAAGAACGACGTCGCATCGCCGACGTCATCATTGAGCGAAAAGTCGTTGACAACCTGAAGCCGCGGGTGACCATCAAGGACAAATCGGTCAACTTTGATGATTTCGCGAAAATCGCGGCCGAAGTCCGCTAAGAAGACAGAACTGATTTTCTCCAAAAGCCAACGTTCACAAAACACGCTTGGTCATGGGTAAAATCTGCTCAAACGAAAGGTAAACCGCTGTAATTTTGGACACATGACGCATCGCAACGAATTCCTCAAATACGCGGTAAAGGACCGCGGAATGAGCAGCCAAACTGTACGAGATTATATCTCGCATGCATACGGCGCAGACAACATGACACGCACGGTAATCGAAGAACGCCAGATGCCTTTTCGAGAGGTGGATGTGTTTTCGCGATTGATGGCCGACAGAATCATCTTCTTAGGAACTGGCATTGACGACTACATTGCTAACATCATCCAAGCACAGCTGTTATTTCTCGAATCAACCGATTCATCCAAAGACATCCAGATCTA
>JGI20151J14362_10001854_pt1 | contig 15117 bp, 15 predicted proteins | sample COG_01_FD_14362 | JGI IMG/M metagenome (IMG submission 14362)
TTTCTCAGTTAAGATTATGGAACGAATCTGAAAGTAACCCGGACAAAAAACTTAATTAATATTTTTGTATTCATCAATTGTGTAAGCTTTAATAGAAACAGAATGAAGATCGGACTGAAAATCTTCTTGTAGACATTCATTTATCATTCTATGTCTTAGAATTTTACTTTTATTATCAAATTTTTGTGAAACTATTATNACCTCAAAATGGCTTTCAACATTTTCNTTAAAACTTTGATGACCTCGATGTTGTTCTGAAACATCCTTAACAGAAAAAAAATAAGGTTGAAAAANTTCACTTATCGTNGTTTCTATCTTTTTTTTTCTAATCATTAAATTTTTCCACTACATATTAATATTTAAAAAAAACAAATTACAATGTTGCACGTATCAATTCATAATCATATAATTAATAAAACAAAAAGCGAAGTAAAATGCTGAAAACAAAATACCAACAAAATCATAATAGAATTTGTAACAGTCCTGATTGTGAAGAATTAGGATTATATCCTGCACCTAAATCAAGAAATAATCTTAAAGAATATTATTATTTTTGTATCGACCATGTAAGAGCTTTTAATAAGTCATGGAATTATTTTGCTGGTTTAAACGAAGAAGAGCTAGAAGTTGAGATACGAAAATCTGTTACATGGGATAGACCTAGCTGGAAATTTGGCACTAAAACAATAAATCACGATTTTGAAAAAGCCTTTAAATTCTTTGATGAACAAAAAAAAATAAAGAAAAATAAAGTAATTGATAAAAAATTAGAAAACTGTTTTAAAGTTCTAGAACTTAATTCAGACAGTACTCTGAAAGAAATTAAATCAAGATATAAAATACTTGCTAAGAAATGGCATCCAGATACACAAAATTCAGTTGCATCTACAAATAATAAGGATAAATTTATTGATATATCTAATGCATATAAAACAATTTTAAAAACTTTTACAAAACTTGAAACAAAAAAATAAAACCTATATCTGGAGAAATTATAATGAACAAAGTTAGTTTAACTAACAATATGGACTTTAACGAAGACACTTTTCCTAATTCACTGTCCTTAGTTATAGATTCAGAAAAAACTTTTGGTTTTAAAACAAGTATGAAAATTTTAGGATTTAAAGAAAAGACTAAATTTGTGCCTGAAATTGATGACTCTTACTTATTTGACGAAGTTACAACTAAAGCAATTTTAGCAGGCTTTTGTTACAATAGAAGAGTCATGATTCAAGGTTATCATGGAACTGGGAANTCTACACACATAGAACAAGTNGCAGCAAGATTNAATTGGCCGTGTGTTCGAGTTAACCTGGATAGTCACATTAGCCGTTTAGANTTAGTTGGGAAGGANGCCATAGTTCTAAAAGAAGGTANGCAAGTTACAGAGTTTAGAGAAGGCGTTTTACCTTGGGCACTTCAAAACCCAGTTGCCATTGTTTTTGATGAATATGACGCAGGAAGAGCAGATGTTATGTTTGTTATTCAAAGAGTACTTGAAGTAGCTGGAAAATTAACGCTATTGGATAATAATAGGGTAATTAATCCTCATCAAAATTTTAGATTATTTGCTACTGCTAACACAGTTGGATTAGGTGATACCACAGGTTTATATCATGGAACGCAACAAATCAATCAAGGTCAAATGGATAGATGGTCTATTGTTTCAACTTTAAATTATCTACATGCAGATGCAGAAGAAAAAATTGTTATATCTAAAGTACCAAATTTTAGCTCTAAAGAAGGTAAGGAAACTATTAAATCTATGGTAGCAATTGCTGAGCTGACAAGGAATGGCTTTGTTTCAGGTGACCTGTCAACTGTAATGTCACCTAGAACAGTGATTACATGGGCGGAAAACACAAATATAATTGAGGATATAGATTTAGCATTCAAGTTAACTTTCTTCAATAAGTGTGATGAAATGGAAAGGCCGATAGTATCTGAATATTATCAAAGATGTTTTGGTAGAGATCTAATTGAAACAAAAAAGTCCAATGATGATTAAATCCTAAAATGACTAATAAGTCTGAAAATTCTCAATTTCAAATAGCAACTGCTTCCACATTAAAAGCGATTTCAGGTNACTTNGATAATGAGCGTGAAATCAAGTTTTCTGGTACTTCAAGCCACTTATCTTCAAAAGAAATAAGGTTGCCTCAAATATTAAAAGAATTAGATAAAGAGCAATTAAATAGTTTAAGAGGTGAAGCTGACAAAATTGCTTTAAAAATAAAATACCATGATCCAATTTTACATACTAAGTTAACTCCTAAATCTGAGCTTTCTTCTCAAATATTTCAATTAGCAGAAGAAGCTCGTATAGAAGCTGAAGGCACTAAAAAACTTTTAGGTGTAAAAAATAATTTACAAGAACTAGTTGTAAGAAAATTTAAAGAAGCTGTTTTACCTATTCCTGGCAACGATGACAAAGAGGCTTTAGTTAATGCACTTCATTTAGTTATAAGAGAAAAAATAACAGGTTCTGATTCACCGTCAAACACGTCAATATCCCTAGAGAAATGGCGTCCCTGGATAAATAGTAGGATAGGAAATCTTCTAAATCAACTATCCGAAAATACTCAAGACCAAGAAATTTTTGCAAAAAAAACAAAAGAGTTATTAACTGCGCTTCAAGCGGATATTGGTGAAACCGACAATAATAATAGTAATAATGAAGATGATAATGAAGACAACAACTCTGACCAAAATGAAAATGAGGATGATAATAATTCTTCTCAAGGTGAATCAGAAGATGATCAGGAAGCTGGCTTAGACGGAGGTGCAGATACACAAGAAGATCAGGGAGAATTAGATGGAGAAGCACAAGATGGAGATTTAGAGGATCAGGAGGGTGAAGGTGAGGGTGAAATTGCTTCCAATCCTCTTGCGGGACATAATCAAGGTAAAAGTCAAGATAGTTCTAATTATCAAGTATTTTCTTCAAAATTTGATGAGATTGTGAACGCCACAGACTTATGCGAAGAAGAAGAGTTAAGTAGATTGAGAGCAACCTTAGACAAACAACTGGAAACTTTACAAGGAGCTATAGCTAGACTCGCAAATAAACTTCAAAGAAAATTACAAGCCAAGCAAAATAGAACATGGAACTTTGACCTTGAAGAAGGAATGTTAGACGCATCAAAACTCTCTAGAATAATTACTCAACCATTATTTCCACTATCTTATAAACAGGAAAAAGATATGAAATTCAGGGATACCATTGTAACTTTATTAATTGATAACTCTGGATCTATGAGAGGTCGTCCAATAACCATAGCAGCCATTTGTGCAGACATAATGGCACGAACTTTAGAAAGATGTGGAGTTAAAGTTGAAATTCTAGGTTTCACAACCAAAGCATGGAAAGGTGGACAATCAAGAGAACAATGGATTAATGATGGCAAACCCTCTTACCCAGGTAGACTAAACGATTTAAGACACATTATCTATAAACCTGCTGACACACCTTGGAGAAGAGCAAAAAATTCTTTAGGCCTAATGCTACGAGAAGGTATTTTAAAAGAATATTGACGGTGAAGCCTTAATTTGGGCTCATGAAAGATTATTAGGAAGATTAGAAGATCGAAAAATTTTGATGGTTATAAGTGATGGAGCGCCAGTAGATGACACAACCTTATCATCAAATAGTGGAAATTATCTTGAGTTACATTTAAAACAAGTTATTTCATTCATAGAAAACAGGTCCCTATTGAACTTGTTGCTATTGGGATAGGCCATGACGTTACTAGATATTATAATAAAGCTGTGACTTTGACAGACGCAGAACAACTTGGTGGAGCTCTCACTGAGCAATTAGCTGATTTATTTAATGAAGATTAAAGCTAAGTAACGTTTTGATCTTTTTTTGCATGCTTTAAGATTGTGTTTTTTATAGCTATTGCCTCTGGTGCTAAAACCCTATTACTTGTCTTCTTCAAGTAATCGTCTAGACCCCCATTCTTCTCAACTGTCTTAAGAGAACGAACACATATCTTCATATTAATGAATTTATCTAGAGATTTACTGAATAATTTTACATTTTGTAGATTGGGCAAGAATTTCCTTCTAGTTCTATTTTTAGCATGACTTACATTATTGCCACTCATAACATTTTTACCAGAAATTTCACACACTCTAGACATTCTTGACCCCTAAATTAATAANNTATNTNTATAAATTATGACTTTAAAAAGGTCAAGCAAAATGAANAGTGATCAACTTTTATATTGCTTAAAACCCTCAAATGCAATTTTCATTGCTGTTTCTGGATTTTTTATAATTCCTCTAATATCATCAATATTAAGAATGTTATCCCTTTTCATTAACATCAATAAGCCTTTTATTATTTTATTTGCAACCAAAGGACCTTCATATGTCATTGATGTATATAATTGGATTAAATGTGCCCCACACAATATTTTTGCGTACGCAGATTGACAATCAGAAATTCCTCCTGCAGCTATTAAATAAAGTTTCAAATTATTTTCTTTTATAATTTGATTAGCTAAAGATAGTAAATTAGTTGATTTTAAAAATAATGGTGCTCCAGACAATCCTCCCAATTCCTTAGAGTTAGAAGACTTAAGGTCTTGCTCTCTATCGATTGTCGTATTTGATATTATAAGACCAGTTATAATTTCTTGATTTGAAACCTTAATAATTTCTTCTAAATCATCTGGAGTAATATCAGGAGCAATTTTAAGAAAAACGGGAACTAAATTGGTATTCTTAGATCTTAAAATTCCATTTTTCACAGACATAACAACTTTTTTTAAGTTTTTAACTTCATGGAAATCTCTTAGATTTGGAGTGTTCGGTGATGAAATGTTAATCGTAATGTAGTCTGCAAAACTTGACAGGTTTTGTGAAAGAACTTCATAATCTTTAAATCTATTTATACTGTCTTTGTTAGGTCCAATATTAACGCCAACAAGAAACTCACTTCCCACAGGAAATTTTCTTCTATAATTCTCTAATTTTTTTTTTGCTTTTTCCATACCCAAATTATTGAAACCATTTCTATTAATTATGGCTTTATCTTTTTCCAACCTAAATACTCTAGGTTTTGGATTTCCATATTGTGATATAGGAGTAATTGTTCCAACTTCAGTAAAACCGAAATTCAAAGAATGTATTGTTTTTATTACTTCAGCATTTTTGTCAAAGCCCGCAGCAATTCCAAGTGGGTTTGCAAATTCTAAATTATTTATTTTTGTTTTAATTTTTATTTTTTGTAGCCTTGGATGCAAACCATATTTCAAAGCTAACAAAGTAATATTATGAGCTTTTTCAGGATCTAATATACGAACTAAAAAAGTAAAAAATTTCCAAATCATTTTTGACCTATTTATTTGTTAAATGACCTTCAAGAACCTTTTCTAATAATAATTTTGTTGATTCAATTCCATATAACTTAATAAAACTTCCCATTCTAGGGCCTTCTGATTGACCTAAAACTGTTTCATATAAACCTTTAAACCAATCACGCAAATTTTGATACTCAAGTTTTTTTCCAATTGCAAATACGATTGACTGAATTTCNTCCGATGAGGTNTTATGATCCAAAGTTTTGAGGATTTGAACTAATTCAATAAGACCTTTTCTTTCCTTCTCATCNGGCAATCTATATTTTTTNTAAGGTTCAATTTTTTCTTTATAGTAGTTTACAGCTAATTGTATTAAAGAATCTAACTCTGCAGATCTTTTCAAATTTGGAGCATAACTTGATACATAACCCCAAACAACATCAATATCTTCTGCATGACAAACTGATGCTAAATTTAATAATAATGTATAAGTAACTGGAAAATTTACATTAGACGGTTGACCATTATGAAGATGCCAAACTGGATTTTCAATTTTCTGTTCAGCAGTTTGTTCTTCATATTTTTTTAAATGAGAAAAATATTCATCGGTTGTTTTAGGAATAATGTCAAAGTAAAGCTTTTTTGCTCTTTTGGGATTTGTATACATAAATAAACTTAAAGATTCTGGGGTTCCATATCTTAACCATTCTTCAATAGAAAGCCCATTACCCTTAGACTTTGAAATTTTCTCACCATTACTATCTAAAAACAACTCGTATGAAAAACCAGATGGAGGGGATTTACCAAGAACTTTTAAAATTCTACTTGAGAGAATTACGCTTTCTGATAAATCCTTGCCTGCCATTTCATAATCCACTCCTAATGAAAACCAACGCATAGCCCAATCACACTTCCATTGTAACTTGCACGACCCTCCTAGAATTGAAACAGTTACTAATTCTTTAGTATTATCGTCTAAATAACTAACTGTATTACTTTCTTTATTGATAGACTCGATATTAACTTGTAAAACTTTCCCAGAATTAGGGCAAATTGGCAAAAAAGGACTATAAGTTTTTTTTCTTTCTTCGCCTAAAGTAGGTAAAATTATATTTTTTATACTTTCATAATGTAACAAGATTTCTTTTAAAGCATTATTAAATTTTCCACTTTTATAACAATCAGTTGCAGAGATGAATTCATATTCAAAACCAAACTGGTTTAAAAACTCTTTTAATTTAGCGTTATTGTGAGATCCGAAGCTATCATACTTTTCAAAAGGATCTGGGACATTGGTAAGGGGTTGGTCTAAATAATTTTGAAGTAAATCTTGATTTGGTACGTTTTCAGGAACTTTACGAAAACCATCCATATCGTCTGAAAAACATATTAACTTTGTATTTCTACCAGTTAAGATATGGAATGCATGACGTACTATATTAGTTCTGGCTACTTCTCCGAAAGTACCTATATGTGGTAACCCAGAGGGACCGTATCCAGTTTCAAATAAAACTGGATTTTCTCCATCTAAACCTGCCGACGAACCTAACTTATTCAATCTATCTCTTAAATTTCTAGCTTCAACAAAGGCCCAAGAATTTGATTTTTCAGCTAATTTATATATTTCTGAATTATCCATAAATTTATTTCTGTTAGATTTAACCTATAGCTATAATAGATATCATTTGTATGCAAGAATTTATCTTTTTTTAAACAAAAAAAACACCTCACAAAATTAATTGCGAGGTGTTTTAAGAAAATTTTTAAACGGTAATTTACATCATACCCGGCATACCACCCATGCCGCCCATGCCGCCCATGCCGCCCATGCCGCCCATGTCAGGCATTCCGCCTGCAGCGCCACCAGAAGCAGGTTCTGGCTTATCAGCAACCATTGCCTCGGTGGTAATTAAAAGACCTGCAACAGAAGCTGCATTTTGTAAAGCTGATCTCACAACTTTAGTAGGGTCAATAACACCAGCCTTAACTAAGTCTGTAAACTCACCAGTTTGAGCATTAAAACCAAAGTTTGCGTCAGTTGACTCTAAAAGTTTTCCAACAATAACCGCCCCGTCTTGGCCTGCATTATCAGCTATTTGTTTTGCTGGAGCTTTTAATGCTCTTCTAACAATGTCAATACCAACTTTTTGGTCAGGGTTATCAAATTTTACTTTGTCTAATGCAGGAATAGCTTTCACAAAAACAACTCCTCCACCTGGAACAATACCTTCTTCGACAGCTGCTCTTGTAGCATGCATAGCATCGTCAACACGATCCTTACGCTCTTTAACTTCAACCTCAGTAGCGCCACCAACCTTAATAACAGCAACACCGCCAGCTAATTTTGCTAAACGTTCTTGTAACTTTTCTTTATCATAGTCGGACGTTGTTTCTTCTATTTGTGCTCTGATTTGATTACATCTAGCTGCAATATCATCTTTAGTGCCTGCACCATCTATAATTGTAGTTTCTTCTTTTGTAACTTCAACACGTTTGGCTGTTCCAAGCATTTCAAGAGTAACATTGTCTAATTTAATACCCAAATCTTCAGAAATTAAATCACCTTTTGTTAATATTGCAATATCTTCAAGCATAGCTTTTCTTCTATCGCCAAAACCTGGAGCTTTTACAGCAGCTATTTTTAAACCACCTCTTAGTTTATTTACAACTAGCGTAGCTAAGGCTTCACCTTCAACATCTTCAGCTATTATCAAAAGAGGTTTTCCAGACTGAACAACCTTTTCTAGAACTGGTAACATTTCTTGAAGATTGGCTAATTTCTTTTCAAAAAGAAGAATGTAAGGATCATCCATTACAACCTTCATTTTATCTGCGTCTGTAATGAAATATGGTGATAAATAACCTCTGTCAAATTGCATTCCCTCAACAACATCTAATTCTGTTGCAAGAGTTTTTGCTTCTTCAACTGTGATCACACCTTCGTTACCAACTTTATCCATGGCTTTTGCTATCATGTCTCCAATGTCACTTTCACCATTAGCTGAAAGTGTACCCACTTGTGCAACTTCTGCATTGGTGGAGATCTTGCTGGTTCGTGTTTCTAAATCTGCAACTACAGCTTCAATAGCTAAATCAATACCTCTTTTTAAATCCATAGGATTAAGGCCGGCGGCTACTGCCTTTGAACCTTCTTTAACAATTGCTTGAGCTAAAACTGTAGCAGTAGTAGTACCATCACCGGCAACATCGTTTGCCTTAGATGCTACTTCTCTAACCATTTGAGCGCCCATATTTTGAAATTTATCTTTAAGTTCAATTTCTTTTGCAACGGTAACGCCGTCTTTAGTTATTCTTGGAGCTCCAAATGCTTTATCAATAACAACATTTCTTCCTTTAGGTCCAAGTGTAACCTTTACTGCTTCAGCTAGAATATCTACACCTTCTAACATTTGAGCACGTGCATTTGCACCAAATTTGACTTCTTTAGCAGCCATTTTATCGTCCTTTCAAATTGTAACGTAATTTTTTAAATAAAGGAATAAATTAACCCATTATTCCCATGATATCGCTTTCTTTCATGATCAATAGATCTTTTCCATCAAGCTTAACTTCAGTACCGGACCATTTTCCAAAAAGTACAACATCACCTTCTTTAACATCTAAAGGTTGAATTTTACCTGTTTCATCACGTGCTCCTGAACCTGCTGCAACTATTTTACCTTGCATTGGTTTTTCTTGTGCTGAATCTGGAATTATAATACCGCTTGCAGTTTTCTCCTCTGCTTCGAGACGCTCAACTACAACTCTATCGTGAAGTGGCCTAAACTTCATGCCTTATCTCCCTATTTTAAAAGTTAAATTAAACAATAAACGAGTTATTGATGTTGCTTAAATAGTAAGCGTAATATTAACTTTCAAGATCAAATAAAAAAATTATTAAAAATATTGATTTTTCTGAATTTGACATCATCTATATGACATGATTTTCAATGTTCCAATACTGTAATAATGCCATATATAGCCTTATCTTCTCAAAAATATATTGCAACTTGGCTGTTAATATCAGCTTTGATGGTATTTTTAATGGTGATTATAGGTGGCATAACAAGATTGACTGGCTCAGGTTTATCAATGGTTGAATGGCGGCCTTTACTTGGCTTTCTTCCCCCAATGTCAGACTTAGAATGGAATAGAGTTTTTGATCTATATAAACTTTCCCCTGAATACATATACAAAAATCATGGAATAGAATTACATGAATTTAAAAAAATATTTTTCTGGGAATATTTTCATAGACTATGGGGTAGATTAATAGGTTTTGTTTTTATTATACCATTAATAATTTTTTTATTTTTTAAACAAATTCCAAAACAAACACTAAACAAGGTATTCCTAATATTATTACTTGGAAGTCTTCAAGGTTTTATTGGCTGGTGGATGGTAAAGTCAGGATTAGTTAATGATCCGTCCGTATCTCAATATAGACTGACAGTTCACTTGTCGAATGCTTTGTTAATATTATTTCTTTTAGTCTGGGCTTATCTTGACACCAAAGAAGGACATTCTGCAATCAAATTCAATTTTAGTTTTTTAGTTTTTTTAATTTTATCCACAACAATTGTTGCTGGAGCTTTTGTTGCTGGTATGGATGCTGGCCTAATGTATAACGAATACCCATTAATGGGCGGTAGTCTAATACCAGAAAATTACGGNGAATATAAATTTTTAGACCCATTTGAAAACCCAGCATCCGCACAATTCCACCATAGACACTTNGCTCTCTTAACAATAATTACGGTCTTAATTTATAGCTTTAAATCTTACAGTAGCAACAAAGATTTAAANTCTAAAAGAATAGCTATCTTTTTATCTTGCGTTGTTTGTTTTCAGTTTTTGTTAGGNATTATAACTTTGATAAATATGGTTCCTGTTCANCTAGGTGCTTTACATCAAACTGGTGCTGTAATCCTCTTTATATGTTTCACTATATCAATGCATAGAAATAATATGAACGTTAAAACTAATTGATTTTAATTTTCTTGTCTAATTTTATACCAAGTTCCTTCAGTTGAACTTCATTGATATCGTTAGGTGCATTCATCATTAAATCCTCTGCTTTACCTGTCATTGGAAATAATATCACTTCTCTTATATTAGGTTCATCAGCTAGTAACATAACAATTCTATCAATTCCAGGAGCAATCCCTCCATGCGGCGGAGCTCCAAATTTAAAAGCATTAATCAAGCCAGGAAACTTATTATCGACAACATCAGGCTTGTGACCAGCAATTTCGAAAGCTTTATACATGATATCAGGGACGTGGTTTCTTATAGCTCCTGAAGATAATTCTATACCATTACATACTAAGTCATATTGATAAGCTAATATGTCTAATGGATCTTTATTCAAAAGTGCATCCATACCTCCTTGTGGCATGGAAAAAGGATTGTGTGAAAATTCTATATTACCTGTGTTTTCATCTTTTTCAAACATTGGGTAATCAACTATCCAACAAAATTTAAATATATTTTCTTTTATAAGTTTTTTATCGTTGCAATTTTTACTCTTGCTTTACCTGCCAAACTCGCCGCGTCGTTTTCTTTAGCACAAGAAAAAAACAAAGCATCTCCATCTTTTAAGTTGAATAAATCTCGCATACTTAAAGCTTTTTCAATACCTAAAGCGTTTGCAACTGGTCCTTTTGCTGTACTTTCACTATATATTATATACCCCATTCCAGGAGCACCTTCTGATTGTGCCCAACTATTCATTCTATCAGCAACTGACCTTGAACCACATTCCGGGCCAGGGATTGCCCTAACAATTGATCCATTTTCAATAGAATTAGCAAAAATACTAAAGCCAGAATTAGTGAATACTTCAGTAACATCCTAATTTCAAGATCAAATCTTAAATCTGGTTTATCGTTTCCATACTTGAGCATTGAATCTTTGTAAGTAATTTTTGGAAAAACTTCATCAATTGTTTTTTTTGAGAATTTTGTAAAAACTTCTCTTATAACTGGCTCAACTGCATCAAAAACATCTTCTTGATCTACATAGGACATTTCTAAGTCAAGTTGATAAAACTCTCCTGGTGACCTGTCTGCTCTACTATCCTCATCCCTAAAACAAGGAGCAATTTGGAAATATTTGTCAAATCCAGACACCATAATTAATTGCTTGAATTGTTGAGGGGCTTGAGGCAATGCATAAAACTTACCCTTATTTAGCCTGGAGGGGACTAAAAAGTCTCTTGCGCCTTCTGGGCTAGAAGCGGTTAGAATAGGCGTTTGAAATTCTATAAACCCTAATTCTAACATTTTATTTCTAATTGTTTGTATAATATTTGATCTCAATATTATATTTGAATGAGGCCTGTTTCTTCTGAGATCTAAATACCTAAATTTCAATCTTGTTTCTTCACCATAATCTTCATCAGAATTTACTTGAAGAGGCAAAGCATTAGATTTTGAAATAATTTCTAATTCAGTTAAATTAACTTCTATATCACCGGTCGGAAGACTTTTGTTAATTGTATCTGAAGACCTTTCAACTACAATGCCCGTTATGGTTATTACACTTTCAAGAGACAGGTTCTCAATAATAGAAAAATTATCGTTTGATGAATCCACGACCACTTGTGTCAAGCCGTAATGATCTCTTAAGTCAATAAATATAAGTTGTCCATGATCTCTTTTTCTATGGACCCAACCAGATAGCTTTACAACATCTTTGACATTGTCATGTCGAAGTTCATCACATTTATGAGTTCTATATTTGTGCATTTTCACTAGTTCCTTAAATTTTAGTTTGATGTTTTTTCAGTGATATATCTATCTTTGATTTGTTTCATAATTTGCATTGCTTTTTCATTGTCTAATTGAGGCCAATTTGCTATTTCATCGGCAGTCCTTAAACATCCAACGCAGATGTTACTATCTATGTCTAATTTGCAAACACCGATACAAGGACTAATTATTTTTATTTTACTCACTGAGATAACCTAGTTTTGTGAATTATCGTTTATAGCTTGAGCTAACATTTCCAAAAGATCTGAGATTCCTGTTTCTCCACTTGTTGCACTTATTAAGTTAGTATCTCTAACAGTAGGGTTATCAATTATTTCAGCTCCTGCAGCTATTAAAAGAGCACTATCAGCATCTGAGGCAGCAACTTTTCTTCCTTTTGCAGCGTCTATGGTAGTTAGTAACATTGTTGACACTCCTGCTAAAGCAACAGGTTCGTTTTCTCTTAAAAAAGCCCTTAAAATTCGTCTGACATGAAGGTCGTTGCTTAAAGTTTCAATTTGATTTGACCCACCTGGAACTATAAGAGCATCAAAATCAATTGCTAGTGTCTCAGATACAGCTTGGTCAACAGGATAAGAAAGACCCCAATTGTTTGAAGCCCAGCCATTAGTTGTCCCAATATCCCTTGAAATTATTGTATAAGATCCCTCAGCTGCTAAAAGAGTTTTTTGAATTATTAAAAACTGCTCTTCATTAAAGCCACTTGCTACCATAATAGCTATTTTCTTACCTTTAAATGCAGATAAATTCGACAAATTACTCTCCTGAAAAATTACATATTCGTTCTATAAGTGATTTAACTAAGCTTATCAAGTAATCTTAAAGTTTTTAATACCTCCATTTAGTGATTTTTTTGTTTAAATAAGCAATAATTAATAAAATTGATATTGGAATGATAACCTGAAAAAAAGTTGCCAAACCTAAATCTTGTCTTGAACCGCTTAAAGCTAAATTTAAAGCTTCTACCGTAAGAGTAGTTATTCTACCAGCACCTATAAAATAAACAGGCGTATATAATGATAAAGAAACAATCATTCCAATACCAAAGGATGTTAATAAAGTAGAAAAGATTAATGGAATTTTTATTTGCCACAATCGTTCAATTCTGTTTTTTCCCAAACTTAATCCAACCTTAATAAATTCTTTTTTAATTTCTCTTAAAGCTGGAGTTAAAATTATAAAACAATATGGCAACACATATAGTAACTCTACAAGTATCAGTGGTATTAGAAAATCCTGAAAGTTAAGCATTACAATGAAACTCTGAAGACCAACCAAAAATGATATTTGAGGAATAAACAACGGGATAAATATTATCCATTCAAAATAAAAATATTTGATATTTAGTATTTCAGCTAATTCAACCCAAATTATAATTAAAATTATTGACAAACTTGAAACCAAAAAAGATATGTATATAGACATTAAGACTAATGATTGGTTTTTATAAAGAAAATTAGTAATATTAGAAAAATCAAATGTATCTGGCAAAAATTTTGGAAAATACCAATTTTCACCAATGCTCCAAAAAATTGAACACAATATACCTATTGTAGATAATAAAAATAAAACCATCGCAACAATAAAAAAGCTATCTATAAATCTAGATTTTTTTCTAGATAGTACTCGAATTAGAAATATGTAAAAAAAATTTTTCTTAATTATTTTTTCCAAAATAATCCAAAATAAAATAAGAACTACTATTATAAAAAGTTGAATTAAGGCTAAATTAGACGCAACAAATATTGAATCTAAATCTGAAGTTTGATAAATTTGGAATATTCTAATGGCTAAAGTAGATGGCGTAGACGGGGCAAGCAATAATGACATGTCAACAACAGATGCTGCAAATGCAATAACAATAAATACTACTAACCTTAGTTTTTTATATATTAATGGAAATATCAATAAGCACCAAGTTGAAAAACTATGATGTTGAAGAGATTTACCGACATTAAATAATTGATTAGCAGGCAACTGTTCTAATGCAGACAAGGAGAGTAATAAAAAAAAAGGAGTTTCTTTTAAAAGAAGGCCTAAGATTAGAAATATACCATAATCGTCTGGAACAATAAAAAAATTTGGAGGTCTATCAAAACCAGTTAACCATGGAGAAATTAATCTAAAAAACAAACCACTTGGCGAAAATAAAAAAATTAAACCTACTGCCATGGTTATGTGTGGCAGAGCCAAAAGAGGTGACATAATTATTCTGATATATTTATAAATTTTTGTTTGAAAGATGTTTAAAATAATAACTTGTGAAAAAAACAAGGCAAGAATAGTAGAGAAAAAGCCCGTGAAAATAGATAATATAATAGATTTTGATATTCCTGGTAATTCAAACGAGGAATAAAAATAACTTAATCCAAAATTATTTTGACCAATAACAGGAAAATAGCCAAATGACGGTAAAAAAAAACCTAAGAAACCAAAAAAAATTGGAATAATTACTATTAAACCTAAAAGCATTAAAAGAATTTGAATAAATCTAAAACTCAAGTTTTTTTATCTGAAAGTTAATTATTGGATCCATATTTTTTTATCCATTTATCTTCAATAACCTTTACCCATGAAGGGTGAGGCTCTTCAAGTTTTAAATCTAACTCTTCATTACTTAATGTTGCAACACCTCTTGGTAAATTTAAAAATTTATTTTTCCATTCAGGCATAAGCTTTTTTGATGACAAAACACTTGGATCACCCCAAAAATCTTTATTTTGTTTTTTTAATTGTGCTTCAGGAGAAATTAGAAAATTAATAAAAACTTTAGCTGACGCAATACTTGAAGAATTATAGGGAATAGATAAAAAATGAACATTAGCTAATGTTCCACCATTATGAATATAACTCTTTACTGTATTAGTAAGTTTACCTTCCGATATAGCGTTAGACGCATGAGCAATATTAAATGCCATTCCAATATCTATTTCTCTATCAGCAACGAGTTCAGTTAAAGATAAATAGTTAGATGGATAATTTTTTCCATTTCTCCATAAATGAGGCGTGACTGCATCTAACCAATTCCATAAAGG
>JGI20151J14362_10001866_pt1 | contig 15096 bp, 16 predicted proteins | sample COG_01_FD_14362 | JGI IMG/M metagenome (IMG submission 14362)
GCAGAGGCACTTGACCTTGCCTGCTGTTGCTTGAGACGCGAGTAATGCCCTAGACAGTCCTATTACCGCATCGCTCCTCCACATTAGTAATACCTACCAATACTAGGAGTCCCATCTGGTGAAGCGGGGGGTGGCCCTGGGGTGGGGTGCTGGTCTGGCCGAAAATGAATAGTGGGTAGGGTAAAAGCCGTGATTGATGCTGGAACATGCCATTTGTCACCAATAGAAAACTCTAAATTTGGAAGAGCGAGGGGACAAAAGAGGGCATAAAGATAAAATCAAATGTAAATGTATGATTTTATTTGACAATTGGCGGAGAGAGAGGGATTCGAACCCTCGATACGCTATTAACGTATACACGCTTTCCAGGCGTGCTCTTTCAACCGCTCAGACACCTCTCCGTGTTGCGTGCGACTCAATTCGAAGAACTCATTAACGTTCTCTAGCACCAGTCCCAGACGCTGGGCGATTCTAGCAAGGTCGAGGAGGCGACTCAAAGTGATTCGGCACTTTTGTTACAAGGATTACAACGCAAGGTGGTGAGTCAGCAGCGCCCGCACCGTCCAAGCGCTCAGTTAGGTAGGGCCGCTAGCGCCGACCCATTCGTAATCGACGACGCTCTTGTTCGCGCATGAATTCTTTTAAGGCGGCAGAGTCTGCAGTTGATATGCCGAGAAAGCGCACGCCGAATTGTTGGAGGTTCGGGGCCCTGGCAACATCCAGCACATTCATGATTTCAATTTTAGGTTGTATCTTGATCTCGGTGGTGAGGTTAAATTCAACGTGGTCAATACAATCGCCTTTCTCAATCGGGACGCCTCGGCGTAGTCGAAAGGCAGCGCCCAGTTCCGAAATATCACTAATTTTGCCGCGGTACTTTTTACCTTCTTTGGTAATGCTGGCTTCAGCACGACTTGCGGCGCCGAGCTCTAACCGGAACTGGGCGCGTTGCTGCTCATAAGTCATCTCATCAGGAATCGAGCATTCATACAGTGTTGAGCCGTCAACGACTTTGATTGCGAGAACCCGAGTCTTAAACACAATAGGGGTTCCGGTAATCGAGCCCGTCACAGCGACGGTGTCTCCTACTCGGATCGGGTTGCGATGCTGAGACATGACCTCATCGAGTTGAATGACATGGCGATTAATATCAACACCCAACAGCAGGCTCGAAAACTTATCGGAGAAACGTGAGACCTGCAGGCTGACTGATGTTCTAGACCGGCTTAGCCGAAGCAGCAATTGGATTTTACGATCTTCTCGTTTGATCTCTTGTTGCTCGGCGCCGATTTTTTCGAGTTGGGCAACGAGTTTGCTCTGATGGGCAAGGGTGTTTTTAATGAGTTCACCAGAGACTCTGATAAGACGCGTTTTTTCTAAGGCGCGCGCGCTGGCGGTTCGTTTGCCGGCGTTAATACTGAGTAGGCCCTGTTCGCCAAAGTGAGCAAGTGGGCCAAGCCGCACGAGTTCTTTTTCTGCAGAGCGGTCTTTATCGGTAAAAATCAGAATTTGACCGGTCACGACAAAGTACATTGCGTCGGCATCATCGCCTTCTGCAAAAAGGACATCATTCTCTTCGTAATCAATATACTCGCCAGCCGCGCCAATAACTTCGGCATCTGAAGGGGGAAGTTCCTTAACGAAGGTCGAGTCCTGCAAATGCTGCTCGAAGAACTCTCTTGGACGTAAAGCAATCATGATGTTGGTAACTACCGCCTCTTCTTGTACGGACGTTGAATAGGTCGTCTGGTAACGTGCTGCTACATTGTTCACGAGCTAACCTTCCTTGTAATGGCGATATACAGCCCGCCACCCGTCGGATCCCGAAATTATAGCGGAATTTTTCCGGTGAAGGCAGTCTCTGCCAGTCCTGTACTGGTTAATCCTGATATCTCAAAGACGAGTCCCGATTGCGGGTGTGCGTCTTGTCGGTTACCCGAGTTACTAATCGAAGTCGCGAACAAGACATCCAAGTTGGGGCCGCCGAACATCACCGAGCTTACAAGGGGTATCGGCAGATCGATGGTAAGCTTTAGCCCGCCCATTGGACTGATGCAGCCAATTTTGCCAGAACCAATCAACGCAACCCATAGATTGCCAGCGGCATCAACGGTTGCGCCATCGCAAGCGGTGCCGGCGGCTTTTGCATCAAAGAACGGCCTTGGCGCGCTCAAGCCCCGGTCGGGGTCATAGTCGAATTGCAATATCACGCCTCGGCCGTCGCTGAAGTATAGGATATCGCCATTGGGTGAGAAGCACGGCCCATTGCCGACGATGACGTTATCAAGCAGACGCTCTACGACACCATCACGGCGGAGCCGATATAGCCCGCCCCAGCCCTGAGTCCGGTCAGTCACGCCCATGGACGCAAATAGAAATTGACCGGCTCTGTCGGTTTTGCCGTCGTTGAGACGGGTTGTCGACATATCCGGTTCGGGGTCATGGATAAGCTGCAAGGTATGTGTGCTGAGGTTAAAGCGGTGCAGGCCGCTCTGCAGGGCGACCAGAATTTCATCGAGATTGATGACCGCAAGACTGCCAACCATGCAGGGCATTTGCCAAGTCTTAATTGTGCCGCCCGAATCTCGACAAAATATCTGGCCTAGGAAACTGTCAACCCAAAACAATCGCTGGTGTTGCGCATCCCAAAGCGGGCCTTCGCCGAGGGCGCAAGGGGTCTTTGTAATCGGGCGAATATTGATCATGCATTTTTCCAAAACAATGGCGGACGTGTATGCTGACGAAAAGGGCTTAAGGACCAACCATGCAACGCACTGCCGATATTCTGCCAGAAATACGAACTGAGATGGTTGCCGCCAATGGCCTTAATTTTGAGGTCGACATGATTGGCGATGGGGACCACTTGATCATTTGTTTGCATGGTTTTCCTGAGCACAGTGTTTCTTGGCGGTTTCAGCTGCCTTATTTGGCGCGCCTGGGTTACCGCGTCTGGGCGCCGAATTTAAGAGGGTATGGCAACTCCTCGGCGCCTCAGGGTATCGCTGCGTACAGCCTTGAAAATTTGATGGATGACGTTGGGGGACTGATCGATGCGGCGGGTTGCTCTAAGGTCACCCTGATGGCGCACGATTGGGGCGCTGTCATTGCTTGGCACTTTGCGATGCACCAAATCCGCAAAATTGATCAGTTGGTGATTTGTAATGTCCCGCATCCAGGGCCGGCTGCGGCCGCGATGAGTTGGGCGCAGCTTAAAAAGTCTTGGTACATCTTTTTCTTTCAATTACCTCGCCTACCAGAACGGATGTTGCTCAAAAGCGCTGGTATGGGCGCCATGATCCAAACGACGGCCGCAGCACCGAATAACTTTTCTGAGGCGGTTGTTGCCCTGTATAACGAGAATGGGGGTCGTAAAGAGAATGTCACGGCTATGATTAACTATTATCGCGGACTCGTTCGAGGTGGTGGGATGCGCAGACAAAAACGCCTGGGTCTGCCTATTATTTCAGTGCCCACCTTAATGCTGTGGGGCGAGGATGATATGGCGTTATCCATTGAGACAACCTACGGCACTGAAAACTATGTCCAGGACCTAACGTTACGGTACTTAGCCGGGATCTCGCATTGGGTTCAACAGGACGCGCCCGAGGCAGTCAATACCATGCTCGGAGCATTCTTAGCGGGTGAGCCGGTTCCGGAATATCAAGCGCTAGTAAACGCCGCTGCAACAACCGAGTTAGGCTGAGGCAGCACAAGGGCTTTTAAGGCGCTTGGCGGTCGTCTTGTGAAGGCGGCCCGTTTGCGAAAAGTAAGCCCCAATGGGTTATCTCGGCATCACGCGTAGCGTCATCGTCCTAAGGCTTCATCAAATAGGGCTTTCAGGCTGCCATCNGTGGTTATTGTCTGCAGCCAGTCGTCGATAGATTGTTTCAAGGCATCGTCTTTGTGTAACCAAATGGCTTTTTCTTGATAGGTTAAGCGTTGACCCGGCAACAGCGCGCACAATGGGCGATGGAGCCGCGTTTTGAGCGCGACCTCGATTTCATCGGTAAACATCACGTCCGCCCGTCCCGCCAAGAGCTCTTGAAAAATGAACCGATTGTCGGGAAAGGTGATGAACTGTGCGTGTTGCAAATGCTGTCGTGCAAACCGTTCATTGGTGCCCCCTGGGTTGAACACCACTCGGGTTTCTGGCTGATCAATGGCCGCAAAATCTTTGAATCGGTCTTGATCTAGGCAGCGCCCGATCGGCGTTTTACCGCCAATATGATACGGGGCAGAAAACGTGCCCAGCGCCGCCCGACTTGGCGTGATCGAAACACCGCTGATGGCCAGGTCAAAGGCTCGGGCTGTGAAGTCCTGGGTGAGGGTCGGCCAGCTGGTTTGCACAAACTGGACAGTGACCCCAAGGGTGTCGCCAAGGCGCTTGGCTAAGGTGATATCGATGCCGCGGGGTTGATCCAACGTGCCGCTAGAAAACGGCGGATAATCCAAGGTCGTGCCCACCCTGAGCACCCCAGCGGCCTGGATTCGCTGGAGATCTTTGCCAAACGTGCTGAGATTACGAAGTTCATCGAATAATTGGTTTTGAAGGGCCTCGGGTAAGCCTTCGGTTTGGGTGTGTTGCAAAAATGATTGCCGGTCCCGGCTGTCAATGGGGCTGGTTAACGCCCTCATGATCTCGTTGCCCAAGTGGAGCAGTTTCGGTCGGATGTCCTGGGTTAAGCTGGGCGGATTCGGCGAAGGCGGATTGGCCCGCCATTGCTCAAACCAGTATTGCTGGATGGTTTTTGCGGCCGTAATTTGGGTGGCAAAGAACCGCCGGGTAGGCGCCGCGGGCAAGCCCAGCGAGTGTCCTGCGCGTTCAGCNTCTTTGATNACAACGGCCTCGCGCGATAAATCCTCAATGGGGCGCTGTTGGATGAATTTATAATGCGCCACAGNCTTCATGTGCCCTAATCGCGCCCCGATTGCCGNAAAAAGTGTGTCGTTCGAGTGCGCAGGCATTGGGTGCAGCAACGCCATTAGAAGGAACAAGCCGATGATGAAAGGGGTTTGCATGGGCCGATGGTAACATCGTTTGTTGCATGTTACCGTCCGCTTGAACAGTTTGGAGTCAACTATGAGTGATGTCGTTTTATATGAGCAGAGTGGGGCGATTGTGACCCTGACCTTGAACAAGCATGAAACGCGGAATGCGATTTCAGAAGATGTCATGGTGAACGCAATCGTTGCCGCTTGCGATCGAATCAACGCAGACGACAGTGTGCGCGTGGTGATTCTTACCGGTGCGGGTTCCGCCTTTAGCAGCGGTGGCAACGTCAAAGATATGAAAGATAAAGTGGGCATGTTCGGCGGCACCGCCGCTGAAATACGCAACGGCTATCGTCAAGGTATCCAGCGCATTCCCTTGGCGGTCGATGCCTTGGAAGTGCCGATTATTGCCGCGGTCAACGGTGCCGCGATCGGCGCGGGTTGCGATCTTGCGATGATGTGTGATCTGCGAGTTGCGTCCGAGAAGGCCGTTTTTGCCGAGAGTTTTGTCAAGGTTGGATTGATTCCTGGCGATGGCGGCGCTTGGTTTTTGCCGCGGGTGATCGGTCAAGCCAGGGCCAATGAGATGTCTTTTACGGGCGAGCCGGTGAATGCTGAGACGGCGTTGGCTTGGGGGATGGTTTCAAGCGTTGTTGCGCCGCAAGACCTAATGGGGGCGGCTCAGAAATTAGCGGAGCGGGTCGCGGCCAATCCGCCACATGCCTTGCGCATGACGAAAAAATTGTTAAAAGAGTCTCGTAAAGCGGACTTACCCAGCATTCTTGAGATGTCAGCGGGCTTGCAGGCTTTGGCGCATCAGATGGAAGATCATGTCGAAGCGGTGGATGCGATTCTTGAGAAACGAACTCCGGCGTTTAAAGGTAAATAATTGGCTCAATGGGGCGACCCTTTTACAGAGTTGCTTTAAAGGTCTGCCCCCATAGCGTTCTGACGAGCCTACGCGACGCGGGCCCTGTCTTGCGTCTGATGGGTCGTCGCGGAAAGGGGTTTGGCGGTTGGTCTCGACGCTTTGGCGGTGCTAGCCGCCAAAGCCCAAAGGTCCAGGGCCTGAAAGATAGCGTCGCGCATTACGCGACGGCGGCATTACGCTTGAAGCCCGCGTTCTGGGTAATCACAAAATACCGCATCAACGCCAAGCGCGCGCATGGCGGCCAGGTCGCGAGGCTCGTTGACCGTATAAACCGCGACTTTCAAACCGGCTTGCTGGGCGGCTGTTATCCGCGCCTCGGTCGCTGTTTTAAGCGCGATGTTCATCCACTGGCCGCCCATGGCCAGGCTGCGCGCAACCATGTCATCGGCCGGACGGCCCCAGAGTATGCCGCGCGCGAAGATTGGGTCAGCCCGTTGTAATTCTGCATGATCGAACGCGCTCAATAGAAATTGATCGGTGCGCCAAATGCCCGTTGCGCAGGCTGCTTGAAGCAGTTTTGAGGCGGGTTCGGCAGTACCGGCACCTTTTAACTCAACATTAATGGCAACCTGGCCATTGAGTTCAGTTAAGACTTCGGACAATAAACGGCACCTGTTCGCCATTGCCTGCGTCCAGTGCCCTGACAGCCGCCAGACCTGCAGCTTCAAGGTGGCCACGACCGTTGGTGGTTCGGTCCAGCTGTTCGTCGTGGATGACCACGAGTTCTCCTTCTAACAGGTGGACATCAAGTTCGACCCAGGGACAGCCAAGGGCGGCTGCATGACGAAACGCGGCCAGAGTGTTTTCAGGGAAATTGCCGCTGGCACCACGGTGGCCAATAATGATCATGGGATGTCCTTGCAAAGGTCGGGTGCCGCACTAACGAATCGGTGTTAAATTCGCCCAAGCCCATTGCATGGGCTACAATCAGTCGGGTTCACAGGCGCGTACTATGTCATACCAGGTTCTTGCAAGAAAGTATCGGCCAGGCCATTTCAAGGCGATGGAAGGCCAGGGGCATGTGCTCCAAGCATTGATTAATGCGCTGGATCAAAACCGGTTGCACCACGCCTATTTGTTTACTGGAACGCGTGGAGTGGGTAAGACCACGATCGCCAGAATTTTTGCGAAATGTCTAAATTGTGAACAGGGCGTAACCTCAGAGCCCTGCGGCACGTGTTCTTCGTGTGTTGAGATCAGTGAAGGCCGCAGTGTCGATCTCATTGAAGTGGATGCCGCCTCCCGAACAGGTGTCGATGATATGCGGGACCTGCTCGATAACGTTCAGTACTTACCGACGGCCTCACGTTTCAAAGTGTATTTGATTGACGAAGTGCATATGTTGTCCAAGAGCAGTTTCAACGCCATGTTGAAAACCCTTGAAGAGCCCCCAGAGCACGTCAAGTTTTTGTTCGCAACAACCGATCCCAAAAAGCTGCCCGTGACGGTTTTGTCACGGTGCTTGCAGTTCAATTTGAAGAATATGACCCCAGAGCGGGTGGTCAATCATCTAAAAGTCGTGTTGGCTGAAGAAGGTATCGAGGCTGAGGACAGCGCGCTTTGGCAGTTGGGTCGTGCCGCCGACGGCAGTATGCGCGATGCGTTGAGCCTGACAGACCAGGCTATCGCATTTGGTTCCGGCAAATTGCTCGGGACCGAAGTGGCGAGCATGCTCGGCACCGTAGACCGGCAAGAGGTGTATCGTCTCATCGATGCGGTGGCGGCAGGGGACGGCGCAAAGGTTTATGAAGTAATTGATCAGGTTGCCGAATTTTCGCCAGATTTTTCAGCGTTGCTGGACGAAGTATTAACGGTGTTGCACAAGGTCGCCGTTTTTCAAGTGGTGCCGGAAGGCGTGGATAACAGTTTTGGTGATCGGGACAAAATAGGTCAGTTAGCGACTCACATTTCGGCTGAGCAGGTCCAGTTGTTTTATCAGATTGCGTTGATGGGTAAGCGTGATCTGAATCTCGCGCCGGATCTAAAGATGGGCTTTGAGATGACCATGATCCGAATGTTGGCGTTCGAATTAGACGATGGCGCGCCGCCCGGGGCTAAGGTGGCAGCCCCAAAGCCCCCGGCTGCTGAACGCAGCATCCCTAAGCCGGTTGCAAGCTCTCCCTTGGCGGGACTTCGGGACGCTCTAACGAGTGGGCAGCCGCCGCAAACAGCGCAATCAACGCAAACGCCTGCCGCAACGCCCAAGGTCGCAACGATTACCGCGCATGAAACGACCCCTGCGGCAGTACAGCAAGGGCCGAGTGCNGAAGTTGAACCTCGAACGCTCAGCNCGGCTNCGCCAGCGCCGGCTGTGAGCGCGCAAAGTCCTAGTGCGTCAGTCGACCCTGGCGGCCGCATCGAACCAGGTGCGGCGGCAAGACCGCCAGCCCAGAACATTGCCGCGGCCGAAAGTCTGGGTCAATCCCAAGATGACGGTGCGGAAGTTGTTGCCGTGAATACCGCGAGGTCGCAAAAGCCGAACAATGTCATCGAACTGCCAACCGACGCCGCCGTGCAGGTGCTCAGCTCAGCCGAGCCCGGCCAATCCGGACGCGATGACCGGTGGTGCGAGTTATTAACGCAAACGAATTTAGGGGGCATTGCCTATGCAATGGCCAGCAATTGTGTCTTGACCGATGAAGCGGAGGGCCACTTGCACCTGAGCCTCGACCCGCGCACGCAAGCTTGTTTAACGAGGGGCAAATTGCTCGGTTATCAGAACTGCTCGGCGATCTGCTGGGCCGAGAGACGGCGGTTGCCGTGACGATTGCGCTGGCGCCCGGTAAGACGCCAGCGGCGTTGATCGACGCCGCGCGTGCCGCGGCACTCGACGCCGCGGAACAGGAAGTCAAGAAAGATCCGGGCGTGCAACACCTGATCAAAGGATTCGATGCAAAGATTGTCGAGGGGAGTATTATGCCCAAAATCGCCAAAGGAGAAGGGTAGCCATGTTAAAGGGTGGGATGGAAGGCTTGATGAAGCAGGCCCAAGAGATGCAGGGCAAGTTTCAGGAGATGCAGGACAAAATCGCCTCGATGGAGGTTCAGGGTGAATCGGGCGCTGGAATGGTCACGGTGCAAATGACAGGCCGATATGATGTTAAGCGCGTACACGTTGATGCCGCGGTCCTGTCCGAAGAAAAAACGTTATTGGAAGATTTGCTGGCCGCCGCAGTGAACGATGCGGTTCGCAAGGTCGAGGCGCAACAAAAAGACTCAATGTCGAGTTTGACGGGCGGGATGCCATTGCCGCCGGGTTTTAAGTTTCCTTTTGGCGCGTAGAGGATGACGCGAAAGGCGAGTACGCGGTTATGAATGATGCGCTGATTGAACAATTGATAGATGCCTTTCGGTGTCTGCCNGGTGTTGGGCGAAAGTCGGCCCAGCGTATGGTCTGGCATTTGCTTGAGCGGGATCGTGCCGGTGGTGAAGCGCTTTCAAAGGTCTTACACGAGACCCTGACCCGAGTTGGTGAGTGCCAGGGGTGTCGAAACTTCTGTGAAACGCAAATCTGCCACATTTGTGCCGACCCCAAACGCGATAAGGCGCAGCTGTGCGTTGTTGAAAGTCCAGCGGATGTCATGGCGCTTGAGCAATCGGGTAGTTTTCACGGACATTATTTTTTGACGAAAGGGAACCTGTCGCCGATCGATGGCATTGGTCCGAAAGAGATCGGCGCGGAAGCGTTAATCGCTCGATGTCAGTCCGAGGTGCAAGAGGTGGTGATCGCGCTGGATTCAACGGTCGAGGGCGAGGCGACAAGCCATTACCTTTGCGATCGATTGCTCCCCCTCGGGGTGGTTGTAAGCCGAATTGCCCACGGTATTCCAATGGGCGGTGAACTTGAGTTTGTCGATGGCGGTACTTTGGCGCACGCAATGCTGGGAAGAAAACCAATCTAATGAATTATCACTATATTGACGACGATGCGGGGCTTGAGACGTTGCTAAGGGCCTGTGAATCGGCGCCCGTAATTGCCCTCGACACGGAATTTGCGCGGTTTAACACGTATTACCCGATGATTGGCCTGCTTCAGATCGGCCTGGGTCATGACAATTACCTGCTCGATCCGTTGCCGATCACTGACCTTAGTGGCTTGCAGGCACTCATGAAATGCCCAGACACCTTAAAGGTGGTGCATTCGGGTTCAGAGGACATGGAAGTGTTCCAGTACTGGCTTGACTGTGTGCCGACCCCCGTTTTTGATACCCAGATTGCGGCGGCGATGGTGGGGATCGGTTATGCCTTAAGTTATCAAAAGTTGGTTGCACATTTTCTGAGCATTGATATTCCNAAAGGTGAAACGCGGTCGGATTGGCTGGCGAGACCTCTGCGCCAATCGCAGTTGGATTATGCCGCGCAAGACGTTATTCATTTNTTCGAAATTTACCCGATGCTGGCNGAATTGCTCGCGGAGAAAGATCGCATTGAATGGGTGCTTTCGGAGTCTTTTAAGTTAACCCAAGACTTGCCGACTAAAATTGATCCTGATGAGGCGTATCTTAAGCTGAAAGGCATCTCGTCATTAAATTCTCGGCAATTACAGTACCTGCGCATGTTTTGCGCGTTTAGAGAGCGTGAGGCGCAGACTCGGAATGTGCCGCGAAATCGGGTCCTTGATAATGACGAATTGATTGCGCTGGCGTTGAATGAAGTCCAAGGCGTCGCTGATATGAAAGGCGTCGATTGGGTCGACAGACGCGCGGTCAGTCGGCATGGCGACGCGCTCGCGGCACTCGGCATGGCCGCGAGTGCGGTGCCGACTGCTGAGTTGCCTGCGCGGTTGATGAACGACACAACCCCGGTGAATAAAAATAAACTGGATCGTTTGCGCCGAGTCGTTGCTGATCGAGCAAAGCAATTTGGCATCTCTCCTGAGCTCCTGAGCCGGCGGCGGGACCTAGAGGCCATTATTAAGTCAGACAATCAGGGTGGGGCAATGCTGCCCGATCATCTCTTGGGTTGGCGTGAAGCTGTGGTGGGGATCCCGTTACTCGCAGCGATAGGTCAATCATGAAAGTAACCGTTTATAAAGCCTCAACGCGGGAGTACTTGTACGTGTACGTCTCCGAAGCATCCGGGCTCGAGAAAGTGCCGACGGCACTGCTGGCGCAGTTCGGTGAGCCAGCGTGGTCATGACGCTTGATTTAGAAGCGGGACAAAAATTGGCCCGGGTGTGCGCTGAAGAGGTGATGGCGGCAGTTGAAGATAAAGGGTATTACCTACAAATGCCGCCGGTGGTTGGGTAATGCGTTTTTGGGAGACCAAACGCCTTGAAGAAATGAATCGGGCTGAGTGGGAGTCTTTGTGTGACGGTTGCGCGCGGTGTTGCTTGCACAAGCTCGAGGATGAAGATACCGATGAGGTGTTTTATACCGACGTGGTGTGTCGCTACTTAGATCAGGATGCCTGTCGGTGTACCCAGTACCAAGATCGGAACAAGTTGGTGCCAAATTGTGTTTGGCTGACGCCCAACGACGTCGCCGCGTTTCATTGGTTGCCGACAACCTGTGCCTATCGTTTGGTGGCAGAGGGTAAGCCGCTGCAGGATTGGCACCCATTGATATCTGGGCGCGCGGAATCGGTTCGCGAAGCCGGCATTGCAGTGACTGACCGGTGTGTTTCTGAGGAATTTGTTCACGAGGAAGAGCTTGAAGAACGGATTATTCATTGGGTTGAACAGTAATGGATAGCAGTATTGAGTATGTGATTGCTTGGGTGGTTTATCTTGGGTTCGGGGTCTTGTTTGGGGCGCAGTTGTTTGCGCTGACAGCGGCGCGGTCCTTCTTCACCAAAGCCATGATTCGAGGCCATTTTATCGTATTGGCCTTTACGCCTGCCGAGATCGCGGAATTTCCGGGCCACTATGCGCCAGCGGTGCTCACGTTGGTGATGGATGTCATGCTCCAAGGCGCGGCGACAACGCTGCAAGGCGGCGTTATCTTATTGGTTTCGTATTTGGCGATGGTGGTGGGTGTCGGCGTTTTTGGAATTGCCCGCCCTCGAAATAAGAGGGCAACCACGGATGCGCCAGACCCAGCAGACAGTTAGGTCGCTGGCGCCCGGCCGAGACTTGCTATGCTCGCGCAGTCAAATTAAAGTACGGGGCGGGTAAAAATTAATATTGATCAGGATGTAAGGGACGTTATGAAATTCTCAAGTACCAAAACCTATATCGCCACAGATGAACTCCAGATGGCGGTTAACGCTGCGGTCACGCTTGAACGACCACTTCTGATTAAGGGGGAGCCCGGCACCGGTAAAACGATGCTCGCAGAAGAAATCGCGGAATCTTTAGGCTTGCCAATCATTGCCTGGAATATCAAATCAACCACGAAGGCTCAGCAAGGGCTGTATGAGTACGATGCGGTATCACGTTTGCGTGATTCTCAGTTGGGTGATGATCGGGTCCACGACATTAAAAACTACATCGAGAAGGGCAAGTTGTGGGAGGCTTTCGAGGCCGATCATAAAGTTGTGTTGCTGATTGATGAGATCGATAAGGCCGATATTGAGTTTCCGAACGATCTACTGCAAGAACTCGATAAAATGGAGTTCTATGTCTATGAAACAGGCGAGATGGTGAAGGCCAAGGTGCGGCCAATTGTCGTCATTACGTCGAATAACGAAAAAGAACTGCCCGATGCGTTTCTCAGACGGTGTTTTTTCCATTACATCCAATTCCCGGACCGCGAGACGATGCAGCAGATCGTGGACGTGCATTACCCCAGCATCAAGCAGGACCTCGTAAAGGAAGCCCTGGAGATTTTCTTTGATGTCCGCAAGGTGCCGGGCCTGAAGAAGAAGCCCTCGACCTCTGAGTTGATTGATTGGTTGAAATTGCTGATGGCGGATGACATTCCGGAAGAAATCTTAACCAATCGCGATACGACTAAAGCGATTCCGCCGCTGTATGGGGCCTTGGTTAAAAACGAGCAAGATGTGCAGTTGCTAGAGCGACTGGCCTTTATGAACCGGCGTCAGTCGGGCGGTAATAGCTCTGGGGGTCAAGGCTAGGCTTAGGTCAGCCTCAAGCCCATTGTAACGGTCGACGCGAGATTTGGATTGACCGGCTATGACCATGCGCCTCAGAGCGCGGCCTTCAAGGCCGCCGAAAAGGCCCGATCGAGGTTGGCTATAGCGCGCAGATAGCGGCGTTGGAAGCGTTTAAAACCGGTGCTTGGACATCAGACTCAAGGTTCCAATAAGTGGGATCTCGAGTTGAGTCGGACCGGCAAAGAGCCTCATCCTCATACCATACCGAGAGATGATGCCGATGAGACAAGCGGTAGACGCAGAAGCTAAGCGGCTTCAATTGCGTAAGTAAAAAGGAAGTACTGAGTATGCTGATCAATTTTTTCATGGAACTCAAGAAAGCCAGAATTCCGGTTTCGATCACCGAGTTGATGCACCTTTTAGAAGTGCTCAAAGCGCGTTTGGTCTATGCCGATATCGATGAGTTTTATTATCTAAGTCGTATGACCTTGGTTAAAGACGAACGTCACTATGACAAGTTCGATCGCGCTTTCAGTACATATTTCAAAGGCTTAGAGGATCTTGCGAGTTTACTTTCTAGTTTAATCCCAGATGAATATCTGCGCCGTGAATTTGAAAAATCCCTTTCCAAAGAAGAACTCGAGAAGATCGAAGGCTTGGGCGGGCTTGAAAAATTAATCGAAGCGTTCAAGCGCGAGGTCGAGAAAGAAGCTCGGGGCGAAGGCGATAAAAAGGACAAAGAAGGCAAAGGCAAAAACGGTCGAGGTGAAGAGGGCGACGACAAGCGTGGTAAGAAGCGGCGCGGTAAGCGGCAGTGGGATAAACGCGACTACAAAGCTTACGACGATAATATTGAGCTTGGCACCCGCGGCTTAAAGATCTCTTTGCGCCGGCTCAGAAAGCTTGCTCGGACCGGGGCAGATGACGAATTTGATATCAACAACACCATTGATAAAACGGCTAAAAACGGCGGTTTGCTGGATATCGTGATGCGTCCCGAGCGCCGTAACACGGTGAAGGTGTTGCTGTTTTTGGACAATGGCGGCTCGATGGACGCGCATGTTCGAGTGTGTGAAGAGTTGTTTTCGGCGGCCCGTAGCGAGTTCAAGCACCTAGAGACCTACTACTTTCACAATTTTATTTATGACGGCGTGTGGAAAGAGCACCGCCGGCGCATGAACGAGCGTATCGACACCTTTGACATTCTGCATAAATACAGCCACGACTATAAAGTGATCTTTGTTGGGGATGCGACCATGGCGCCCTATGAGATTACGCATTCCGGCGGCAGCGTTGAGCACTGGAATGAAGAGGCGGGTGCAATTTGGATGCAGCGGCTACAAGACACTTTCGATAAAGTGATCTGGATCAATCCGACGCCGCAAGATACCTGGGAGTACTCAACCTCGGTTGCGTTGACCAAGAAGCTGGTCGAGGATCGGATGTATCCGCTGACCATTCGGGGTATTGAAGAAGGGATGAATGCCCTGTCGAAGTAACTAAGACAACTGTCTTAGTGTGATTCGTGACGTTGCCCTTATCCAATGAAGTGAAAGACCATGTCGCAAGCGGAATCCCGGCCCACCCTCGCGCAGCAGCTTCAGGGCTGTTTGATTCGAGATCGCTTTTCGTTGGCTAGGTTGGCCAGCAACCCGCGACAAGCCAAGCAATTTGAAAAACGTAAAGCGCGCTCTGAAGCGGCTGTTCAGGCACGCGTGGCGGCTAAACCGGTTGTGCACTATCCTGACATATTGCCGGTTGTTGGGCGGCTTGAGGATTTAAAGACCGCGATTTCAAAGCATCAAGTGGTGATTGTTGCAGGCGAAACCGGCTCGGGGAAAACCACCCAATTACCGAAAATTTGCTTGGAACTGGGGCGGGGCGTGCTTGGCACGATCGGCCACACCCAGCCGCGCCGTGTGGCGGCTCGTACGGTGGCGGCGCGGCTGGCCGAAGAGCTTGCGGTGCCCATCGGCGAGCAGGTGGGCTTTCAGATTCGTTTTGGGGACCAAACCAGCGATCGCACCCTAATTAAAGTCATGACCGACGGGATTTTATTGGCCGAGACGCAGAACGATCGGTTTCTAGAGCAATACGACACGCTCATTATCGATGAGGCGCATGAGCGCAGTTTGAACATCGACTTTTTATTGGGCTATATCAAACGAATACTACCGA
>JGI20151J14362_10001867_pt1 | contig 15083 bp, 12 predicted proteins | sample COG_01_FD_14362 | JGI IMG/M metagenome (IMG submission 14362)
TCCTTGAGTTGAACATCGTTGCCATCGATGAGCAATACGTCATCATCGGGAAACCAATCCAGCAACCACCCTCGCATGCGATCAGCCAAGGTAACCGCCTTGACAGGTGGTTCGCCTGGATTCACCCCTTGGCGCTGGCACCAAGCATTCCATGACACCTCCGCCTTGACGTCCCATGGTATCATACCCACCGGAGTCGTCGGTTTGTAAGTGCTCGGATTCCACCGAAAGGAATCCCCGCGAGCTCCATTCGTCTCCGAAATTTCTTCAAAATCATGGTCCTCCGATGCCATCCAAAAAACAACAATGGAAGGTGTGCCACTGGCGCGAAGTTTTCTCGACCAACGCAGAGCGGATAGAATTTTGTAATGGAAATAAGCCGGGCCCCCTCCTGCCTGCAATTGATGTCCAACGCTTATCACTTCCGCACCCGACCGGAATTCTTCCAGCGCATGTGGTGCAGTCATCGCCAGTCTTTCGTACTGCCCCGAAATGGCATCAGCAACGCGAGAGCGGCGATCCATTTCAATGCCTCCACGTCGGTTTATTGCGGCCCGAACCCCGTGAAAATCTCCTGTTCCAGGCCAAAATGCGTTGCACGAATCTCCATCGTTGCACCAATCCGCTGCCGGCGAGTCGGCAGGGAGCAACTGCGATTGAGGAATCAACTGCTCCATCATTGAACCCTACTGAATCAACGAATCAAATTAATAGCGCCCGATTCAGAAATGGTCATTCCGTCAGCATCCTGCAACTCCATTTGCCAGATATACAAACCAGCTGCTGCCGCTTCGTTGGAAAATGATTGCCCATCCCATCCGTTCGATTCTCCTCTCAATTCATAGACGAGTTCCCCCCACCGGGAGTACACTTCAAATCGCAGCATGGTCAAGTTTTTCCAAACGGGCAGAAACACATCATTTTCGCCATCGTCATTGGGGGTGAATGCGTTTGGTACAAACCAAGCCGGCTCGGTTTCCAGGTCAATGACATCGGTCACCGGTTTGGGATCGGGACCGCGAACATCCACCTCATCCTGTGTCATTTCACCTTCCGAAACAACCAAACTAAAATCATCCACAAAACAGTAGGCCATGGAAGGCTGATTCCCTTCAATCACTTCAATCGTCCGGTCAGCATCGGCGCCAAATGCACCCCATGTGAAATGGGTCCACGCGGCATCCGCTACGAAGGTGAATGAAATCGTCTCCCACTCTCGGCTAAAAAAAACGGGTGACAGCTCGAAGTGTGGCAACTCTGTCATGGGATTAGCGCCCTGTTGTTGAAGAGGTCCCATGGAAAAGTGCATACCCAATTCCCCGATCCCCAGACCACCTTCCGAGAAAGGCGTAAGTTCTCCGCTGGTCATGCGAAAAGTTAACCTGTAGCGAGCGCCTACATTCAAAGGACTAGAAAAGGTCCCAGAGAGGTATTCACGGCGGTTTGTACCGTCTGCACCGCAGGCCATAAATCCAGCTACAGCCATGCCTTGATAAGGCGAAACAAGGGCAACTGGCGTTTCGGGAAGGTCTCCTCCCCCAGCGCCTTGAATGTGAAAACATCCGGGCTGTTTTCAGAACTGCCTGTCGAAGCCCAACCCGACGCCAGCGACCATTGTCCCGTCGTTGTTGGCAAAGCAAGCAAATCTTCGAACCCACCATTCACAATCACTTGACCCGACACAGAGTGTCCTGCCGCGAGCGCCATTAATAGGCTCAAAGCCAAGAGGTAGGAATGTAAGTTGCGTTTCATGGTTCTTGGAAAAGATACGACAATCTGCTTATTTCAGCGGAATGGTCGGTCACTCACTTGCAAGGGAGTAAACAACCTTTAACCCGATGTAATGGTTCTGTTGGGCCAAAGGCGTCAACAATCCAGTGGCACAAACGGACCACCTCAGAGAGGCGAGTTTCCAGCCCATGGTCCAGGTGATGCGCGGTTGCCATATCGATCGATCCAACGCTCCCTCTATGAACGGCGTGGAATCCAATTCAGGCGATTGAAACTGAATGCGCCCTTGGCGTTTGGTTCCCACCGCAATACCCAATCCCAATGAAGCCAAGAACCGATCCGAATGGGCGGAAAGTCGAATCATCACGAACGGGGAAACCGTTTGTTGGAAGTCAATGGGGACGGCCAATGTATCCGTTTCCACGCCCGTGCCAGCGCCTATGGGAAATCGCTCATACGTTACCTGCTGCAGCCCTTCTGCTCCAGAAGCAGGGAGAAACCCAATCAAGGAATCGGCCAACAGGTTGACCCGGACTGTTTGAAGGGAAGACGCATTCAATCCAACCCATGCCGACCAGTCAATCGAAAATGGTTTGCGAAAATCACGCGGTCGCTGCATCTGCCAGACGACCGATTGAATTTCAAGTGCTCGGTCGTATCTCCCTGTCCATTCATGCCAACGATCTTCGACTCCTCGCCCCCCTATACCTATCACTAATCCCACATCGATTCGAGACAAATTCCATGAATCCGTTCGTTTGTGCGGGATGTTGCGATGGAGTCAAATTGAACCTGAGCATCAATCGCGATGACGCGTTGGTCTATGATCAACGAATCTTGCTCAGTCGCCGATGCCGTCATGGCGACGAAGAGGGCGGATGCGGCCGCGAAGCCTCGATGAAATCGGCTCATGCCGGAAATTTACTCCTTCACTCTCACAGTTGCGGGCATCACCCACACTTCTGAATCGGTTTCATGCAAAATCGCCGGCAATTCCTGGGAGTTAGAGACAACAGGCTGAACAGAACGACTTGCCACCGCTTCGAGGTTATCGGGTCGGGCGTTCTCCGCTGGATCTGAGTCCTCGAGGACAATGGATGCACTGGCAGCAGCAGCAGCAGGCAGGACATCATCGTGCACTTCCTGTTTCTGCATTGGCCGTTCCTCCTGATCCAGGACCTCCACCGCAACAGGCACAGCAACAGGCACAGCAACAGGCACAGCAACAGGAGGAGTTTCGGTGACAACATGGGCTGTATTCATCGTTCCATTTACTCCGTATGCGAGCGCACCCAGAACCAGGATTCCGGTCCCAATCACACCTAGTTTTTTGCGGCGACTGTTCTTCGCCATGGCCTCGAAAATAGCGCCCTCGATTTGCTGGGGAGGCGTGATGGCCTCGTCGGCAAACTGAGACTGGATGTAATGGTCAAATTCTTCGTTCTTCATCTTTTTCTGCATTATTCCTTCTTGGCGCGCTGTGACATCGCATGCAAAACATCCTGCAAATATCTGCGTGCCCGACTCAACTGGCTCTTGGACGTGTTCAAGTCGATTCCCAATTGTTCGGCAATCTCCTTGTGCTTGAATCCATCAATGACATATAACTTAAACACCATTCCGTATCCTTTTGGCAATTGAGCGATGGCTTTCGCCAGTTCGTCTTTTGTGAAGTCTATTTCCTTGAACGCTTCAAAATCGTTCGGGGTTGCATGCACCTCCTCAATATCCAATTGAAATTGGTGCTTTTGATTGCGACGATAATGGGTAATGGCGGTATTGACGACAATTCTTCTTAACCACCCTTCAAAGCTATTGTGCTCACTGAATGACTTGATGTGGCGGAATACCTTGATCCACGCCTCTTGCATCACATCTTCTGCATCCACTCGGGCATTGGTATACCGAATCGCTACTGCAAACATCATGGAACTGTAGCGCGCATAAACCTGACGCTGGGCGTTTGAATCACCCTTTTTACACCGTTCGATGATATGTATGTCTGCCGCTTCCATTGCTCGCATCAAAAGAACCTCCCGATCAGCGCATTGGTTGCGTCAGGATGGCGCGTTGAAATAATCTGGGGGCACACCCAACCAAGCCAGAGCAGCTCCACTGAATAATTGATTCAATTGGTCTTGTGACAATCCCATTTCAAGCATGTAGGCACCCAATTCCAAATCTCCCAACGGAAAAGGATAGTCGGACCCCATGCAGATCCGCTCAGCCCCTTGCATTTTGAGCACGTAATTCAACAGGTCCGCATCGTGCGTGATGCTATCAATCCAAAATTTCCCCAAGTATTCCCGAGGATTGACTTCATTGTCCACGGCCACTAAATCTGGTCGGCAACGGTAGCCGTGTTCAAAGCGTCCCAACGTCGGCAAAAACGAGCCCCCCGCATGACTGAACATGACACGCAGACCGGGCAACCGCTCGAGCACTCCACCAAAGATCATCGAACTCGCTGCGCGGGCTGTCTCTGCCGGCATCCCAACCAGCCATGGAAGCCAATACTTCTCCATTTGTTCTTTGCCCATCATGTCCCAGGGATGAACCATCACCGCCATACTCAACTTATCGCAGGCCTCAAAGAAGGGAAAGAATCGATCATCCGAGAGGTTCATTCCGTTGATGTTGGAGCCAATCTGCACCCCCAAATGACCCTGAGCTTGAGCACGCTCTAACTCCCGAATGGCTCGGTCCGTATCCTGCATAGGAACCGTTGCGAGTCCCGCATAATGCATCGGGTCATTCGCTACAAGATTCGCGATGTGGTCGTTCAAAAACTGAGCGATTTCCTCGGCATATGCCACAGGCGCGTCATAATTAAACATCACAGGAATCGTACAAACCACCTGCACCTGGGTCGAATGCGCGGCGTATTCCTTCTTTCTGACGTTCTCATCCCAGCAATTTTCGCCGATTTCACGAAAAAAATGATTTCCCTGCATCATCCGTGCAAAGCCTTTGCGGCTGCCGTGTTCTAAATGAATAAATTGTCCTCCACCGAAACGCTCGGACCATTTGGGCATTTCCCGGGGAAGAATGTGGGTATGGGTGTCAATTCTGAGCATGGAATTCATTGCTTCGTGCTCTCCAAGTTACGGGTTATGACCTAAGTCTTCGTCTCGGCTGAACGTTCCGTTGCTGTATTCCTCATTCCGTTTGTGCACTCGCCTCAAATCCAACCGATTGACCGCATTGATTTCCCATCCCTTGATTTCTTTTCGCAAAAAGTGGGTCACCTGATCATGAAACAAAGGAATTACGGGGAGATCCCGAGCGATCATCGCATTCAACTTTCTGTACATCGCTAACCGACTGGTCTCCTGCGGTTCGTTGATTGCCTCTTGCATCAAAGACTCAAACTCCTCAGAAGTGTAGTGCGTGTAATTGGGTCCGCCAGGAGCAAAGTTAGCTTGAGAAAACAGCGAGAGGAAGTTCTCTGCGTCAGGGTAATCTGCAAGCCATGATTTTCGGAACATTTGTGCCTTTCCGTTTGCCACACGCTCCCGGTGCGTAGAAGGTGAAACCACATCCACCGCCACTTTCAAACCGAGGGATTCCCATTGAAATTGCAACGCCGAGCATAAGTCGGTGTAATCTGAGGTCGTCAAAATGACCAATTCTGACCATGGCTGAGGACGCACTTTCCGGATGGAATCTAGCATGGCCTGAGCCCGCGCAAGATCGCGCTCGAACGCCCTCGGCTGAGTCATTCCTAACAGGGCGGGCGGAACAAAATCCGTCGTGGGAACCACCGACCCCCGCCGCAACGAAGTGGCGATGCCCTGCCGGTCAATAGCCAAGGAGAGGGCTCGCCGAACCTCGACGTCCAGCCAAGGTTGCCATGCCTCACTATCTGATTCCACATGAATGCCCACATAATCTGTTTTCAAAAAGGGCGTCTTCTCCATGCGCAACTTCTCGGCATGTCGAGGTCTTAACCCACCATTCCCATCCAGTAACTCCTCCATGTAAGCAGGATGCAAGCCACTCATGAAATCGTAGCGCCCTTGAAGTAATCCTTGGTACTCCGCCCCCATGTCAGCGGCAAAACCAATGTGGACAGCATCGAGGTAAGGCAAGGCTTCCCCTGCCTCATCTCGCTCCCAATAAGTGGGGTTCTTATGCAGCACGCAAGCCACATCCTCCATCCACCAGGCCAATTGAAACGGGCCCGAACCCACCGGATGACGTCTAAAATCCTCTCCAAAATGCTCTACAGCTTCTCGGGGCACAATGTTGGCATAGGCTGTGGCCAGCAACCCCAAGAAAGGCGGGAAAGATTCGCGGAGGTAAAACCGGACGGTATCCCTTCCAAGTGCAACCATCCCAGCACCCGGCGCATTCCGGTCCAATGGATCCAGAATCCATTGACCCGCCGAGGCCCATTGCGGATCCCGGATTCGGTTGAGACTATAAATAACATCGGCCGCGACGACCTCTCGGCCATTCTCCAACCCTGAGACCTCCGGTGAATGAGAAAATCGCACACCATCGCGCATCACAAACGTCCAAGTCCTGCCCGAATCTGAAGAAAAAAAAGATTCAGCAACACATGGCTTCACTTGTAATCCAGCGTCCAATTCCACCAAGCCATCAAACAGTTGATCCACTACCCACATCGGTTCGAGTGTGCGTGCAAAAGCGGGATCAAGCGAATTGATGTTGGCACTTTCGTTGTATCGAAAAACGCTTGGGTCCGATTCCAAACCCGACGTGCAACCCAAAAAGCAACCGGCCATACAGGCGATCAAAATGGTCAGCTTTGACGGTTCAATTTCACCTGGACAAGATAGTGACCAACAAATGCTAATTCAATTTGTTATTCCAACGATTGATGTCTGACCGTCTTAATTTCGCGCCGTGCATTTATACCGCCTATCTCTTTTTTTTGTTCTGCTGTCGACTTTAACCTTTGCGGCATCAGCTCAATTCACCGTCAGCGGCACGGTTACCGACGCGACAACAGGTGAGACCATCATTGGAGCTACCGTCTTCCCAACTAATTCCAGCCGTGGCACGTCGACCAATGCTTATGGATTTTACAGTTTAACCTTGTCAGAAGGTGCGCAGGAAATAGCGATTAGTTTCATCGGCTACGAAACCCAAGTGAAACAATTCAACCTCACTGCGCCGTTGACTTTCAATGCAGAGCTGCGGCCAGCTGTCGTTGCCTTTGACGAGGCGACCGTGGTAGGTGACCGCTCGAATCATACCCAAGGTACAGACCTCGGAAGAGAATCAGTAGAGGTCGATCAAATCAAAGCCCTTCCGGCATTGCTGGGTGAGGTTGATGTGCTCAAAGTCCTGCAATTCTTGCCCGGCGTATCTAGCGCGGGAGAGGGAAATTCAGGTTTTTACGTGAGAGGGGGTGGTCCAGATCAAAACTTGATTCTGCTTGATGATGCGACCATTTACAACGCTTCGCACTTGTTCGGCTTCTTTAGTGTCTTCAATGCAGATGCCATCAAACACATCGACCTGATCAAAGGCTCCATGCCCGCAGAATATGGTGGGCGGGTCTCTTCCGTCTTAAATATCGCATTGAAAGAAGGGAACTCCAAAGAGTGGACCGCATCAGGAGGGCTTGGTCTCATCAGTTCTCGGCTCACCGTCGAAGGTCCGGTCATTAAAGACAAATGCAGCCTGATTTTATCCGGACGACGCACCTACATTGATGTATTGACGAAGCCCGCGCTCAAGGGAACCGCGTTTGAGGGTACGGGGTACTATTTTTATGACCTCAATGCCAAAATCAACTACAAAATATCCGACAAAGACCAGCTCTTTCTGTCAGGCTATTCTGGACAAGATGTCTTTAGCTTTACCAGTGCAGATGTAGGGTTTAACACAGAAATTCCATGGGGAAACACCATGGCTTCTCTGCGGTGGAATCGCATCCTCAATGACCGCATGTTCCTGAATGTAGGAGCGACGTATTCAGAGTACACATTTTCGTTTTTAGCCGGTCAAGATGAGTTCCAGTTCGGTTTTGAAAGCGGAATCAAGGATTTGGCGGGCCGAACAGAGTGGAGTTATTACCCCAACCTCCGGCACAGTATCAAGGCGGGAATCGACTATGTGCATCATGATTTTATTCCCACTGACTTCACGGCCCGCAGCGGAGATACAGAGTTCGATACGGGTGCCTCAGAACAAACATTCAGCCACGAGGCAGCGGTTTACCTTCAGGATGATGTGGATCTTACGGAAAAGGTCCGACTCCATGCAGGATTGAGGTGGTCGGGGTTTTGGCATGTCGGACCGTTTACGCGCTACCCACTTGATGCACCCGGGATTCAGTCCCAAAGTCCCGTTGTGTACGAGGCTGGTGAACTCGTGAAGTTTTACAAAGGCTGGGAGCCGCGTTTGGCCGTCCGGATTACCAGTGGCCCACGGTCGAGCATCAAGGCCGGTTACAGCGAAAATTACCAGTACGTCCACCTGACCTCGTTGGGCACGAGTTCGTTGCCCGGGGACATCTGGATTCCCAGCTCCGATCGCGTCAACCCGCAATGGGGCAGGCAAGCCAGTTTAGGCTACTTCCAAACCCTGGGAAAGGACAGCCAATGGGAAGCGTCGATTGAGGGCTACTGGAAAGAACTGGAAAACTTGGTTGCCTATGGGGAAAACACGAGCCCTGAGGATAACATCGGCAACAACGTAGACAACAACTTGGTCTTTGGAGACGGCTGGTCATATGGACTGGAGACGTTCGTCAAAAAACGGGAAGGACGCCTGACCGGTTGGATTGGATACACCTGGAGCAAGACCGAACGCCAATTCGATGAGTTGAACAATGGACTGGATTTTCCGGCGAAATATGACCGCCGACACGATTTAAGCGTTGTCCTCGATTGGACCATCAATAAGCGGTGGAGGATGGGAGGTGCATTTGTATATGCGACAGGAAATTCCCTGACATTGCCGGTACAGCGGTCTTTTTGAAGGACGCATCACCGATGTATACGGAGCGCGCAACGGTTACCGGATGGCTGCATATCACCGAGCTGACATCAGCGCAACCCTCACTCCCGACCGAAGCAAATCCAAAAAAAGGCGCGACCTTCGCGCGGAATCAAGCTGGACGTTTGGTTTCTACAATGTGTACAATCGGATGAACCCTTATTTTATATTTTTCTCCAATGAAGGAGATTTAAGTTCAGGCACGTTAGATCTGAAAGCGAACCAAGTGAGTTTGTTCCCCATTATTCCATCGGTGACATGGAACTTTAATTTCTGAACAAGGCATGCGCGAGTTATGGAAACTGAACAGCCTCATCAAAAGGTATCCGCAACTGCTGCTTGGAGGTGTTGTGTTTATTTTCTTGACGAATGTGTTCGCGGTCTACGCCCCATCGCTCATTGGCGAAGGAGTCAATGCCCTGAAAGACATGGATTCTGCAGTGTTAGAACCCTTGCGCGAAGGAGCGAAGGAAGAGGCTCTTTTTTCAGAGCCCATTCGGATGGATCTCCCGCCTTCCTTGCGCTGGATCAGTTCCGTCTTTGCGCCGGATGCTGAAATCTCATTGATCGCATCCAAAGACAATGCCCTTGCGTGGATGAAGCAATTGGCACTTTGGCAAGCGGGACTTTTTTTGTTGGCCTACCTCATCAAAGGGATTTTTCTGTTTTTTACCCGGCAAACCATTATTGTGATGTCGAGGAGGATTGAGTTTGACCTCAAGGGCAAAATCTTTGATCAATACCAACGGTTGGACGCCTCATTCTACAAGGCAAATGACACGGGAGATCTCATGAATCGAATCAGCGAGGATGTGAGCAAGGTTCGCATGTACCTCGGTCCGGCCATTATGTACACGCTCAACCTGACCATGCTGATTTTTCTCGTCGTAGGCGTCATGGTCTACATCGACTGGCAGTTAACGCTCTTTGCGCTTCTGCCCTTGCCCTTGATGTCTGTAGGCATTTACCTGGTCAGCACGCGCATCAATCGTCAAAGTGAGGCCGTGCAACGGCAGCAAAGTGGCCTGAGTACGTTTGTTCAACAACACATCGCAGGCATCCGTGTGCTCAAGTCATTTCAACGCGAACACGACGCCACAGAGCGGTTCACCGAGGCGGCTGATTTGTACAAAATGAACGCGCTCAAACTGGTCAAAACGGAGGCGCTGTTCATGCCCATCATTGTAATGCTGGTGGGGCTGAGCACCATTCTCACCATTTATGTCGGTGGCCAGCGGGTCATCGCCGGAGAATTGGAAATCGGGCATGTATTTCAGTTTGTCTTTTACGTCAACTTGCTCACTTGGCCCTTTGCTTCCGTAGGCTGGGTAACCTCACTCGTTCAAAAGGCTGAAGCCTCAATGAAGCGGATCAATGCCTTCATGGAGGCGACACCGGTGATTCAATCGGCTCCGAGTGAAACGGCTTATGCCGCTGATAAGTTGGAGGAAATCACCTTTGATAAGGTCAGCTTCACGTACCCTGAAACTGGAATCGCAGCTGCAAAAGATGTCAGCTTTACCATCAAGCCTGGTCAGATCGTCGCTATTACAGGGCGGACAGGAAGCGGGAAATCTACCCTTGCCCAGCTAGCCATGCGCATCTTTGACCCTGAATCAGGTGAAATTCGCATCAACGGCAAGTCGCTTCCAGAATGGAACCTCACATCTTTTCGCTCCCTATGCGGCTACGTCCCGCAGGATGTTTTTTTGTTTTCCGATACGATTCAAAACAACATTGCATTTGGCATTGAAGGAGGTGACGCTTCGCTCAATGACGTCAAAGCTGCTGCGCTTGAAGCGCACGTCGCCCACAACATCGAGGGGTTTCAGAAAGGCTATCAAACCCTACTTGGAGAGCGGGGTGTCAATTTGAGTGGAGGTCAAAAGCAACGGATCTCGATCGCTCGAGCATTCATTCGCCGTCCACAATTGCTGATCCTCGATGATTGCCTTTCTGCTGTTGACACGGAAACGGAAGAGACCATCCTCAATTCGATTCGGAAGCAGGGCAAAGAATCAGCCGTCTTGCTCGTTAGCCATAGAATTAGCAGTATTCGAGGTGCGGACCATGTGCTGGTATTGGATGCAGGACAAGTGGTCGAATCTGGGCATCCCAATGAACTCGCCAGCGCCGGAGGCCCCTATGCACGGATGGTTGAGCAACAAAGCCAGCAAGGTGAAGACGGCAAGGAGGAAAACGGTGAAGACCGATAAAGCAGGCGTGCCTCAGCCTTAATCAATCTGGACACCCGTCTCCGAACACGGCAAGGAACCCCAACAGGTCATTGATAACGACCACGCCATCGCCGTCAAAGTCCGCTGCGCAATTCACCTCACACCCAAATTCACCGAGGAACACCAAGAGATCGGCAACAGAGATGGCTCCATCTGAGTTGAAGTCCCCCGGACAGCCCAACTCTTCAGCAGCATCAATCACTCCGTTGCAATCATTGTCCAACCCTTGACCGGTCCCCGGTGCACCCGGGTAGACGACAGAGGAAGCATCATTGCAGTCCTCCGCATTCTGCACATAGCCCGATGGTATAGCGCAGGAGTTCACCGGAGACTCCGGGTTTCCATACCCATCGCCGTCCAAATCAGCGTACCAAATGGAACCAGGGTCCACTGAAAAAACAAAGTGCTGCGTCACCGTATTGAGTTCTGATGCCAATTCGATGGTCAGGCTGTTCGTTCCGCTCAGACCATTTAGGCCAGAAATCGAAAAGACAAAACTTCCTGGGCCATCCATTTCTGTCTGGAAATCCACCAACGCGGCGCCATCAGGCAGGTCTGGGATGGAAAGTGTAAAGGGGGGCAAGAAACCTCCCAAGACCTCGGCATAGACCACCAACTCCTCCTCCACACAAATCTCCGGATCAATGATTTCCACTTCAATGAATTGGGGCCGAACCACGTAAATGCCTTCGTCAATGGATGTCACAACCACAATACCCGACTCGAAATAGGGATAGGTTGACCACGACCCCGAAAATTGCGCCGCATTGCTGTTCGGGTCCACATCAAAATAGGCGATTTCCGTCAGCTCACCCGCAGCTACATCCGTCAATTGAAGCATGCGCAATCCCGCCCGATAGTTGGCCTGGAACAGCAAGTTGCCCACCACGTATTGGTTATGATCGATCGCCTGTAAATCTGAGAAATGTTCACCAATTAGCACGGGATTGGACAAATCAGCTACATCAAAAATCAAGGTTCGCGTGTTCATCCCTTGGTTTTGCTCATCCAATTCATCGCCCAACATCAAATACCGGTGATCCTCCGTGAGCCAGCATTGGTGGGTATAGGAATAATCATAATTCGTGATGCTCACCGAGGCAATGTCAGAGGGGTCCGTCGCATCCAGAATAGCCAACTTATTGGCATTTGCGCAAAACAACATCGACTTTCCCGCATAGTCGGTATCCGGACCGTTATACACCACTCCTTGCGCATCGTGGGTATATCCCGCCTCACTGTAATCCCCCATCAAAATAGGGTTAGCAGGGTTACTGATGTCATACGCTACGATTCCTCCGCCTGCCAAATTGGTCCCAACCGCATACAGCATGGCCGATTCCTCGTCAATCACAACATTGTGCGCATCGGAAAAGCTGGAAATCCATGTCGTCGGCAAAAGCGTCGTTGGAAACGAGGTTAAATCACGCAATTGGTTCAAATCAAGCACCTGCAACCCATGGCCATTGGCCTCCGAAACGACATACACATGATCCGAATAGACTTTCATATCCCGCCAGGTGCTGCTGGATGTTTGCGTTTCCATGAAGGCCACCAAGACGGGATTGATCGGATCGCTCAAGTCCACCATAGCCAATCCTTGGCGCTCCCCTACCAAGGCATACTCCACGCCCGTCTCCGGGTCCGTCCATCCCCATATATCATTGGCACCCGTCCCCATCAGATCTGCGTTGCTCATGGAAGAAAGAAGCTCCATTCGATCGCATGGAAATCCGTCTGCAAACCCACCTTCGCAGGGAGTTTGACTGGTTGATTCAACTGCACTCCCCACGAGGAATATGAGCAGCGAGAAAACTGTTTGGTAAAGTCGTAAAGGTCTGTTCATACTATTGCGTAAAGATGGAAAGTACAACATTCTCTAGGGAAACAACAAAACCTCACCAAGGGTTGTTTCAATTCACATGAAGGCAGCGTATCTCATAACAGGTGGAACCGGATTGGTTGGTCAGCGGATCATCCAAAAACTGGTGGCGCGCGGCGAACGCGTGCATATTTTAACTCGTCGCCCTGCATCCTCCAGCATCTCCGGTGTCACATTCTATCGTTGGAACCCCGATGAGGGAACGATGGACGCCGAAGCGCTCAAGGACGTGCACACGGTAATTCACCTGGCTGGAGCCCCTGTGGCCCAGCGCTGGACGCCTTCGAGCAAACGAGCAATCCTCGACAGCCGGACCAAGACCTCCGCTCTGCTCCATTCCCACATCGCCCAACTCAACGAAAAAGACCGTCCTGAAGTCTGTATTGGCGCAAGTGCCATCGGTATCTACCCCTCCGGCAATGAAGAATTAACGGAGACCTCTCCTGCAGCAACGGGATTTTTAAGCGATGTAGTTCAACAATGGGAATCCGGTGTAGAAACTTTTGAATCCATGGGCTTGCGTACGGTCCGACTCCGCATTGGATTGGTTTTAGCTGAAGACGGTGGGATGTTGGGAAAGCTTCTTCCGATCTTCCGTTTGGGCCTAGGATCTGCTATAGGATCAGGAAAGCAATGGCAATCGTGGATCCACATTGAAGACCTTGCCGATATGTTTCTTTGGGCAGCCGAAGAAAAAACCGTGAGTGGCATTTTCAACGCGGTCGCCCCTCATCCCGTGACGAATTACGCATTAAGCAAGTCCCTGGCGCATGCCTGTAAGCGACCATTTTGGGCACCGGCTGTCCCAGCTTGGGCATTGCGATTGGTCTTCGGTGAAATGGCCTCCGTGGTCCTTGCATCGCAGAAGGTGCGAGCCGAGCGAGTCGTGGCTGCCGGCTTTGCCTTTTCCCATCCAGCCCTAGACGACGCGCTCCGCGATATCCTTCACTAGCGCTTCATCGATCATCGAAAGTTGAGGGCAAAAAAGAACGGGCGAACCCTGAGGGGATCGCCCGTTCATCAGTCAATCGGTCTGAGAATCAATTAACCAGAAACATCTTATTCACGCTGTAAGCACCTTCGGTCACCCGAACGATGTAGAGACCAGCGTTCCATGTTTGCGTTGAAAGCCGTTCCCATGATTGGTTCGCCGTAGTCTCTGCTACTTGGCGTCCGGCGCCGTCCCACACTTGAATCAACGCACCCGCATTCCAATTACCGCGGATGTTCAATTCGCCTTCGCCCGCAGGGTTTGGGTAGACCATTACCGCCAGTTGATCCGCTTCGTTTACCGCATTCGCTGTCGGTGGAAGAAGTACCGCATCGATAACATGCACAACACCGTTGTCGGCTGCGATGTCCGCAACAATAACCATGGCGTTGTTGATCATGACGCCCTCGGCTGTGATGGATACCGTAACATCCTCACCTAACAGGGTTGTAATCATTTGTCCGTCCGACAAATCAGCCGCGTAAGCAGAAGCTCCTACGACGTGGTACTGCAAAATCTCACCGAGGTTGGGCAACGCCAATAACTCCTCAGCGGTAATCCCCAAGGCTTCTGTCAAAGCCACCACAGCAGCATCGTTTGGAGCGAACACCGTGAATGGGCCTTCACCGCTCAAAGCTTCCACCAAACCGGCTTCTATCACTGCGGCTTCGAGCAATGTATGATCATCCGAGTTGACGATGATGTCCACTACCGTGTTGGACGGTGGAGTTGGCGGCAACAATACCGCATCAATTACATGCACTACACCGTTGCCGGCTGTTACATCGGCCACTATTACCTGAGCCTGATTGATGAACACACCATCAGCCGTAATGGAGACCACAACATCGGCATCCAACAACGTGGTGATTTNNTGGCCATCNGACAAGTCTGNCGCTAGCGCCTGACCAGCTACGACATGATACAACAGTACATTCGTCAATTCTGGATATTCGAGAAGTTCTTCAGCTGTAACTCCGAAAGCCGCCATTAGCGCTTCGAATGCCGCATCCGTTGGAGCAAAAACCGTGAATGGACCTTCTCCACTCAACGTCGTAGCCAGATCTGCAGCGATCACCGCAGCCTCCAAAATCGTGTGCAATTCACTTTCGACAATAATGTCTACAACCGTTGTTTCTGCAGGTGGTGGCAAAAGAACCGCGTCGATAACGTGCACTACACCATTGTCTGCAGCGATATCTGCAACAGTGACCATGGCGTTATTGATCATCACACCGTTCTGGTTGACGGTCACCGTGACCTCTTC